>CERC01008677.1_pt1 | contig 17064 bp, 19 predicted proteins | sample 530921 | NCBI WGS metagenome assembly CERC01 (sample SAMEA2621099, study PRJEB7988) | marine metagenome | isolation source: saline water (ENVO:00002010), including
ACTTATGACACTCAGCTTTAAGGCTTAAGCTTCTGATTCACACAGATCAGTATAACCTTCAGCATCCAATAAGCTTTCCAGCTCACTTGCATCGCTAAGCTTTAATTTAAAGAACCAACCATCACCATAAGGATCAGAGTTAACAAGCTCTGGAGAATCTTCCAGCTCTTCATTAACTTCAACAACAACACCGCTCAATGGTGCATAGATATCAGACGCGGCCTTCACCGATTCAACAACACCTGATTCGTCTCCCGTTTCGACATCTGCATCGACTTCAGGCAATTCAACAAAGACGACATCTCCAAGTAGGTCCTGCGCATGATCAGTAATACCGATTGTAACGACGCCGTCGCCTTCGACGCGAATCCATTCATGACTCGCAACGTATTTCAGTTCAGATGGGATGTTACTCATGTTTATTTCCTGCCCTTGATATCTTGGTTCTAATCAAATTTTTAATCGAAAACTTTTTTGCCATTTCGTACAAATGATGGCCTAACCACGCGTACAGGAACTCGTTTACCACGAATTTCCACATCCGCTTGATCCGCCGTTGCAGCCGGCACTCGCGCCATCGCAACAGAGCATCCTAAAGTGGGTGAAAATGTTCCGCTTGTAATTTCGCCTTCGCCAACACCTTCCACAATGACTTTCTGGTGAGATCTCAATACACCGCGAGCCTCCATTACAAGCCCAACAAGCTTTTCAGTAACGCCGGCTTCTTTTTGTGCTTCAAGCGCTTCACGCCCGACAAAAGTACGCTCTTGCGGTTCCCAAGCAATGGTCCAACCCATATTAGCCGCCAAAGGAGAGACCGTCTCATCCATATCGGAGCCATACAAGTTCATACCCGCCTCAAGACGCAAAGTATCACGCGAACCTAAACCACAAGGCTTAACACCTTGATCTGCTAACGCCTGCCAAAAATCAGCGACTTCGTCTTCCGGCAGCATAATTTCTAAGCCATCTTCACCAGTATAGCCCGTTCTTGCGATGAACCAACCTTCAGACTCAACCCCCTGAAAAACACTTAATTTCTCAATAAGGTTAGTACGTGACTCACCAATCGCTTGCTTACTCAGCGTAATAGCGTCAGGTCCTTGAATAGCGATCATTGCTAGATCAGGCTGCTCCGTTAGAGCAACATCATCAAACCCAGCCGTCTGATCTGCCATCCAACGCAGATCTTTTTCTCGGGTTGCGCAGTTTACAACAACACGGAACCATTCTCCGGCAACACCGGGCTCCGTCATTAAATAAACGATCAGGTCATCAATAACACCTCCATCGTCATTTAACATACCGCTATAAAGCGCTTTACCTTTATCCTGAAGCTTTACAACGTCATTTGCTAACAAGTAACGAAGATATTCTTTAGCATCGGTTCCTGTTACGTCTACAACCGTCATATGGGAGACGTCAAACATACCTGATGCATTACGCACTTGATGGTGTTCATCAACCTGCGAACCGTAGTGGATAGGCATATCCCAACCACCAAAATCAACCAGTTTAGCACCCATCTCTTGGTGCTTTTCGTATAGTGCTGTTTTACTACCCATTCTATGAACTCTTATTATTAAGGGCTTGGTGTATGAATGCCATGCGGCTATAAACAACCTTAAACATAAACATGACCCATACCGCCATTTGTGTCGATTGCTTTCCAGCGTAAAAAATTACAACCGCCTGAAAAGCAAAAAAAGGGAAGACAATTTATAGGGATTTGCGCTGTAGTTCAATCTTTGAAAGAAAATCATATCTGCAACTATGGTCGCGATTCACTCAATATAACGCGAAAAACTACCCATTTACTCTTTTATTACGCGTTTAGCCAGCGTAGGTAAACGGCCTGACAGGCCCATTGCATCCTGCACTATATGGTTTTTTAAAGGCGATAATTTATCTAATAAATTCATTCCCATATTACGCACAAGCGCCAAAGCAGGCTGTTGATCATCAAATAATCGTTTGAAACCTTCCATCGCAGCTGACATCTGCAGATTATCACTCCGCCTTTCACGCTGAAAACGCTTCAAAACACGTTCACTACCTATAGATTCACCTCGTTCCAGCGCTTGGGTTAAGGTATCGACCAATTGAGCCGCATCCATTAGGCCCAAATTCACGCCCTGACCCGCAAGCGGGTGTATCGTGTGTGCAGCATCACCTATGGCAGCGAAGCAAGGACGCACATAGGCTTTAGCGTGTCGCTGACGAAGCGGAAAAGCAAAGCGTTTATCTACTGCTAGTACATCTCCTAAACGATGCTCGAACGCTTGCCCGAGCGCCAAACAGAAAGCATCATCATCTAATGACATCACCTCTTTGGCATGCTCTGGGGATGTAGACCAAACAATGGAGCAGTAGTTCTCGCCCTCATCACTGGATAAAGGCAGAAAAGCCAAAGGGCCATCATTAGTAAAACGCTGCCATGCGGTTTTCTGGTGGCTTTTCTCAGTTTTTACAGTCGTGACGATTGCATCATGTCCATAATCCCACTCCCACATAGGGATACCCGCCATCTGTCTTGTTTTAGACAAAGCACCATCCGCTGCAACCACTAAAGAGGCACTCAAAACAGCGTTATTATCCAAAGAAACCGTTCGCTGCAGATCATGTTCAACGGATAAATCAGTCACCGTCACCCCCTTCAGTACCTGCACGTTTTCCCACTGTTCTATCGCTCGATGTAAACCCGCAAGGGTGACACGGTTTTCAACAATATGACCTAAAGATGGCTCATGAAGCTCAGCTGCAGAAAAGTGAATATGACCGGTCCCTTCCCCATCCCAAACATCCATAAACGCATATGGACTTAAGCGATACTCTTGCATGTAGTGCCAAGCACCTATTGCCGTAAGTACCTGCTGAGAAGCGCAAGTCAGCGCACTGACTCGTGGATCATAACCTTGCATTTGAAGGTCAGGCAGAGTTGAAACACCAGAGATATCACCATCCCGCTGCTCTAAAACAGTAATTTTAAGGCCACTTGAAGCAAGACCCGCCGCAAGTGTTAGTCCGACCATACCCGCGCCTACAATAATCACATCCGCATGCTGATGATTTGTCATAGCTTATCCCTATTTCAACTGTTTACTTCAAGCTAGGCAAAGGCATATCAAGCCCCATAGCACTACGCGCAAATACTGTTTTAGCGGGTCCGCAAAGATCCAATAACTGTAAACCTGTATTTCGTCCCACCGATAACAAAGGATTACGATTAGAAAAGAGCTTCATGGTGTAGTCACTAAAAGCGATTGTCTGATCTTGATCCGAGCTCTGCTGTTCATAGAAACTCTGCAGTAGAGATAGATCACCTAAGTTAACACCCTGCTTTCTAGATTCGATAAGCTTGGCTGCAAGCGCCACCACGCCCCTTAAAGCAAGGTTATATCCCTGACCCGCGATAGGATGAAGGGAATGCGCAGCATTTCCTAAAACAACCAAACCACGTCGAACTTGTTCATTTGCTACTGTTAATTTTAATGGATAAGAATGACGCTTACCGACCTTAATAAAATTACCCGCACGATACCCAAAACGCTCATGTAAACGCTGAATAAACGCGTCATCATCCAAAGCTAATAACGCGTTAACATCTTCATTAGGAACCGTCCATACTAACGCGCTACGGTAATACCCAGCTTCATTTTCTAAAGGCAAAAGCGCCATAGGGCCATTATCGGTAAACCGTTCATATGCAAGATTATTATGTGGACGGTCCGTGCTCACATTGGTTATAACCGCGTGTTGTTCGTAAGCAGTTTCGGTATAGCTAATTCCCATATCTTGACGTAGTGACGAACGGCCACCATCGGCCATTACCACCAATTCACAACCGATCTCTGAAAGCGTTTCACCTTGCTTAAGCGTAACGCCCATCTGATCGGCGCCATAATGCACTTCGGTGACTTCAGCAGGGCATATGAAATCTATTCTTGAAGTATTGGCTTGCTGTATGTGATCCAGTAGAACACGACCCAACCATTGATTTTCGACAACATAACCTAACGCAGGAACACCCTCCTGCTCAGCATTCAGGCGAGTCACACCAAAATGGCCACGGTCAGACACATGGATATCTTTTATCGGTGAAACGTGCTGACTCAATTTGTCCCAAATACCTAGCATCTCGTATATTGAACGACTGCCATACCCTAATGCCGTTGCACGGGCATCGTAACTCGGCTGAAAGGAGAGTTCGCTCTGCTCGGGGAGAGGAAAACTCTCCACAACCGCAATATTCATATCAAGAGCGTCAGCAGAGGCCAATAGGGAGCAAGCTAAACTAGCTCCCACCATGCCGCCGCCAATAATTACAATATCGTAGTGCTGTTTCATTAAGAGGCCATTAGCGCTTCAATCTCTTCAATCTCTTTAGGTACTGAAGCGGTTAAAATTTCACACCCTGTTTCAGTAATCAGAACGTCATCTTCAATCCGAATACCAATTCCTCTCCAACGCGCGTCCACGGCTTCATTATCAGGCGCTATATATAAACCCGGTTCAACCGTCATCACCATGCCTGGTTGTAGAGGTCGCCACTCCCCATCCACTTTATAGTCGCCTACATCATGCACATCCATGCCGAGCCAATGACCTATGCGATGCATATAAAAATCACGATATCCGCCTGCGGTAATTTCATCTTCTAACGATCCCGTTAGCAGACCTAAATCAATTAACCCTTGGGTCAGAACTTTAACCGATTCTTCATGCACCGCTTCCCACAATGTTCCAGGTTTAGCGATAGCAATACAGGCTTTTTGCGCATCTAAGACCAGTTGATATAGGGCTTTTTGCTCTTCACTGAAACGACCATTAACGGGGAACGTCCGCGTAATATCACCCGCATAATGATCTAGCTCACAACCGGCATCAATCAAGACTAAATCACCGTCATTAAGTGTTTTGTCATTCTCGATATAATGAAGTACACATGCATTTTCACCTCCGCCGACAATGGAGGAGTATGCAGGCTGCCTGCAGCCCTGCATCGTAAAGTGATGCAATATTTCCGCTTCTAGCTGATATTCCATCATTCCCGGCTTACACAGCTGCATTGCTTTTACATGGCCCTGCGCCGAGATATCTCCGGCCTGACGCATCATCTCTTTCTCAGCATCGGTTTTAATCAAGCGCATCTCATTCAGCAGTTGATCCAACATAACCAATTCAGAGGGAGCTACAGCGCCCTGACGGACTTTACTGCGTATAGAATTCAGCCACTGTCTAACTTGCTGATCTAACGCCTCATCTTGACCAATGGAATAATAAATTCTAGACATCCCATTGAGTAGTTCAGGCAAAAGCTCATCAACCTCGTCGATACAATGGCCTTCATCCATCGCATAGTCAGCCACGACACCCTCAGGGCCGGAGCGATAACCATTCCAAATTTCCATTAGCTTGTCACGTTTACGACAGAAGAGAACCGATTCACCAGCAAGACGACCCGGCATTAGCAGCAAAACGGCATCCGGCTCATTGAAACCGGTTAAGTAATAAAAATTACTGTCTTGCCGAAAAGCATATTCCACATCACTATTACGCTGTTTCATAGACGCAGAAGGAATAATGGCAATACTGTTAGGCAGCATTTTTGCCATAAGCTCTTTTCTGCGTTCGACAAACTGATCCAAGCTAATTTTCATTTAGTGCAGCCTATTATTATCCGGTTTAGCTTTTGCAAACTCTTTTGCCTTATCATCGATCGCTTTATTACATTCAGTAAATAGCATCAATACAGCCATTCTCACATACTCTTGTACTTCCATCAGATCGGATTCGTTTTCATCCATCTCTTCAAGTTCAGCCGAGATCTGTGCAATTTGACCTAAATCATTCAGAGTTTCTTTAGCCTCTGAAGATAATGAAGCATCGGTATGCTTACCATACAAACCAAACCCACTTAAAAAGCTTTGGCACCAACGACCTAAAGATTCTGCACGCTGAGAGATTTCATTTTCATCATCCGGCAATAACATTTCAAAATCTAAATCTAGGCTTTCCAATGAATCACAGGTAGCAGCATAAAGGTTAGACAAAACCTCTTTACTACTTTCATTAGAGAGTGATTCCGTATCCATCAGCTCACAGGCAGTTTGCAGTAACATAGCTGGCTTAAACCGGGCACCGGCAGCCAGATGGCCTGAGATTAACCCATGAAGTTCAGCTGGAGAGGCTATCCGAATCCCCTCCTCAACAAACATGTTGGCAACTAGCTCAAAATCAGGCAAATCTACAGGTACATTTTCTAAAGACATGAATTCAGATCCATCAATAATATTATGCGCTTAATCCTAGCATTTCCGCTAAACCACTGCAGCGTCATTGACCCTTAGGCAGAGGCTGAATTATAGTCCTGCAGAGAAGAATAGACCTACGCTTCTATGTAAAATGTCGCAATTAAGGCAAAAGTAGGTTTTATCACGAAGATTTAGGAGTCTCGATTCTGCATGAACGAGCATTATTTTAACGCCCTAGAACAAAAAATTGATCAAATTCTTGAGCGCTGCACGCATTTAGAAGAAGAAAACCTTCAATTGCGCGAACGCGAGCAATTATTGAAGGAGGAGCGCGCGCAACTCACTCAGATCAATGAGCAAACGCAGAACAAAATAAAAGCGATGATAATGCGACTAAAAGCGCTGGAGCAAAACAAATGAGCCAAGCTGAATCCCAAACGGTATCAATCAACTTGCTTGATAAAGAGTTCAGTTTTAACTGCCCTGCAGATGCTGAAGCTGAACTACTTGCATCCGCAGACCTGCTAGGCGAAAAAATGCGCGAGATCCGCAAATCTGGAAAAGTGCTTGGTTTAGAGCGCATCGCTGTCATGGCGGCACTAAATTTAGCTCATGAACTCCTACAATCCCGTCAGGAAACCAACAGCGATGTAGAGCAACGCTTAAGGCACCTAGGTCACAAAATAGATTCTGCTCTACAAGGCAAAGAGCCCTCTCAGGATTCGCCCTCCAACTAGATCTTTACTTGAAATTATTTCAACTAGCGACTATTTGCTTAAAATACAAACAGTTAACCTTTCATCTAGCATAAATTAATTTTATTTCAAGACCTGACAGATTCCGCAGAAGGCGTATAATGCATTACATGCCCTGGGGTGTTTGGTAGTTGGTTACGTCCCTCGAGCCGATAATCACACTTTTGGAGGTTGCTCGTAGTTTCTGGTGTGCATGTCCGATTACCGGAAAGCCTAACGTTACTCAGCGACCCCCTCCTTGAACCTTCGGGTTCAGGGCCATAATCGACGCCGGCACCTTGGGGATCTTCTACATTTCAATGAATAAACGTACACAGCTTCGCAAAAAAATACGTACCCTCAGACGCTCATTGAAACCGCATCAACAAAAGCAAGCGGCGCTCAATTTACTGGGCAATATCCGTAACAGAGCGGATTTCCGCAACGCTAAGCATATCGCTCTCTACCTTCCGAATGATGGCGAAATTAGTCCTGAACCATTGATCAAGCTCTGCTGGAAACTGGGGAAGAAAGTATATCTTCCTGTACTACATCCAGTTTTACATAATAGGCTATGGTTTATACCTTACACGCCTCAAAGCCCCATGATACGTAATATCTACGGAATTAAAGAACCAAAGCTCATCCCCTCACTATGCAGAACCGCATGGTCTTTAAATTTAGTATTACTGCCTCTTGTCGCTTTCGATCAAAACGGCAATAGAATGGGTATGGGGGGAGGTTATTACGACCGTACATTCAGCTTTAAAAGCTTAAAGAAAGGGATAAATGGGCCGGCGCTTATAGGGTTGGCACACGATATTCAGAGAGTAGAAGAGTTACCTGTAGAGAGCTGGGATATCCCTCTAACATCAATTGTCACAGATACTAAATCCTACCCATGAAGGGCTAAGGTTTAGCTATTAAATACTTGCTCAAAAATAGATGCAAGTTGGAAATCGGCATGAGATACACCTGTCATTACTGACCCAAGCACAAATACAACAACCAATACCAATACGAGATCTGGACCTTTTTTCATTACTTTGCCTTCAACTTTTCACAACATTAAACAAACGCCCGTTTATCTAATGACCGGCGCGTAGTTTTTCATATTTCAGATAATTTGCAAGTTTTATGAAATTATCGTCTAAGTAAACTATCGGCCAGTTACGTCTATATTTTAATGCATAAACGCATAAAGTTCCAATTAACCCATGATTTATAATGATTTTTGCAAGAAATAAAGAAATATCAGCATAAAAGGTATGGAAATCATAGAAAGCAGGGTCTGCCCAGTAACAATTGCAGCCATCATGGGAGCATCTCCGCCTAACTGTCGGGCAAGTATATAAGATGAGGTCGCCGTCGGTAGCGCCGCATACAGCCAAACCACCTGTGAACCTTCAGGCGTTAACCCTAAGCCAATACAGATAAAAAATGCGATCAAAGGCATCAAAATCAGTTTGATTGTTGAGGAAATGCAGATAGCGCTCCCACTTCGCATGAGTACCCGAAAGCTTAAACCCGCCCCGACAGATAACAAACCTAGCGGTAATGCCATACGGCTTAAAAGTTCAGCAACAGGCTCAATGACATTAGGAAAACCTAGACCCGTTTGATTCAATGTAAGCCCCAGTAGACTTCCGATGATAAGGGGGTTTTTGATAATGGCTAAGTAGATAGAGCTAAAGCCGCCACTTTTATTAGTAAAAAAGGAAAACACCAAGACACAGCAGAGATTAAGAAGAGGGATCATTAAAGCCATCAAAACAGCCCCAACCGCAACGCCAAGCTCACCATACAACGTCGCAGAAGCAGCCAATCCAACATACACATTAAAGCGTATCGATCCCTGATAAACAGATGTAAAACTAGCAGCGTCATACGCAGTAAACGGCTTAACGCAAAAAGTGATTAGACTCCCAGCGAGAACCAAAAGAAATACACTCCCACCCATCGCCTGCAAATCAACCACCGACATATCAGTAGTTGCCAAACGAGAAACTAGTAATATTGGAAAAAGAATGTAGTAAGTCGCTTTTTCAGCCTGGCGCCAAAAATCCTCGCCTGGGAAACGAGTCCTCCTTGCGACATAGCCGAGTAGTATCAACGCAAAAACAGGCCATAAGGCACTGATAATTTCAAACATGGTGTTATAGTGGCTTTATAAAATAAACAATTAAGGGTGGAGTTTAATTATGATGACATCACTGGTATTAACCGTCATCGGCCCAGACAAACCTGGTCTAGTAGAGATGCTAGCACAAACCATTACTGAAAATGGTGGTAACTGGCTGGAATCAGGCATGTCTCGTTTAGCTGGAAAATTTGCCGGCATCCTCATCACTGAAGTACCTCAAGACAAAGCTGACGCACTTATTAACGCATTATCAGCGTTAGAAGCACAAGGTTTAAAGGTTACCGCAGAGCGATCGGATTCTCCCGAAGCGACAAAACCCACACAAAGCTTTACGCTTGAATTGGTCGGCCATGACAAACCGGGCATTGTTCGTGATATCTCACGGGCACTGGCTCAACATCATGTTAACGTCGAAAGGCTTAGCACTGAACTTGTTTCCGGTTCTATGTCAGCTGAACTATTATTCAAAGCTGAAGCAGAATTACTCGCATGCGCGGAACTGGATCTTGATGCACTGCAGGAATCCATAGAAGCTATTGCCAACGACTTAATGGTCGACATTACATTTAATGCTTAACAACACCGTAGGTGCTATTAGCGCGATAATGGCATCTACATTTATTCTCTGCTAAATGTACAAGTAATTTTCTGCGAGCTCGTCATACCCTTTTGTCACCAAGGCATCGATGATGCAAATTAGTTCGTTATTTGCTCAACTCAACGAAGCTTATATTCTGATTGACCAGGAAGACGTTTCACTGGTTTCAATTAACGAACCGGCATGTAAATTACTTGACCTGGAGATGAGTTCACTTGAAACATCAACATTGTGGGCTCAAATCATACGCACCCGATTACTTAGTGAAATCAAGACAAGCCCCATTAATGCTTTCCATAACCAGCGACATTTAGTCTTTACTCCCTCGCCGATAACAGATGACACATCAACTTTTTTAGCACTTCATATCAGTATCGCCACCCCTTCTGAAGAAGCCCTACACAATTTCTTTAGCATTGTGGATAACTTGGGCGCTTATGTTTATTGCAAAGATCTTAACTACAACTACACCTATGCCAATCAGCAAGTCTGTGAGCTCTTTGGTAAACCCATAGAAGAAGTCATTGGCAATAACGATCTGGCATTTTTTGGTGATGAAACAGGTAAGCATCTCCAAGAAGTGGACAAGCCTGTTATTGTTGATGAACAAACAGTTGAAGCAGAAGAGATAAATTACATCCCCTCTCTGAAGCAATATAAGCACTACCTATCCGCCAAGAAACCACTCTATGATCGATTTGGGCAATGCTGCGGACTCTTTGGCATATCAACAGATATCACTGAACAAAAAAACTAGAACACCAAGTACGTGATTACAACACTCATTACAAACAACTATTGCTGAAATTAATCACCTAAAAGACAAACTACAACATCAAGCTACACACGACGTATTAACGGGCCTATACAACCGCCGATTTTTAGAAGAACAAGCGGAAAAAGTCTTTACCGATTTTACCAATAGCCCTATTAGTATATTAATGATCGATATCGATCACTTTAAAAAAGTGAATGATAAATTCGGACATAAAACCGGCGATGATGTGTTACAGCTACTCGCGAAAGTCATGACAGATGAGCGCGACAATAATGATATTGTCTGTCGATATGGAGGAGAGGAGTTCCTAATCCTTCTACCTCACCACCCCAGTGAACAAGGCTATCAAAAGGCTGAGCATATCCGCATACAATATGAGCGCGAAGTCGCAGCGCGCTTCCCAGAGGCAAAAGAAAACTCTATATCAATTGGCCTAGCGACCTCACCTAACAATGGCATTAGCTTTGACGCTGCTTACCAAGCCGCCGATAAAGCGCTTTATGCGGCAAAACATTCAGGTCGAAACCGTACAATAATGGCTGACGCAACGCCCAAGAAGATTTAAAAGGCATAAAAAAACGCACTGACTAAAGTGCGTTTTCGATTTAGGTAACTTACATTACAAAGCAGGTGCTAGCCGCGTTGGTCTAACTTTTCCTGACCACGCTTAACCGCTGCACGTACTTGGTTCGGAGCCGTACCACCAATATGGTCACGAGCAGCGACAGAACCTTCTAGACTTAATACATCAAACACATCTTGTTCGATTGTATCTGAGAACTGCACAAGCTCTTCCAAGCTCATCTCACCTAAGTCTTTATTCTGTTCGATACCATAAGCAACAGACTTACCTACTACCTCATGTGCGTCACGGAAAGGCATACCTTTACGTACTAAGTAGTCAGCCAAATCAGTGGCCGTTGAGAAGCCTCGAAGCGCCGCTTCACGCATGCTTTCTTTTTTAGATTCGAGTGCAGGCACCATATCAGCAAAGGCACGCAAGCAGCCTTTAACCGTATCAATTGTATCGAATAATGGCTCTTTATCTTCTTGGTTATCTTTGTTGTATGCCAACGGCTGAGACTTCATTAGCGTTAGCAAACTCATCAAGTGACCGTAGACACGACCTGACTTACCACGAACCAATTCAGGCACATCCGGGTTTTTCTTCTGCGGCATAATGGATGAACCAGTACAGAAACGATCAGGAAGATTGATAAAATCAAACTGAGCCGAAGTCCACAGTACAAGTTCTTCAGACATACGCGTCATATGCATCAACAAGATGCTTGAAGCAGAACAGAACTCAATTGCAAAATCACGATCCGATACAGCATCAAGTGAATTTTCTGCTGGCGCATTAAACTCAAGCAGTTCGCATGTGTAATCACGCTGAATTGGGTAAGTTGTACCCGCAAGAGCCGCCGCACCTAATGGCATGATATTAGCGCGCTCACGACAATCGACGAAACGACCGTAATCACGCATCAACATTTCAAACCACGCCAAAATGTGATGGCCAAACGTGACCGGCTGTGCAGTTTGAAGGTGCGTAAAACCAGGCATAATCGTATCAGCTTCGGCCTCAGCCAATGCCAACATACCCTGCTGTAAACGTGTAATCTCAGCTAAGATATGATCGATCTCATCACGCAGATATAAACGAATATCAGTAGCAACCTGATCATTACGTGAACGACCTGTATGCAGCTTTTTACCCGTAATACCTATTTTCGCAGTCAATGCAGCTTCGATGTTCATATGTACATCTTCTAGCTCTATAGACCATTCAAACTCACCACGTTCAATTTCAACACGAATTTCACCCAAGCCGCGAATAATATCATCACGTTCAGCTTCAGTCAGAACACCCGCCTGCGTCAACATTTTCGCATGCGCAATAGAACCGCGAATATCCTGCAGATACATACGCTGATCAAACTCTACCGATGCGGTGAAACGTGCTACAAATGCATCAGTTGGCTCATTAAAACGACCACCCCACTGCTGGTTGGTTTTATCACTCATGGGAAAACCTCTAATTACTCAGTTGCGCTCCGACCAAACTCAGGCCGGCTCTATAAATTTGCGCAATATTATATCACGACCTTTGACCTCACGTGGCTATATCGTACACGCCAATCTGCTACAATCGACCTCAAATATCCCAAATGTCGTATTAGAGACAAATTTTATGAGTAGAACAATCCGTATTGCCACCCGTAAAAGCCCCCTTGCACTTTGGCAGGCCGAATATGTTAAGGCTGAGCTAGAACGTCACCATGCCGACATCAATGTAGAATTACTTGGTATGGTTTCCAAAGGTGACAAAATCCTAGATGCACCTCTAGCAAAAGTCGGAGGCAAGGGTCTGTTCGTTAAGGAACTAGAAGAAGCCATGCTTGCAGGCGAAGCGGATATCGCTGTTCACTCGATGAAAGATGTCCCTATGGAGTTCCCACAAGGCTTAGGCCTAGCAGTGATCTGCCCACGGGAACAACCAACGGACGCATTTGTTTCTAATACCTACAATAGTATTGATGAACTACCCCAAGGCGCTGTCGTAGGCACATCATCTTTACGACGTGAAGCTCAGATTCGTGAAAAACGCCCCGATTTAAAAATCAAATGGCTACGCGGTAATGTTAATACCCGCTTACGTAAACTGGATGAGGGTGATTACGATGCCATCATCCTTGCATCAGCCGGTCTAATCCGCCTAAAAATGCCAGAACGCATTCGTTCTGAGATCTCAGTCGATTTTAGCCTACCCGCAGGAGGGCAAGGTGCCGTAGGTATTGAGTGTCGCACAGATGATAACGAGTTACGCGAGCTACTCAAACCACTGCATGATCAAGAAACCGCTTGGCGTGTAACAGCAGAGCGCGCAATGAATCGCCGTTTAGAAGGCGGTTGCCAAGTACCCATTGCCTGTTACGCCACGCTGAATGAAGATAACAGCGAGCTTTACTTACGTGGGCTTGTAGCAAAACCTGATGGCACACTGATTTTAAGGGACGAAGAAACAGGTAGCCCTGCTGATGCGGAAGCAATGGGCATTAAATTAGCGGACAGGTTATTAACCGCCGGCGCAAAAGAAATTTTGGATGCCGTTTATAACGCAGCAGATGATAAATAAAACCTTAAATAGCCTGAATGTACTCGTCACCCGACCACAACATCAGGCTGAGAACCTTCTACAATCACTCCGCGCTCAAGGCGCGGAGCCTATTGCCTTTCCGCTACTCAACATCGTACCTATCACTGAAAAAGACTCTGGGTTTCATCTGCTAAAACAGCATATTTTGGATTTAGACCTTTTTCAAAAGATCATTTTTGTGAGCCCGAATGCGGTTCATATCGGCTACGACTGGATCGATCAATACTGGCCTCAGCTCCCCACAGGTATAGATTGGCTTGCCATTGGTAAACAAAGCGCTGCCACATTAAACAACTATGGTATAGATGCCTATCACAGCCGACTAGGGTACGATTCTGAAGCACTACTTTCTTCTGAACTGCTACAAGATATTGTAGACGAGAAGATGCTTATTATGCGTGGAGAGGGCGGCCGAGAAAAATTGGCTGTAGAACTACGTGCACGAGGCGCTGAGGTTAGCTATGCTGAACTCTACCGTCGAGAACGGCCTGAATACTCAGAGGAAGAGATTGTTAAGACGCTGTACGCTCAACCTCTGGATGCCATTTTAATCACCAGCAGCGAGGGTTTAAATAACCTTATGCAAATTGCGAGTGATCAAGAAAAAAAATTCAGCACAGATTCACTATTAAACTGCCATCTTGTTGTGCCAAGTGAACGAATTAAACAAGATGCTGAATTAGCTGGCTTCACAAGAATAACCACAGCAGCAGGCCCTGATGATCAATCTATGATCAATGCCTTGCTACAGTAACTGACTTTTGCGGAAATCGACAGATGAGCGACAAGAAAAAAAAGCCACAGGAAGACAACACTGCAGCATCCAACAATGATGTAACAGATGTGATTGAACAGGGTACGGATGAACCATCGGTCGAAGAAAGCACCGAGCAGGTGGACTCAAAAGAAAATGCCGAAGAGATAACGGCATCAAAAGAAACACCTGAGACATCAGATCCTTCTGAAAAAAATGCGGCTCCCGAAGTAGAGCCAGATTCACCAGAACCTGCAGCAAAAGAGAAACAACGCGCCACATGGCCAGGCAAATTAGCCCTACCCATCTCGATTATTGCCCTAGGTGCTGCGGGTTACCTCTATTGGTTATCATTACAACAAAGCAGCAGTGTTGAACAAAACAATGCCGCTATTAAGTCTGAGATTAGCTCATCGCTTAACGAGGCACGCGGTTCACTAGATCAAACCATTGCATCAATGAACCAAAAGCTTGGTCAGCTGCAAGCACAAAGCCAAGCAGACAAAAACAATATTGACGAACTTCAAAAACGTCTAACAAAAAGTATTAAGCAAGTTACCGCACAGCAAAAGACATCACGCAAAGATTGGCTTTTAGCTGAAGTGGAATACCTACTTCGCCTAGCAAATCAACGCGTGCTAATGGAACAAACAGCTGATGGCGCAATTAAGCTGCTTAAGTCCGCCGATAAGATACTCCAAGAAACCGATGATGTTTCGATCTACGAAGTACGCAAAGCACTTGCAGCCGATATCGCAGCACTTGAAGCTGTACCCGCTTTGGATACTGAAGGTGTATTTTTAAAACTGGGCGCACTAAACAACCAAGTCCCGAATCTAAGGCTTATCCCAATTTCAGAACAGCATAAATTACCGGATCTACTTGAAGAAGTGACGCCTGATGTTGTGTCAGAATCATGGACTGCCGGGCTGGAAGCATCTTGGGGTAAAGCGGTTGATAAACTCGACAAGCTGGTTGTTATTCAGCACCGTGATGAACCGATCGAGCCGCTTCTTTCACCTGAACAATCCTATTACCTACAGCAGAATTTACACTTAATGCTTGAACAAGCTCAGCTTGCCTTGCTTCAGCGTAAACAAGCCTCTTTTGATGCCAGTCTTGCAAAAGCGCACGGCTGGGTAGGCACCTATTTTGAGCCGAAAGATGGAACAACCCAAAGCTTGCTTCGTAGTATCGAAGAACTACAAAGCGTAAAAGTTACGGCTGAAATACCTGATATTTCTGGCTCATTACGCACCCTAAAGGGCTATCTAACCCAGATGACTAAACTTAAGGAACAAGGAGCCTCCTAATGAAGATATTGTTCCTTTTACTTCTAGTTATCCTTGGCGCCGGTGCTTTTGTTGGCGAGTTAATGATTAAGGATTCAGGTTACGTCCTAATCGCTTATAACCAAACCACGATTGAAACAAGCCTATGGGTTCTACTCGTAGCACTACTGATTGTTTTTATCGTGACGCATTGGGTTATCAATCTAGTGACACACACTAAGCTACCCACTACTAAGCTAAAAGCCTGGAAAGATAGCCGTAATCAGCTGATAAGCCGTAGAAAAACACTCAAAGGTCTTACGTCTCTATCTGAAGGGAACTGGGCACAAGCACAAAAGCAGCTTGCACAAGCCGCTGAACGCTCCGATCTTCCGATGGTTAACTACCTAGCAGCAGCTCGTGCCGCTCATGAACAAAATAATGAGCAAGCAACAGATGAGCTGCTACAAAAAGCGCGTAACACTACGCCTGAAGCAGAAGTGACTGTTGCCATCTCTCAAGCTGAGATACAGCTATCACGCGGTCAATTAGAACCTTGTTTAGCTACGTTGCTTCGCCTACGCACATTAGCACCAAAAAACACTTATGTGATGCGCCTGCTTAAAGATATTTATGTCCGCTTAAATGACTGGCAAGCACTGTCTAAACTCATTCCATTACTACGCAAACATCATGTACTTAAAGATGATGAATTAGAGCAACTTAATCACCAGTGCTCTAGTCAACTGCTTGATGAAAGCATCTCGACACTACCTGTAGAAACCAGCGAAGAAGACCGACTCAAAGCATTAGATAAAGCTTGGAGCAGCCTTGCAAAAGATCAAACCCGCAACGGCGACTTAGTTCAGCACTACACTGAATTATTAGTATCCCTTGGTGCCGAAGATCATGCTGAGAAAAATCTGCGCGATCTAATCAAGCGCAATTGGGATGAAAAACTAGTTAACATCTATGGGCGACTTAGCGGCGAAAATCCAAAGAAACAACTGGATACTGCCCGCGGTTGGTTAAAATCCCATGATGACAGCCCTGCCCTATTGTTAACTTTAGGCCGTTTATCAATGCGCAACCAGCATTGGGGACAAGCCGTAAAACATTTTGAGCATAGCTTAGAGTTAGCACCCAGCTCTGAAACATTAGCAGAACTAGCTCGCTTACTACGCCATCTAGGCGATAACGAACGGGCTCAAACCCTGCTACAGCAAAATATAAACCTTATTGCTTCAGGCCTACCCGAACTACCTATGCCGGTGGAAAAAGCAACGGCATAGTTTGAATACGATTAAAAAAGGGAGGCCTAGTGCCCACTGCTGTCCCATAGTTAGGGGTGGTAAATGAAAAAGCCTGAGAT
>CERC01062330.1_pt1 | contig 16877 bp, 16 predicted proteins | sample 530921 | NCBI WGS metagenome assembly CERC01 (sample SAMEA2621099, study PRJEB7988) | marine metagenome | isolation source: saline water (ENVO:00002010), including
TTGATGACCATGTTCGTACAAAACCAAATAATGGGTAATAAGGCAAACAAAGCTATTTTTTGTACGAAGTTCTTCATCGGTTAAAATTGAAAATAAATAAACGCTTGTTGTTTGCCTCCCAACCAAAAGAAAAGTACCATTAAAGCATAATACAGTGCCCATCTGTAAGGTCTTTTCCAACGCAGTCCAATTGTTTCGAGTGCATATTTCCCATCTCTTTCGCACCATTCGATTATCCCCAAAATGAGAAGCGCTAGAAAAACTGTTTTGGGCAATAGTGTAGGCATCGTAAAGAGCGAAGGAGAGAAAATACCAGCGATATAGCTGAAAGCATGCTGCATATTTTCTGCTCTGAAAAATATCCATGCAAAAACGACTAAACTGAAAGTGACAAGCATTTGAATTCCTTCTTTTAGAGAAGGCAATAACTTTCCTTGGGCTACAATTTCGATGTGGTTGCGGTTATTGTTGGTAAGCAATAGCGGTAGAAAATAGAGGGCATTAAGAAAACCCCACGCAATGAACGTCCAGTTGGCACCGTGCCAAAAACCGCTCACCAAAAAGATGATAAATGTGTTGCGCACTTTCATTCCTAGTGTACCACGACTTCCTCCTAATGGGATGTATAAATAATCTCTAAACCAGGTAGACAGTGAAATGTGCCAGCGCCTCCAAAATTCGGCAATATCCCTAGAGAAGTAGGGGAAAGCAAAGTTTTGCATCAGGTCGAACCCAAACAAGCGAGAGGTGCCTATGGCAATGTCTGAATACCCTGAAAAGTCGCCATAAATTTGAAAAGTAAAAAACAGTGCACCGAGTACTAATGTACTTCCATTAAAGTCTGCAGTATTGTTAAAAATGTAATTGGCATATTCTGCACAATTATCGGCTACGACTACTTTTTTGAACAATCCCCACATGATTTGTCGCATGCCGTCTACAGCTTTAACGTAGTCAAATGTTCGCTTTTGGTAGAATTGGGGCAGAAGGTGCGCAGCCCTTTCAATAGGTCCGGCCACCAACTGAGGAAAAAAGCTAACAAAAGCTGCAAAAGCAATAAAATCTTTGGTGGGTTCTAGCTTCTTTCTATACACATCAATGGTGTAGCTCATAGTTTGGAACGTGTAAAAGCTAATGCCAACGGGTAAAATAATGTTGAGTCGGGCAGGTTCTATTGTACTTCCGAATAGCGTAAACGCATCTGAAAAACTTTCCGCAAAGAAATTGAAATACTTAAAAAACATTAAAACACCAAGGTTAACAAGTATGCTTGTCCAGAGTAAGGCCTTCCGTTTTTTATTGTTTTCTGTTTGAGAGAGTTTAATGCCAACAGTGTAATCGACTACTGTACTGAAAAAAATGAGCGATAGAAATTTCCAGTTCCACATGCCGTAAAAAACATAACTGGCAATTACGATAAGCACATTTTGAAGGGTGAGCTTTTTTTGAGTCACGAACCAATAGAGCACGAAAACGATTGGCAAGAAAACAGCAAAATCGATGGAGTTAAAAAGCATTGAATCGAAACAGGTTTATCTTTTCGTTGAAATGAAACGTTTTGCCCTTGCTCTGTGGCGTGCTCACTCACTATTGACTATCAACAATGAAACACACACAACCAAGGATAAAACAGTATTGATTTTACAGTGAATGACTTCAAAACAAATCTAAAATGCTATTTTTTTTCGTAGGAGAAGCCAGTTCTTGTCGGTTTTTCATTCGACTTGAATCCATTTCTGTTTTTGGTCTGACGGAGTTAATTGTTGTTGAGTTTCTTCTTGAAAAGGAAGTATAAGGCTGAAAGCGTAGTAAATAGAATCAGTTTTAATGCAAGCCCTAAAACAATTAGTGTTGTTCTCAACGATTCGTCAAGTAAGTCATTTGTTGACCAAGTGTTTGGTAAATAATCTCTGTGAAAGTAGGTTATTAAAATTACTAATCGCTCAAAAGTCAGCACAAACGATAAACTGAAAAGAAGCCTTACAATAAGGTTACTCTTGAATTTGTTCAGCCCAAGCATCAAGCTTAAGCCAATCCAAATTAACGGTTGTATAAGGAAAGTTAGCCTAAAGTCAGTATTTGTAAAAGTCAAAATTAACCAGGTCAATCCTGTCAAAAGTCCAAGTATAAATGCAACATCAATTGCCGCATTGTCAAACGCAGCGTTTAATCGTTTTTTTCTTGTAATTAATCGAATACTAAAATTTAGTACAGCGTAAATTCCAAAACCAATGATTAGATCATTGCTAATAAACTTGAGAATTTCAATAAGGGATTCGATCATCTGGGGTATGTGTGCAGCGCAAAGTTGTAATGGTTTTTACTCTCATCATGGTTGAATATGCTGTTTAGAACGCTTTTTCTTAAAAGGCAGAAAGGTATAATAATAACTCAATGTTAAGGTGTGTTGGCTTACTTCCCCAAAGTCGTTGTTTAAAAACAGGTTATAGCCATAATTGATGAACAGCTTTAAATATCCAATTCCAATTTCGGGCCGGACGACAAAATTTGAAGCTTGATCTTTCATGTAGTAAAAGCCGCTAACTCCAATGTTACCACCCAAAAAGAAAGCAAATCCGGTGGCCCATAAAGTCAATTTAGGAACAATAATGTTGTCTATTGGGTTGTAGTCTACTCCCAGTGTAGTTCCAAATCCATTTCCTCCACCTTCTCCTGAATGGAATTGTGCTTTTGATATTCCCAGTCCCAAATACAGTTGATTCACTCCTTGTATGGAAGGAACAATCCCCATCGAATTTTCTGATCTGGCAAAACGAGGACCACACCATCGGTGAAGCCGTGTATCGGGGCAGTCATGGATAATTATCACTGAATCTTGCTGAAATTGCACAGTGTCTTTTTGAGAAAATCCTTTCTCTAAAAAGCAGACCATAAAAGTGAAAAGGAACAATGGGTGGATAAATTTCAGCATAAGATCAAATCATTTCATTGATTGATAGGAGCCTGTGGTAACCAATTGACCGTAACAATTTGTATGCCTCGTTTTATGGGGTAATTCACCACCTGATTTGTTCGGTTCACGTTCTTTCGCTCAACATACGGCATAAAACGAAAATACCTTTCGAAACAATTCATCTCGAAGGAAAAGAGAAATTACTGTAACACATTTAAACAATTGCTGTATGAGAAAAATAGTTTACTTCTTCTTGTTAATCAGCCATATATCAATGGCGCAATCTTTAGATTTTATTCATGTAGATCAGTTTGGTTACCTCCCCACACATACCAAAGTGGCGGTTATCAGTAACCCGGTAGATGGCTTTAATGCCAGTAACAGTTATGTGCCGGGCACTCAATTGGAAGTGCACGATGTTGCTACCGGAATGTCGGTTTATACCGGAGCCATTCAACAATGGAACAACGGAGCTACGCACAGCCAATCAGGAGATGAGGGCTGGTGGTTCGATTTTAGCACGGTGACTCAACCCGGAGATTATTACGTTTACGATCCGGTAAATGACGATAGTTCGGCTGTGTTTACCATTTCAGACACAGTGTACAATCCTGTATTGCAAGCGGCTTTGAAAATGTTTTACTACAACCGCTGTGGTGTTGAAAAAACAGCTCCGGCTGCTGCTAACGGGTTTACAGATGCCATTGCTTTTACGCAGGATACGGCATCGAGAGATGTATACGATCAAACCAATGCAGCTACAGCCAAAGACATGAGTGGCGGTTGGTTCGATGCCGGAGACTACAACAAGTACGTGACTTTTGCCGAAGCTCCTGTGCACGATTTGCTCTGGGCTTACCAAGAAAATCCGGAGATTTTTAACGACAACATGAACATCCCCGAATCGGGCAATGGAGTTCCCGATATTTTAGATGAAATCAAGTGGGAAATGGATTGGTTGTTAAAGATGATCAACAACGATGGTTCGGTACACATCAAAATAGGGAGTAGAAGCTACTCGGAAAACATTTCATCACCTCCAAGTGCAAATACAGCTTTGCGTTATTATGCGCCAACTTGTACCTCATCGGGCATAGCTGCCGCTTCTATGTTGGCACATGCCGCTCTGGTTTTTGAGCAAATTCCATCGCTGTCGGCTTATGCGCAAACGTTAGAAACGCAAGCGGTGAATTGCTGGAATTATGTTTTGCCTGATTTGAACAACAATACTTTAGACGAGAACTGTGACGATGGTTCGGTAAAGTCAGGCGATGCTGATAAAACAGCCACCGAGCAATACCAAATGGCGTTGGCTGCAGCCATTTATTTGTTTGACCTCACGGGAAATACAGATTACAACCAGTACGTCATCAATCACATTTCGGATGCCGATGAAATTGCTTCAACAGGCTGGAGCAACTACACCATCAAAACCTCAGACGCTTTGTTGCATTACACCACATTGCCCGGTGCTGACAACTCAGTAGTGAGTACTATTCTGAATTCGGCCAGTACGGCATCCAGTGGCAATTGGAACCATTACTTTCAATTTGACGAGACAATAGATCTGTACCGTGCTTTTAACAACGATTGGAATTACCATTGGGGTAGCAACAACCAAAAGTCGAACATGGGCATTTTAAATTACATGTTCCACCATTACGGCATTGATACGTCTGCCACATCTACCTATGAGTTAAGGGTAAAAGAACACTTGCATTACTTTCATGGAGTGAATCCGTTGAGCCAGGTGTACCTGACCAATATGGGGGATTACGGTGCAGAGAAAAGTGCCAATGAAATGTTCCATGCCTGGTTTTATGACGGCACCGATTGGGACAATGCGGAAACCTCACTTTATGGTCCTGCTCCGGGGTATGTAACTGGTGGACCCAATCAGTATTACTACGCCAATTCAGCGTTAATACCTCCTTATGGACAACCGCCATTGAAGGCGTATTTGGATTTCAATACGGGTTCACCTGATAATTCGTGGGAAATTACCGAACCGGCTATTTACTATCAGGCATCGTATGTTCGTTTGTTGGCAGAAGTGGCAGTTTATGTAGCGCCTGCGCCAGACACAACCGATACCGTGATTAACTCAACCGGAGATCTACTTCTTGCAACAAACAACTATCAAATTGTGCCCAATGCAGTAAAAGACCAGTTTAGCATTCAGTCAAGCAGGGCAGAGGCCATAACCGTTAACATTTTTGACAGCAACGGAAGGGCAGTTACAACGCTCCAAACTAACACCAATCAACCCATACCAGCGGCTTTCTTAACTAGAGGATTGTACATTGTACAAGTTCAAACGAAAGAGACGATGCAAGTGTTGAAGTTGATGAAAGAGTAAACCAGACCGACCACTAGCCACTTACTTTATTTCGTACAATAAATTCCGAAGAATTATTCCGTTGGAGGAGTTGTGTCAGAAGCCTTTTCAGTTAATGGAGAAGGAGTTTTGATCAGTACATAGTCTTCGTACCAAGAAACATTACTTGTATTCCCTATGCTATGACTTTTAATTTCATAGCCGTCTTGAAGGTACTTTTTAAGTTCAAGGTGAATCTTTTGTTGATTATCCGTAGGATTAAGGAAGTAGTTTCTCTCATGAATTTCAAGTTCAATGGTTCTGTAAGAGCCGTCATTTTCGGTAATGTGAATCAATGGAGATAAGTCTGATGCATACCCTTTTCTGATTTCAATAACCCGTATGATAACCAATTCTGTTTCGCCATTTTCTTGTGCGTTTACAGAGGTTGAAAATGTTCCAATAAAGAGGAAAAGGAATAAGATTATTTGTTTCATTTTTTATGGTTTTAGAGTGGTGTTTTGATGTTAAAAGTGAAGTTTTTTGTTACTGGTCAGCTTCTTGATGATTAGAGTTGATTGAATTTAACACTTCTTGTGTTACATCCTTTCCACCGGAAAAGTTTGAATACAATGCTCCAATGCTGTGAATGGGTCCCCAAGGTATTCCCCACCATCCAAAAAGTAGTGTAATCAAAGTAAAACCAATACTATGCTTGGCCGTTGATTCTCCAGCTTTAATAAAATAGACATCAGTTCCTTGTTTAAAAGTCATTATTAGGATTGAGAAACAATATTGGAAAACGACAAATTTTGCTCCATTACTTAGTTCTCGATTAATCTCATCAACAGAAAGTCCTTCAATGTTTTTAATTTCAGCCATGCTATTTATTTTAATTGTCAATTTGTTTAATTCTCTTTTGTCAATTATTCCATTTAGGTTCTTATCAATTAAGAATGCTACATAAAACTCTTCCAATTCTGTTTCGATCATGCTAACATCTTTCAGGTCTAATTCGTCAACAAAGTCTAATGTGTCTATTATTAAGGTCAACTGTTTTTGTGAGAAAATGGAAAGGCCACTTAGAATAAATATGATTGTTAGTACGGTTTTCATTTTCAAATGGTGCCTAACGTTCCTAGCTATGGCTAGTGCGGTGAAAATACCTGCTTAGCTATCGGTCGAGATAAAGTTATTAGAAAGTGTAGATGTGTCAAGCTTAACGTCAAACCGTGTTTGATTTAGGAGTTGTTGCCTGTAGTTTTTTACTTCCACCATTGATTTTTTAATCGCAACTTATCTTTTGAGAAGTCATATTCTGAACCATTTGCGAATGTTGTCCACCCATTTTCAATGTACTTTTGATTGACCATCATTTCACCGTCACCACGATCAAAGTCAAATGTAAATGGAAGACGATAATCACCCCAAATACATTTTTTTACTACGGTTGAATTATAGCTTTTCCATATGCCTACATATGAGCGGTTGTAATAACCATCTGCCATTGCAAAACTTTCATCAAGCATAATTTCTTTTGTAGTGTGGTCAATTACAATCGAACATTCTAATGTCCCTTTGAACACCCCTACATGGTTTTGTGTGCTATCTTCAAAGATTTCATACGCTGCAAAAAGCGTAGCTTGCCCCGGAAAATCATAATTCTCAGTAATTTCATAAACGTTAAGAACCTTTATTGTACCCTCAAAATCACATATGTTACTTGAAACATTCGATTTTCCGAGAATAATAAATTCTAATTCTCCGTTTGTTTGTTTCGTTTCAGAAATGTGTATTCGAATTCTTTTGTAATCTAACCCTAGGATTCCATTTTGTTGAAAATCACCAGTGTTGAAAAGAGCGCTTGTGTTGAACTTGTAATCAGCTATTTCTTTAGTAATATCGGTAGCTATTTTAGACAACCTTTCTGTTTGAAGTTTGAGGTATTCTTTGCTGAAATCGGTCTGCTTAGCATCAAAATTTTCACAAAGGTGCCCATTGTAATAAGGATCAAAATGAGCTTCGTGGTTTTTAGGAAGGTTGCACCATTCCAAATCACAATATTTAGCTTCTTGAGCAACTGCAATGACAGACATTAAAAGTATTGAGACGATAAGTGGTGTTTTCATTTTTTTATTGGTGATAACGCTTTAGCTTTTCCAAGTTTACAAAATATTACATTCAGAAAATAAAAAGAAAGAACAAAGAGAGGAGTAAGTTTCACTTAGCCGTAGTGCAGTAAGCACGTCAACATAGAAAAACCCCACTCTTTAATACTTAAAATTCGATTAGTTCTATGTAGGCAACTGTTATTTTTTCATTCTATGGTTAAAATAGTCAAAGCCATTTCTTAAGAAAAAATGCTCAGCTGATTGATTTCCTGACCAAAAGTCAAGCTGAACTTCCGTTACCTGTTTAACCTTAGCAATCTCATAAGCTCTGTCCATTAATAATTGTCCAACTCCACTATTTTGATATTCTTGAGTAACAACAATCTGGTCAATATATAAAACGCTTTTTTTGTATTGAAATGCTGAATCTGGTCGATCCTTAATAAACCCCAGAAGATATCCAATAGGCTTATTTTCGTCTTTAGCCAAGTACGCTATTGTATTTCCATTTTCAAGCATTCTTTTGAAGGCATTTGTTATTTCATTCAAATCGAATGGTTTAAACTCTTGAGGAAAGTTATTATGATGCCAAGACTGAACAGTTTCGTTCAACTTCGCCAATGCACGGAAATCCCTTGTATGTTCAATTTTAACGAGCATTTATTTTTTGTTGACAAGCGTTTTTTATTTCCCTAAAAGTCTCGATAAAAAGCCTTTTTTCTTATTCTTTATTACCCAAACCAATTCGGTTGGATGTCTTTCTGTAAACTGATTCGCGCCAAACTTTCCCCAAGCAAAACCATCCTTGTTTTTTCCATTTCGCAAGTCTGCAACAGTCCATTCGTTTCCGTCAAATTTTTGCAGAAAGTCCTTGAATTCAGGATTCTTATTTTCAAATTCAGTTTTGGATGAACACAAGTTGTTTTCATTCCAAATTGTCATTACAGTTTTGTCGTGAATTTCATTCAGGTGACATTTGTCTGGATTTTCATAAAATTCTAATAAGTGCTTTAAATATTCATTCAAGTTTTGAGAATGAACTATAAATACAGCAGGGGAGTGGCAAGCAAAAAACACTTTATTAGTTTCTCCATTATCATTTAAGTCTAAAATCCAATGATTTCCAAATCCATCATGTCCAAGAGTAAGTGAGTTTGCAGATAACTCCCAAAATCCGAATTCTCCAATTGAGTCGAAGTAAACCATTTCAGGGCCATAACCGTCCCAACCTTTCGTTTCTTTAAGTATTTCAATTATTTCGTTGTCAATATTGTTACTTGGGAATTGCTTTTTTAATTGTTCAATTTCTGAATCAGTCAATCCGTCTTGAAATTCAAGTTGGTATTTTTCTCCATCTTCGTTCGTAAAGTTGGATTCTTTTAATTTCTTTATTATTTCAAGATTTGTCATATCAGACCTCGTTTCTCTCAACGTTCCGGCTAAAAAGCGTTGCCATCCCTTAGGGTGGCTATGATTTTTTAGCTTAGTTCTATGTTGGCAGCTTCATTTTCTTTTCTATTTCAGCATAAAGGGTTTCTAATTCTTGTTTATTAAGAGACTGCCCAAATGCAATTTTCCTTTTCCTTGATTTTTCCAGCACAATCATGCCGTACTTCATTTGTGTGAACATATTCGAAGATTGAGAAAATTTGTCTGTTCCTAAAGATGTTAACTCTAACCTCTTAATTTCATGCAATTTCAGAGAAAGAGTCTTTTTAAATATGCCAAACGCCCCATTATAACGTACGGAGTTATCATCAATCTCAATTGATTCAGTTCCTTTTATAAAAATCAAAATTTCCCGAAGCTGTTTGTTAACAGTCCAAAGCCCAAGCAAGCCAAATAACACAAAAGCCACTTTGATTACGATAATTCCATCGTTTCTGATAGAATTTAAAATGAACAGGGCAATAATCACATGACCAATGGTCAAAAGGCTCAGCATGAATACATGAAAGAAGTTGAGTGCCGAATCCTTTTTGATTTGAAACTTCAAACTTTTGAGGTCTGAGTCAATCTTTAAATAATTGCTATCCATTTTTATATTGCTGCCAACATGGGATAAGTACGGTTTTTCGCTCTTATCCCGTTTTAATTTTCTAATTAAAGTCAGTGTTGGGTTTGTTGTTTGTTCTTTCTCAAAATTAACACATTCCAGTTTTAAAAATTGAGGGAAAACCCTGCTTTTGTGAAAAATAGTTGAATTCAGCTATAGGGGAGCAGTGTCACCCTGAGTTTTACACGTTTGCTGAGCGGAACCGAAGTAAAGTGTAACGTATCGAAGGGTAAGCGGCTCTAGTCTAACATCTGTCCATGTTTCGATATAGCTTCGTTCCTCAGCCACTCAATAGGACAGTGGGGGGCACTTCGGTACAAGCTCGTGTCTTATCCCACTCATTGTAACAGACAAGCCTTTGGATTTGGGCTTAAATCTTTTAGATTTTCAAAACCTGAAAGGTTTAGCTTGCGAGAACTTACCATCAAGAACGCGGATGGAATTGTATAATCGCATCGCGGAGGTCTTGTTTTTCGATGTGCGTATAAATTTCCGTAGTGGTAATGGATTCATGGCCGAGCATTTCTTGCACGGCTCGTAAATCGGCACCGCGTTGTACCAGTTCCGTAGCAAAAGAATGGCGCAAGGTGTGCGGACTAATGTTTTTTTGAATATTGGCAGCAACAGCCAGGCGTTTGATAATGGTAAAGATCATTACACGTGTAAGTTGTTTGCCGTTGCGGTTGAGGAAAAGAATATCGCGCGATTCTGGCTTGGGCGTTTGGTGCACACGCACCTCGTTTTTGTAGATGTTAATTTGTTTTATCGCAGCAGCGCCAATGGGTACCAAACGTTGTTTGTCTCCTTTTCCAATTACCCGGATAAAACCTTCGTTGAGGTGGAGGTCGCTAATGCGCAGGCCTACTAACTCAGATACGCGTAAACCGCACCCGTAAAGGGTTTCGATAATGGCTTTGTTGCGTTCGCCCTCGGGTTTAGAAAGGTCAATGGCTCCAATGAGCAATTCAATTTCTTCGTTCGATAAGGTTTCGGGAAACTTTCGTTCTGTGCGGGCAGACTCAAACAAATGCGTAGGATCGTTTTGGATGTAATCTTCCAGCATTAAAAACTTGTAAAATGCTTTTATGCCCGATAAAATGCGGTTTTGAGAGGTGGCCGATAAGCCAATATCGTGCAACTGATAAATGAAATCGCGAATGTTTGTTTCCGTTAATTCCAGGGGAGAGGCATGAGGATGACAACCGTGCAACTTTTCTACATCGCGGAGGTAATTCTCAACGGTGTTTTGCGACAAGGAGCGCTCTATTTTTAGATAACTTCTAAATCCTTTTGTATACTGATCCCAGTTCTTCAAATTGGCTAATTTTGGAAAAGGCGAATTTATCGAATCAATTGAAACGACACACCTAAAAATAAAGTGGTATGAAAATCTGGATTATCAACGGCCCTAACTTAAACTTATTGGGCAATCGCGAACAAAGCATTTATGGCACGGAAAGCTTTGAAGATTACCTGAAAAAATTACAGAACGCTTTTCCTGAGTGTGGTATTTTCTATTACCAAAGTAATGTAGAAGGGGAGATCATCAACAAATTGCACGAAATTGGCAATAACCCGGAGTACGATGGTATTGTCTTAAATGCCGGAGGGTATACGCATACTTCCGTAGCCATTGCAGATGCCATTGTGGCCATCAATTTACCGGTGGTAGAAGTGCACATTTCAAACATTTATGGTAGAGAAGAGTTCAGGCACAAATCGTTGATTTCTAAAAACTGTAAGGGCGTAGTGGTTGGTTTTGGATTGGACTCTTACAAACTGGGTGTTTACAGTTTTTTAAACCGATAAGCATTAAAAAAGCCGTTGACGTATGCACATCAACGGCTCTTGCTGTATTTCGATTTGTCTCTTTTCCTTAGAACGGAGTTTCCGTACTGAAAGAACTACCTCCGGCCATATTGGCTAAAGAAGTACCACTTACGTAATCGTAATTGATGGTTCCTGTTCCTTCATTAAACGTCCAGTAATGCTGGAATCCGCTAGCTGTAGTGGTAAAGGTGTTGTTGAACAAGTTCTGAACTTGAGAAGTACTTAAATCTGTACTCCAGAACGTAATCTCGTCAATCCATCCTTTAAAATAACCCGAAGGTGTACTGTCTGACCATTTTCCTACATCCCAACGGTTGCAATATTGAGGTTGAGCACTCAACATAATAGGGGCAGAGTTTTGCTGCACGCCATCTACGTACAAGAACATATTTGTTCCGTCAAAAACAGCTGCTGCATGGTGCCATTGTCCATCGTCAAAGCGATCTGTACTAAAAGCTTCGCTTCCGCTTGATGCATACATGCTGGTGCGTAAAACTACTTTTCCGTCATCAGAAGAGCCAGCCTCTTCTTTAAGGTACATTCCAATTTGCAGGTTAGGGTTATTGTTGTTGCCCATTGTGAAAATAGCACGGTCTGAGCTTCCTGTTGTACCGTCTGTTTTAAACCATGTCGACATGGTAAACGTGTAATCGGTAGACAAAACATAATCACATCCGGTGTAACCTGTAGATCCATCAAAATAGATCGAATAACCGTTAGATGTGCTGCTACATGTTGCAATATCGATGATAGAACCGCTGTGCACCTGCGTACTCAATAAGCTAGTTCCTTCATAAATTTTCATGGTGTACGTTCCGGTAGTTGCGGTTGTAAAATGACTGGTAAAGTGTACTTCTTTGTTTGCAGGAATAGTATACGTTCCTGTAGCTCCGTTTTCTGTAATTTCCCAATCAATGGTTTTCGCTGAAGCTGTTCCGTTGCGGATTCTCCATCTTCTGCCGTAGTAACCGTTTTCGTAATAGTAACCCATTGGCGAAAGTGTTACACCAGACTGGTTACCGCTATATTCTACAAAAGCAGTAAGGTTAGAGCAGTAAGCATTGATGTTGGTTTGTGCTCTGCCTAAAATTTTAAGTCCGCCTACACCGTTGGCAATAAATACGTTGTTTCCGTTTGACTTAACGTAGTTAGCCGATCCGTCAAAGTAGAAAAGCCCGTCTTGAATGTGCGTGTTTTTGTCAAAAATGTAAACTCCATCGTGTCCGTTAGCAATGAACAAAAATTCATCATCCGTATGCACACCGTTGGCCAATCCGCTACCGTTGCTAATGAATGAATAAGCCGGAGTTCCTGATTGGTTGTTGATGTTAAATGCTTTCATACCGTTTGTTCCGGTACACACATATGCCAAAGGACCATCCATGTGTAAAACGCCTTTTCCGTTAACCGGACTAGCAGAAGCTGCAATGTCTAATGTGTATTTAGTCGCAGAATCCATAACACCTTCGTGGATGTACAACTTAGCATCGTTTCCACCGCGGTAATAAATGATCTTTCCGTTAGCTTCGTCTACGAATTTTGAGTTGTCGTATGCATCTTGGCTAATTAACGATAGGGTAGTAGCATCTACTTGGTAAGCACCACCTAAAGAGTTACCGCTGGCAACAAACAAGTTGTTTCCGATTTTCTTTACCGCATTTCCTGAATAAGATGGAAGAGGAGCTTGTACAGTATTGGTTGTTAACAAGCCGCTAGCATCCAACTGTACGCTTTCTACAATACTTCCTTTGGTATAATTCTGATCGTAGCCAGAACTGTAAATGTCGCGTCCTCCGGTAGTGTAAACCACACCGTTGTCTACCGTTAATTCGTTCAAATCAGTATCTGTAAATAACAGTTGACTAATTAAAACGGGAACGTTAGGATTGGTAACATCAAAGATTTCCAATGCACCGGCAAAGTCGTTTTCTTGGCCATTCCAGTGGTAAGAAACATAGGCTTTGTTGTTGTGAAATTCTACTCCGGTAGCAGAAAGCGTAGCACCATTTACTACAGGTGATGAAACTTCTGCAATAAAATTCCACGATGAGCTACTTCCGGCACGTTTTTGTGTAGGAACAGCTTCATAATAATATTTGATTCTTCCCTCGAAGTTATCGTTGTTCAGAATACGGTTAGAAGTAGATGTGCTTCCCGTTGAAGTAGAAGTTCCGTCTTCTTCTTTACAAGCGATTAGGCTTAATCCTAAAAGGAGCGCAAAGGATAGTTTTTTCATTGCATAATTTTTAGCAACGAATACATATCATTTTCTACGCCTAATTTGTAACTGATTGAAAATCAATGTTTGTTTTTGGCTTATACGTTAAAAACTGTTTCAAATTGGGAATTTCTTTGATTAATTTGGATTTATTGTGCCTTTAGAAAGTCGTTTAAGACATCAACAATGTAAGCATAATGCTCTTGATCTAACCCTGGCCATACGCCCAACCAAAAACTGTTGTTCATGATTAAGTCTGTATTGTCAAGCGATCCCACAATGCGGTGTTGAATATCGGTATAAGCCGGTTGACGCAACAGGTTTCCGGCAAACAATAAACGTGTTCCAATTTTATTTTTCTCCAGGTGTTGTACCACATCTTTACGGTTCAAAGGAGATTCCGGACGAATGGTAATCATAAAACCAAACCACGATGGATTTGAATTGGCTGTTGCTTCGTGCAAGATAAAATGCTCTTCAAATGGTTTTAGCATTTCGTACAACAAGGCATGGTTTTCTCTACGTTTTTCTACAAACTCATCAACGCGTTTCAATTGGCTTAAACCAATGGCAGCTTGCATGTCGGTTACTTTTAAGTTGTAACCAATGTGCGAATAGGTGTATTTATGATCGTAACCGCGTGGAAGATCGCCCAATTGCCATCTGAAACGCTTGCCACAAGTGTTGTCTTTTCCGGGTTCGCAGTAACAATCACGTCCCCAGTCTCTAAACGATTCAGCTAATTTCTTTAACCAAGGATTATTGATGATAACAGCTCCTCCTTCTCCCATCGTAATGTGGTGAGCAGGGTAGAAGCTTACGGTAGCCGCATCGCCAAAGGTTCCGGTTTTTTGTCCGTTGTAAGTTGCTCCTAATGAGTCACAATCGTCTTCAATTAACCAAAGGTTGTGCTTTTTCGCTACAGCGGTAATCACTTCCAAATTGAATGGATTTCCCAAAGTGTGGGCAATCATAATCGCTTTGGTTTTTTCAGTGATGGCATCTTCTAGCAACGTTACATCAATGTTGTACGTTGGAATGTCAACATCCAAGAAAACAGGAATACAACCGTATTGAATCATAGGGTTTACCGTAGTAGGAAATCCCGCAGCAACGGTAATCACTTCATCTCCGGGTTTGATCTGACGATCGCCCAATTTTGGAGAAGTCAATGCTGAAAAGGCCACTAAGTTGGCAGAAGATCCACTGTTCACCAACAAAGAGAAAGGAGCTCCGAAATAATCGGCAAACTGACGTTCAAATTCAGGACCGAATCTTCCGGTAGTTAACCATCCGTCCATTACGGCATCAATACCAAAAAGCAAATCTTCTTCGGTAACGATTTTTCCGGTTACAGGAATGTAATCTTGCCCCGGAATAGCACGTTTAAACGTTTTCTCTTTTAGTTTATCGGTTAATAAGTCTTTGAGTTGACCTTCTATATTTTTTAGCATTGTTTCAAATTTCAGACCTGCAAATAACGTAAATCCAGCTTAAATAGGGTTAGCTTAAATCGGCTACTTTCTTACGCAGGTAATCGTCAATATTGGTAAAATGAAAATCAGGGTATTCGCTTAAGAATTTAGTAGTAATCAATCCGCCTGTTAACGGTCTGTCTGCCGGTGGATTAAACACATCTGTTGTAACGGGCTCAATCTTAATTTTGTGTTGTGGGAAATATTTCAACACGTGCATGGCCAATTGCACACGGTTTAAGAAATCGGTGCTGGCAATGTTGTAAATGCCTTTTTTACCATCTTTCAATAACAAATACATGGCACGTGCAATGTCTGCCGCATTTACAGGAGTAGCGTATTGATCAAACGGTAATTTGAGTTCCATGTCTTCGTCTTTCTTCACATTGTCAAGCATACGGGCAATGAAGTTTTTGTTGCGTTCTTCATCTCCATACACGTTGGTAATGCGAAGGATCAAATAATCGTTCAATTTTTCAACCAATTGCTCGGCTTCCAGTTTGTGTTTTCCATAAACACTCAACGGATTAATAGCATCTGTTTCGGTATAAGGACCGTTCTTGCCATCGAAGACATAATCGGTAGAAATGTACACCAACTTGGCATTAAAGCGTTTGGCCAATTCAATGGCATTTTGCGTGCTTTTTACGGTTTTCTCAAAACTTTCGTCAGGATGTTCTTCGCAATAGTCAACCCAAGTTAAGGCTCCGCAATGCAGAATTACATCAGGATTGAAACTATCAATGTCAAAATTTTCAGGATCAGTAAGTTCAAGCGTATTGAATTTTACCGTGTCTTTGGCAGGATAACTGAAGTAAGTTCCAACGGTTTCAAGCTCCTCTTTAGTATTGAAGTAACGAAAGCAATTACTGCCTACAAGGCCGCTGGCTCCCAGGATAATAATTTTCATACGAATGGGGTTTTATAGGCTTCAAGTTCAGGGAAAGCCAAATCGCGCTCAGAAATGATAGGCGAGGTTGTTTCCCATTGGTGCCCAAATGAATTGTATAGAATTCCTGCATCATTGGCAGGAGCATGTTCTGTTGAAGTAAGGTAAGTCATGAGGGTGTGGTCTTCTAGCGTTTCAAAACCGTGTGCAAATCCGCTGGGGATATACAACGCTCTGTGGTTTTCGGCACTGAGTTTCACACTAATGCTTTTTCCGAAAGTGGGTGAAGATTGACGCATATCGAGTACTACATCGTTTAAGCTTCCGTAGTTGCAATACACCAATTTAACGTGATCGAACGGAGGAGTTTGAAAATGCATGCCGCGCACAACGCCTTTGTGATTTACCGAAAAAAAGCTCTCTTCAAAATGGGCTGTTAAACCGTGTTTTTCAAAGGTAGATTTGTGCAACGTTTTGGTAAACGAGCCACGGTTATCAGCGGCATGAAAGCATTCCAGAATGTATACACCTTCGAGTTCGGTTGCTACGAATTTCATAATTGCGCAAAGAAGTTTTGAATTTGCAGTAGCGTATAGCCTTTCGGATCTTTTTGGTAATGCTTGTACCAATCGATGGTTAAATGAATGGCCGCTTCAGAATGCATGCTGGGTTTCCAACCTAATAGGGCTTTTGATTTTCCGATTGCCAAACGTAGCAACTTCGCTTCATGGGGTTGCGCAGCATTTGGAATTACTTCGTATTCACCGCTTCCCCAGCTTTTGATGGCTGTTTGTACCAGTTGCTCAACCGTTAAGGTGTCTTCGTCTTCAGGACCAAAGTTGAATGCATCGGCATATTGTACCGGATCTTCATTCATTTTAACACCCAGTGTAAGGTAACCGTTTAACGGATCTAACACGTGTTGCCACGGACGCACAGCATTTGGATTGCGTAAAATCAATGTTTCATTCCTAGAAAGTGATTTCGCCAAATCCGGGATGATGCGGTTTTCGCTCCAATCGCCACCGCCAATTACGTTTCCGCTTCTTACGGTAGCAATGCTTTTA
>CERC01025268.1_pt1 | contig 16735 bp, 20 predicted proteins | sample 530921 | NCBI WGS metagenome assembly CERC01 (sample SAMEA2621099, study PRJEB7988) | marine metagenome | isolation source: saline water (ENVO:00002010), including
TGATCAAAACCTATTACGGCAACGTGAGCGGTCAATTTATGTTGTTCTTGAGGTGGCTGGTAACTTACTTTCAGTTCTTGATTTTTAATCTTATTGCTAAGGGTTGCCTGAAGAAGGCCTCCATTTTTTTGTGTATTAGTAGGGAGTTTTCGGCTTTGAAAAAAACCTCTCCATTCCTTTCCATCCACTAACCATCCTGGCGTGTATACACTTTTAATATTTCCATTACGTCGGTAATTGTATTGCTGTTCTTTAAATTTAGTTTGAGCAAAAGGGTCTTTCCAACCCAAGTAATCCCAATAATCGACATGAAAAGCTAAAGGTACAAAATCAGTCCATAAGTTTGGGTTATTTAAGAAGTTTCCTAAAAACTGATCTGCTGGTGGGCAGCTAGAGCAACCCTCTGATGTGTATAGCTCAATTAGCTGAGGAGGCTTGCCTTGATGCTGGAAAACTTGATCTGCAAAAGTGGGTAATGCTAGAGATAATGAGCCAAGCAATGTGAGAGTTTGTGCTATTCGACAGTTCATCATGTACTCCTATGGATCTTTTTAGGACTCGTACATGTTTGAAGAGTTCATTACTTTTAGAGAATAGAGATTAATCATCGTCCAATAAACAGGCGTTACTTTTCCCCGGTAAGGTCGGGAAGGCCTTGAGTTTGTGTGGTAATTCAAACCATGGAGCACGGCTTGCCCAAAATATATTCTGTTTTGGTGTTATATTTGGGTGCTCATCTAGGGTTCCTGCTGGAATGACAATAGCCTTGCCAGTTTTGGCTAACCAAGGCAGTGTCGAACCGCAGTTTTTGCAAAATGATGTTGCGAAGTGTTTGCTAGATGCGGGTTCATAACGCGCGACCAGGTTTTCCCCTTGTGTCCAGCTAAACTGTTTTGGAGGTAAAATTATATTGCTGGCATGTGAGCTTCCCGTTGCTTTTCGGCAGCGGGAGCAGTGACAATATTGAAAAGTAAAGTAGGGAGGGCGAATCTCATAATGAACGCTGTCGCATAAACAGCTCCCATGATAGTTTTCTTGTTCAGGTATCGCCCTGTTTTTTTTATCTGTCAAAGGCTGCGACCATTGAATCCAGTTGTTTAACCAGCTCATGCAGTTCTTGGCTCGCGGCAGCTGTTTCGTCAGAGGCTTCGCTATTACGGCGGGCTAAATCTCGGATTGCAACAATGTTTGCTTGTATCTCATCGACAACAGATGATTGTTCCTCAGAGCTGCTTGCGACTTGTATACAGCGATCAGAAATATCATTCATTGAATTTTGCAATTTTTGGAAAGCTTCATCTGCATCATTAGCGACTTCAACACTTTGTTGTGCATGGTCCCTGCTTTGTTCCATTATCTGTACGGTTTTACTCACCGCCGATTGAACTCGGTCAATTGAAGCTTCGATCTCTTGAGTTGAATTTTGAGTACGTGTTGCAAGTGTACGTACTTCATCCGCTACAACGGCAAACCCTCGCCCTGAATCACCTGCTCTTGCTGCTTCAATCGCTGCATTAAGGGCTAATAGGTTAGTTTGTTCTGCAATCTCATTGATAACAGTGACAACATTTCCGATTGTATCCGTGTGTTGTTTAAGTTCAGTCGTTGCTTCTGTGGCGGCTTTAACTTCTGAGGATAGGTCTTTTATGTGATTGATTGTATTAAATAGGGATTCTCTTCCCTCTTCAGAGGTTTGTCTTGCCTCTTGGGTTTTCGTCGACATGTCATTGGTATTGCCTGCAATTTCTTGTGAAGCGCAGGCCATTTGGTGAACGGCTGCCGCTACCATATCACTCTCTTTATCTTGCTGACTGATGCCTTCGTTTGTTTGGCGAATAGCGCTTTCTGTTACATTAATGGCTTGATCTATTGTGTGGCTTACATCGCCTAAACGGGTAAGAACGGTTGTATTACGTGCTTCATTCATCTGTAGAGCAAGATCAACTTCACCAAATTCATCTTGGCGTGGGCAATACATTAATTGGATAAGGGGGTTGCTGAATCTAGATCTCGCTCGTGAAGAGAGTTCGTTAATAGGCGAAATAAGGCGAAACAGTAAACCTGATAGAAGTACTTCTGTTGCAGCCACAATTCCTAGTACAGTTAAGCTAGCGCCTGCAGTCCATGCTCCTACTAAGCTAAGTATGCAGATAAGGGCAAAAAGCATTAAGGTTTGTGAACTGGTGGATCTAAGCTTCAAAGCCTTGCCCGCTTTACCTGCATTAGCGACTGCGTAAATTACTTCTGCTTTGGCAACTTGAGCCGCACTGGGTTTAAAGCGTACAGATTGATAGCCTACTTTTTGGCCTTTTTCATAAAGAGGGGTGACATATGCGTCAACCCAATAGTGATCTCCGTTTTTGCAGCGATTCTTTACAATGCCTCGCCAAGCTTGATCACCTTTTAAGGAATCCCATAGGTTGCCAAATGCAGCAGGCGGGACATCGGGATGGCGGACAATATTATGTGCTTTGCCTATAAGTTCCTCTTCTACAAACCCCGATATGTCACAAAATACTTGGTTGACGTAGGTGATACGGCCTTTAAGGTCTGTTGTTGATATAATTCGTTGGCCTTCAGGCAAAATAACTTCACGTCCAGTGACCGGCATTTTTTTCATAGATTAAGTCCTTAATTGTCAGCTAGGCGAATATTGTATAAATGTAATAAATGAACAGTTGGGAAAAACGTAAGTTTGCACATTAAACAGTATCGTTTCCCTGATATAGATAATAGTTATAGCTGTTTTTTACTTATTTCGCTTACAAGAAAATAGAATAAAGGCTCCATAATGTGAAAATATTTATATATTTATGTTTTGTTGAAGCTCTGTGAATAGTTAAATAGTAATAATTTAGGGGTAGCAGATGTCATTTTGTCTAGAATTTAAGGTACGTGATTACGAATGTGATCTGCAAGGTATTGTTAATAATGGTGTTTATTTTAATTATTTGGAACATGCTCGTCATGAGTATCTGTTGGCGCAAGGAATTGATTTTGCGGAGTTGACGGCTAAAAAAATTCATTTAGTCGTGGTGCGTTCTGAGATGGATTATAAGCAGTCACTTACAAGTGGTGATCGTTTTGAAGTTCGCGTATCTGTTGAGCGTGTGAGCAAAGTGAAATTTGGTTTTAGGCAAGAGGTGATTCGACTAAGTGATGGAAAGGTTGCATTGCAGGCACTTGTTATTGGTACCGCTCTGAATGAGAGAGGCAGGCCTTTTATTCTGCCGGAGATAGAGACGATGATAGGGGCTGTAGATTAATGCTTAGCTGGGATGCTTGGTTATTAGAAAATGAATTGAGTGTGCGCTTGTTTTTTTTCTTTGGCATCTTATGTTTGATGGCGACTTGGGAAGGGCTTAAACCTTGTCGCGAGTTGCACTATTCGCGTTGGTATCGATGGCGTAATAATCTGGCATTAGTGTTTGTTAATAGTTTGATACTCAGGCTTCTCTTCCCTGTTGCGGCAGCGGGTGTTGCTCTCTCAATGGAGCGGCAAGGGTATGGGTTATTGAATCAATTTGAACTGCCGTTGGTGATTAGTGTTTTCGTAGCTGTCATTCTATTAGATTTTTTGATTTACGCTCAACATGTGTTGTTCCATAAAGTTCCGATATTATGGGCGCTGCATAAGGTTCATCATGCGGACCCTGATTATGATGTAACGACGGGGGCACGCTTTCATCCGATCGAAATCATTCTATCGATGCTGATTAAGATGCTGGCCATTGTTGCATTGGGTCCTTCAGCGGTTGCAGTGATAGTGTTTGAGATATTGTTAAACGGATCTGCAATGTTCAATCATAGTAATATTAGTTTACCTACTCTTGTGGATAAGTTTGTTCGTATTCTATTTGTAACCCCTGATATGCACCGAGTTCATCATTCGCAGAAAAGGTATGAAACAGATAGTAATTATGGTTTTTCTTTGTCTTGCTGGGATCGGATTTTTAAAACCTACAGGCCTTACCCGGAAGATGGGCAGCTAGGAATGAAGATCGGTTTAACTGAATTACAAGCCCCAGAGTCTATTTGTTCACTTAGGGGTATGTTAATCCTACCGTTTAAACGTCCTTCAAAATGATTTTTTACAGTTCCGATTTGAGTTGTGCCCAGAAAGCCCTAATGAGAGGGCTTTTTAGTTTCTTTTCTAAAGTAACGATGCCTACCTCATAAGGTTTGAGTGATGGCGTTATATCTAGGACTTCGACTGTATTCGCAAGCGGACTATTTTCTAAGACTATTTTCGGTACAACACCCACTCCGAAACCTAGACTGACCATACTAACAATCGCCTCGTTGCCTGCTACTTGAGCGTAAATTAAAGGCTTGCAGTTTTGTTCTTTAAACCAGCGATCGACTCGTTTTCGTGCGACCCCCTCTTCTGACAAAATCATGGGTGTTTTGTCATCGAGTATAGGTAAAGTTGAGTGCTTACCCTCGATTCCTTGTTTAGGTGCGATAAAGAGTAAAGGGGAGAGTGCAATGCTTTTGAAGGCCAAGCCTGTAGGCAATGTATCGGGTTTTGCTGCAATTGCAAAATCTTCATCACCTGAAATAACGCGGTTAATGGCTGGATCAGGATCTCCTGTATGGAGTTTGATTTCGATTTTTGGATAGTTTCGTCTGAATTCACTCAATATATTAAATAGGAAGCTGTAGCTAGCAGTGACTGAGCAATACATGCTGATTTCACCTTGCAGTTCACCGGTCCGTTCCATCAGCTGGGTGCGTAAAGTGTCCCATTGAGCAAGAGAGTCGCGTGCATAGGTTAAAAAAATCTCTCCTTCAGGCGTTAAAGCTACGCTTCTGTTATCTCTTTCAAATAAGCAAGAGCCAGCTTCCTCTTCAAGCTGTTTGATGCTGCGACTTAGAGCTGACGGGCTGATATGAGAAGCTTCGCTTGCACGGCCAAAGTGCAGGGTGTCAGCTAATTGAATGAACTGGCGTAGTTGTTTGATATCCATCTATCTATTATTGCGTATAACGAAATATAAGTCATGGTTTATGCTGATTATCGGGATCTTGGCGTTTTAAATTATTAATTGTGTGTTTTTTATACAGCTTTTGTGTTTTGTTATGCTAGTGTTGTGCAGTGCACAATAACTTAATGGGGGCTTAGGATGGCTAAATCATTGAACTTAGCATTACAAGGTGGCGGGGCTCATGGTGCATTTGCTTGGGGTGTATTAGATCGTCTATTAGAAGAGGATTTTAAACCTAAGGCGATTTCAGGAACAAGTGCAGGCGCTATGAATGCAATTCTCTTAGCTCAGGGGTGGCAAAATGGAGGAGCTCTAGGCGCCAAGGCATTATTAGATAAGTTTTGGTTAGAGGTGTCTCTGAACTCACCTTCAGAGTTGCTTGGATCACAACTTCCTGATGCGCAAGTGACCTCTATGACAGGTTGGGTAATGGATGTTTTACGTTACATATCTCCCTATGACCTGAACCCATTGGATATAAACCCATTACGTTACTTACTTGATGAGATTGTTGATTTTGAAGCGCTTAGAGAAAGTAATGCTATTAAGTTATTTATTGCTGCCACAGATGTTGCCAGTGGCAAAATCAGATTGTTTCGAGAGCATGAATTAACAGTAGAGCACGCTTTAGCTTCTGCGTGTTTACCTACATTGCATCAGGCAATAGAAATCGATGGAAAGCACTATTGGGATGGTGGCTTTTCGGGAAATCCAGCGGTTTATCCTCTCATCTATGACTGTCATGAAGATGATATTTTGATGGTTTTATTACAGCCAATACAAGGAAGGGAGTTACCGACTAGCTCACATGCTATTAATCAGCGCATAACTGAATTAGGTTTCCATAGTACTTTTTTACGTGAGATGCGTGCAATTAGCTATACCGTAGAGCAAGCGAAAGAGCAGTATTTTGCGTTAAGTGGAATAGAACGACGCTTTAGGCGCCTACGCTTTCATTTGATTGAATCAGATGAGGTGTTATCTTCATTGGAGCAGTCAAGTAAATACGATACTCGTCAGGCATTTCTGCAGGAATTGAAAGCCTTTGGACGCTTGAAAGCAGAGCATTGGATCGACAGTAACTGGCGAGATATCGGACAGCGCTCGACTTGTGATCTTAAGTCACTTTTTTTATAGATAACCAGTTTTATTATATAGGGTGTATAGATGGCAACAAAGCGTCATATGTTGAAGCTCCTATTGCTTCAAATACGCAATGATGAGCAAGTTTGTAATGAGGAACTGGCAAGCTTCGCGCGTTTCTGTGATGTGAATATAGAGCAAATAGATGTGTTAAACGTATTTGAGACACCGAATTTCTCTGAGTACGTAGCAGATGAATATGATGGCCTACTTGTCGGTGGTGCCAGTGATGCAAATGTTCTAATGCCTGAGAAGTATCCGTTTGTGATGGATTGCCAGTTATTATTAGCCCATTGTGCAGAACAGGCTAAGCCGGTGTTTGCATCTTGTTTTGGATTTCAATTAGCTGTTTTAGCACTCGGTGGCGAAATTCAGCATAAAGAGAATGATTATGAAATGGGTACAGTGCCTATTTCGCTAGAATATAGTGTATGGCAAGACTCCATCTTTCGAGACACTCCGGATAACTTCTACGCCGTCTCCGTACATAAACAGTACGCAGCAAGATTACCTAAATCTTGTATATCTCTGGCGTACACCGACCAGTGTATCCATGCATTTAAAGTGGAAGGGAAGCCTTTTTGGGGATTTCAGTTTCATCCAGAGGTTGATAAAAAAACCTTGGTGGAGCGATTAACGTTCTACAAAAATAAATATACTGAAAATGATAATCACCTAGAGTTAGTGCTTGCTACTGCTGAGGAAACACCGCAATCTAATGCTCTGTTAGGAAAGTTTGTTCAGCGGATTCTAATTGATCAAGAGCACCTTGAAAGTTGAATTTTTTTGATGAAAATAGCTTCCTAGCGCAGTGCGCAGTAGAATACCCTTTTTCTTGCTAACTGGATGACTTAAATAGCAATGAGTGAATCTCAGAATAATGATAATCAGGAACCGATAAAGCCCCGTAGTCGAGGCATTTATTTACTGCCCAATTTGTTTACAACGGGTGCACTATTTTCTGGTTTTTACGCCGTTGTTGCGAGCATGAATGGCCATTTTGAAAATGCAGCAGTGGCTATTTTTGTGGCAATGGTTCTGGATGGTCTGGATGGCCGAGTTGCGCGTATGACTAATACATCCAGTGCTTTTGGTGCAGAGTATGATTCATTAGCGGATATGGTGTCTTTTGGTGTCGCGCCCTCGTTAGTCGTATTTAATTGGGTATTAGATGATATTGGCAAGTTAGGCTGGTTTGCCGCATTTTTATATGTAGCGGGTGCCGCACTGAGGTTGGCTCGCTTTAATACCCAAATTGGCTCAACAGATAAACGTTATTTTATTGGTTTGCCGAGTCCGGCAGCGGCAGCGGCCGTTGCCGGTTTGGTTTGGGCTGCAACGGAATATGAAGTTGATGGTGCTCCATATGCTTATTTAGTGGCAGGTTATGTTGCTTTAGTCGGTGTATTGATGGTGAGTAATGTCCTTTATTACAGTTTTAAGGATGTAAGCTTAAAAGAAAAGGTACCTTTCCTTATTTTAGCTGGAATTGTTTTGGCATTAGCGGTTATTTCTATAAGTCCTCCCGTTATTCTTTGGATAATCTTTCTGGCTTATGCCGTATCAGGTCCCTTGTTATGGGTGATGCGGAAAACCAAGCAGAAGCCGAGTGCATAATTTTTAAAAAACGGCCTTCATATGAAGGCCGTTTTTTTATTTCCCACACCTTCATCAATTTTGTCCTATACCTTTATGTAGATTACATATTAGGAGGGCCGTATTGATGAAGTTCTCTCTCGAAGTAAAAAGAGCGTCACGGATTTTATTTTTAACCGTTATTTTTTTGCTTTCTATCATGTTGTTAATGAGCTCAATATTTATGCTCACCGAGATCTGATTAGTGTCCCGGATACAAAATGAGCCTCGCTGGATTGATGTCATATTGAGTGTGTTGGCAGCTTTCTTCGGGGTTCAAACAAAGCGTAATCATGAACGTGATTCTATGACGGATAGTTATTGGCGATACATAGTTATAGGCCTTGTGTTATTGCTTGCCTTTATTGCTGTGATCTACCTCTTAGTCAAACTTACTTTAGCTTATCTCTAAGCGTTCTTTTCTTGCATATTATTTTTCACTGCTATACTTGCTGTTAACAACCAAGTGGATTGGTCGGAAATGATAGGACGGAGTCTTGGCACAAGAGAGCCTGCCCGAATCCTGTCGCTACCGACGTTGAAATAAGTATTACAACGCCAATAGTGAGAGGATTTAGACAGGTTTTTTTTGTGTGCAAAACACGAGGGGCCTGCAATGGAAAAATTACTGCTAGGAGTGTCCGGGCTGTTTTTGTTTTCTGGACGTGCTCATGCTGATTGGACAGTTAACCTAACTAAAGGGGTAACTGAGATCAGCCGTGAAATCTATGACTTGCATATGGTCATTTTTTGGATTTGCGTAGTCATCGGTTTTATTGTCTTTGGGGTTATGCTTTGGTCAGTTGTTTACCATCGCAAGTCCAGAGGTGCGAAAGCGCATAATTTCCACGAAAGCTTAGTGGTAGAAATCGCTTGGACTGTTGTTCCCTTCATTATACTCATTGCAATGGCTGTTCCTGCCACCGCTACACTGATCAAAATGTATGATAACACTGAAGCTGATCTTGATATTCAAGTGACCGGTTATCAGTGGAAATGGCGTTATCAGTATCTTGCAGAAGATATCGATTTTTTCTCAAGCCTCTCTACTCCTCGCGAACAGATAAATAACACGCAAGAAAAAAGCACGGATTATCTATTGGAAGTGGATAACCCATTGGTCATCCCTGTGGGCAAGAAAGTACGTTTTTTATTAACCGCTAATGATGTTATCCATTCATGGTGGGTGCCTGAATTTGCGGTTAAGAAAGATGCGATACCCGGTTTTATTAATGAGGCTTGGGTGATTGTGGATAAGCCGGGGGTTTACCGAGGTCAATGCGCAGAGTTGTGTGGTAAAGACCACGGCTTTATGCCGATTGTTGTCGAAGTTAAATCTCAAGAAGACTATGAGCAGTGGTTAGCTGAATTTAAAAAGGCTGATGCGCTTAAATCGCAAGCGGCTGAAAAAAGTTGGAATTTGGCTGACTTGATGGCTACAGGCGAACAGGTCTACAGCAAAGCTTGCCTTGCCTGTCATCAAGCCAATGGGGAGGGCGTGCCAAGTATTTTTCCTGCTCTGAAAAATAGCGCTGTCGCTTTAGGTGATGAAGCGTTACATATTGATGTTGTCCTCAATGGTGTATCCGGTACAGCAATGCAAGCTTTTAAAGACCAACTCAGTGCTGTCGAATTAGCGGCTGTGATTACTTACGAACGAAATGCTTGGGGAAATAAAACCGGTGATATTGTTACCCCGGCTCAAATTGCTGAGCTTAAAAAGTAGGAGTGGTTATGAATAGTTCTGTTGCAACAACTCATCACGGTCCTGCTTCAGGTCTGAGCCGTTGGCTCTATACAACGAATCACAAAGATATAGGCACATTATATCTGTGGTTTAGTTTTGTTATGTTTTTGACAGGCGGTTGTATGGCTTTGCTGATTCGTGCAGAGCTTTTTCAGCCCGGTTTACAGCTTATTCAACCCGAATTCTTCAATCAAATGACGACTATGCACGGCCTAATAATGGTGTTTGGTGCCGTTATGCCGGCATTTGTAGGCTTGGCAAATTGGATGATTCCGATGATGGTCGGGGCTCCGGATATGGCTCTGCCGCGAATGAATAATTGGAGCTTTTGGATACTGCCATTTGCTTTTAGCATGATGTTATCGACTCTCTTTATGGAGGGTGGCGCGCCAAATTTTGGTTGGACTTTTTATGCGCCACTTTCAACAACCTATGCTCCGCCCAGCGTGACTTTTTTTATCTTTGCAGTACATATGATGGGGATTAGCTCGATTATGGGGGCTATCAACATTATTGCGACGATCCTAAATTTACGCGCCCCAGGCATGAATATGATGAAGTTACCTCTATTTGTCTGGACGTGGCTGATTACTGCATTTTTGCTAATTGCTGTCATGCCTGTGTTGGCAGGTGTGGTGACTATGATGTTGATGGATATTCATTTTGGGACCAGTTTCTTTAATGCCGCGGGTGGTGGAGATCCCGTATTGTTTCAGCATGTTTTCTGGTTTTTTGGTCATCCTGAAGTTTACATCATGATTTTACCCGCTTTCGGGATCGTCAGTGAAATTATACCTACGTTCGCTCGGAAGAAATTATTTGGTTATCCATCGATGGTTTATGCCACCGCCTCGATCGCTTTTTTATCTTTTATTGTATGGGCGCATCATATGTTTACGGTGGGGATGCCTTTGGTTGGCGAAGTCTTTTTTATGTTCGCTACGATGCTGATTGCGGTGCCTACAGGTGTAAAAGTATTTAACTGGGTCGCAACAATGTTTAGAGGCTCGCTGACTTTTGAAACGCCTATGCTGTTTGCCTTGGCTTTTGTTGTGTTGTTCACAATAGGTGGCTTTTCAGGACTTATGTTGGCGATAGCTCCCGCTGATTTTCAATATCACGATACCTATTTTGTTGTCGCTCATTTCCATTATGTCTTAGTGCCGGGTGCAGTGTTTGCAATTATGGCAGGTGCTTATTATTGGCTACCTAAATGGTGCGGTAATTACTATAGCGAGACGATGGGAAAGGTGCATTTCTGGTGTAGCTTTATTGGAGTGAATATAACCTTCTTCCCAATGCATTTTATTGGACTCGCGGGTATGCCCAGACGTATACCCGATTATGCACTTCAATTTGCAGACTTTAATGCGGTAGCTACTGTTGGCGCATTCATATTTGGATTCTCTCAGCTAATTTTTCTTTATAACGTTCTCCATTGCATACGTAAGGGGCGTAAAGCGTCAGATGAGGTTTGGGAAGGTTCTCATGGTCTTGAATGGACCTTGCCTTCGCCAGCGCCATATCACAGCTTTAGTGAAGCGCCGCAGATTAAATAATTCAAAAGAGGAGTGGATGCTATGTCAATCATCCACAAAAAAACACGAACGGTTAAGTGGCTTGTTGCTAGCTGTGTCCTGATGTTCGGGTTTGGTTTTGCGTTAGTGCCTATCTATGACGTGTTTTGTCGTATCACAGGCTTAAATGGCAAAGTTGATTTAATACCCGCTCAACCATCTAGCGTGATAGATGAATCACGGCAGATTAAGTTACAGCTGGTAGCCGTCAATAATGAAACGATGCCTTGGGAGTTTAAACCTAAAACGGTTGTGACGCGCTTATCACCGGGTGAAATGCATCAAACGGCTTATTTGGCGCGTAACCTGACGGAGCGGATGATGATCGCTCAAGCGGTGCCTTCGGTTTCACCCTCTGAGGCCGCCCCTTTTGTGCAGAAAATCAATTGTTTTTGTTTTGAAAGACAACCGTTAGATGGACGTTCAGAGAAATGGATGCCGCTGGTGGTATCTATAGATCCTAGCCTTCCTAAGCATATAAGCACAATTACGTTGTCGTATACGTTGTTTGATATCACACCGGATACGCCTTCTACCGTTACTTTAAGCGAGAGGGGATCATTATGAGTACCCAAACTTACTATGTTCCTGAACAAAGCCGTTGGCCCATTTTAGCTTCCACTGCCTTATTTCTAATGGCGTTTGGTGCTGGTAGTTTAATTAATAGCTTAAGTGCGGATACGGGGGGTGCAACAGGTCTATTAATGTTGCTAGCCGGCACATTGGGCATGGGTCTGATTATGTTGGGTTGGTTCAGCAATGTAATAAATGAGAGCGATAAAGGGTTGTATAGTCCACAAATGGATCGGTCTTTTCGGTGGGGGATGAGTTGGTTTATCTTTTCTGAAATTATGTTCTTCGCTGCTTTCTTTGGAACCCTTTTCTATATTAGGAACTTGTCAGTACCTTGGCTGGGGGGGGAGGGTGAGAAAGGTGTGTCCAATATGTTATGGCATGGCTTTACGGCTGAGTGGCCGTTGATGAGTACACCAGATCAGCAAGCATTTCCTGGCCCACAAGGGGTGATCGATCCATGGCATATACCACTACTGAACACCATTTTACTTATCTCATCGAGTTTCACCGTTACTTTAGCCCATAAAGCATTAAAGCTTGGGAAACGATCAAGAGTGGTGCTTTGGTTGGCGGTAACAGTGGGGTTAGGGATCGTTTTCTTGTATTTCCAAGCTTATGAGTACGCCGAGGCATACAACGAACTTGGATTAACCTTAAATGCCGGAGTTTACGGGGCTACTTTTTTTATACTGACAGGGTTTCATGGGCTGCATGTCACGCTAGGTACCTTGATGCTTATTATCATTTGGCTGCGTGTGATGAAGGGACATTTTAGTACAGAAAAACACTTTGGTTTTGAAGCGGTTGTTTGGTATTGGCACTTTGTCGATGTGGTTTGGGTAGGGCTCTTTCTTTTTGTTTATATCCTTTGATCATAGGCCGTGAGGAGTGATTTCTCCGGTATAGAAACCGTATAGAAGTACCACAATAATCAGCACGCTAAAGGCAACCCTCAGGAAGAGAGAGTTAACAGTACGGTTAGATTTTCCTTGGTCACGAATAAGAAAGAAAAGGCCGCTAAATAAGCTTAAAACGACAGCGCAGAACAATAGAAGTATCAATAGTTTTAATGACATAAGAAACGTCCCTTGGGTAGGTTTCATAGATGATTAAAGTTCAGGACAATCAAGGCTTCAAGTATATGCTGATTTTTGCTGCTTTTTTGCTGTTACCCCTTATGTTGTTTTTGGGTTTTTGGCAATTAGATCGAGCTAAGGAAAAAACTAAATTGATAGAAAGCTGGGGTTCAGTTGAAGCTTTAACAATACTGCCAAGTAAGTTGGATCTGGTAACAGGAGAATATCGTTCTGCCTTGTTTAAGGGCCATTTTGATATCAAACGGTATTTTCTTCTTGATAATAGAACTCGGGCGGGACGCCCGGGTTATGAAGTGATCGGACTATTTAACTTGTATCAGGGATCAGGAAACTTACTTGTTAATTTAGGTTGGGTTTCTTTAGGTCAGAGTCGAACGGTTATGCCGATCGTTGAATTGCCTAATGGCGAACTTGATATATCAGGGCGCATTAGGCATGTATCTAAGAATGTAACGTTAAAAGATACGGCTATAAATGAGGGGTGGCCTAAAGTTGTACAGCAGCTAGACCCTATAGCGTTATCTGAATGGGTGGGTATGCCGATACATGCTTATGAACTTAAATTAGCAGAGCCGTTAATTGATGGTTTAGATATCAGTTGGCCGGTACTGAAAATGCAACCCGAAAGGCATTTAGGCTACGCTGTTCAATGGTTTGCTATGTCATTTGGACTGATTTGTATGATTGTTTGGAGCCTAAAGCAGATAAAAAGGGAGTCGTATGAATAAATTTACCTTCTGGCTCGTTTGGATTGTTGGTGCGGGTCCCCTGCTGTTAGCCATTCTGATGTATTTGTTTGGTTGGATGATACCGCAAGGACGGGTTCATGAAGGTGAGTTGATTACAGAAGCAAAACTTTCCACTTGGGAGTTGCAGGATGCGCCTTTTAATAAGCAGTTACCACAGTGGAAGATTGTTCTAACAGAAACCGCCACCTGTGGTCACCTTTGTGAAAAGTGGTCTGCGCAATTAGAGAAAGTTCATATAGCGCTAGGGAAAGATCAATCGCGAGTTGTTGTATGGAAGGTTGGTGATGGAGCTGGCTATATATCGACGTCTGAAATTGCAAGTATAGGGAGTGCTGTTTGGATTGCTGATCCAATGAATAACATAGTGTTTAGATACAACCTTGATGTGAATCCTAAACAGTTGCTAAAAGATATGCGCAGGTTATTAAAGGTGTCTAGGGTGGGGTAGCTATGATCAATTGGGCATGCCGGATAGTAAACTTAGCCTTAGTGTTAGCTCTATGTGTTGTGTTACTTGGGGGCTGGACGCGAATAAATAATGCGGGCTTAAGCTGTCCAGACTGGCCAGGTTGTTATGGGCGGATGATTGTTCCCCAGTTAGAGCAAGAGAGAGTAAAGGCTCAAAGTGTATTTCCTGAAACACCATTAGAGCCTAAAAAAGTGTGGCTTGAGATGGGGCATAGGTATCTTGCTGGAACCTTAGGCGTATTGATCGCCCTATTAGGGTTTATCGCTTTTAAAATGAGAAAAACAGTCGGTTATCCCGTAAGAGGGAGTTATCTGCTGCTATTGCTTGTGGTTTTTCAGGCTGTGTTTGGCATGTGGACAGTGACACTAAAATTATTACCGCAAGTAGTTACTATTCATTTATTAGGTGGGGTTTTGACACTTACAGGCTTAGTGCTAATTCGGCAGCGTATTATTCAGATAGTAGAGAAAAATGTACTAGTAAAGGGAGCTGCTAGTAAGTGGATACTCGGTGCTATCTTGGTTCTGTTTATACAAATAGTGTTAGGGGGATGGACGAGTTCTAACTATGCAGGTTACGGCTGTAATGATTGGCTTGTTTGTAATGACACGATGAATTTGCAGCCTGATTTTAAAGAAGGATTTGATGTGTTTGCACCTATAGGGCCAAACTATCAAAGTGGTGTTCTATCAATTGAGGGTCGCGCAGCAATTCAAATAGTGCATAGAGTCGGAGCTGCTGTGGTGCTCGTTTATTGTATGGGGTTAATTGCATACTTAGCAGTCACAACGATGTTGCGTGTACCGCTTGTCGTGTTGGCATTAACGCTCATATGTCAGGTCGCTATTGGAGGGTTGGCCGCTGAGCTATCGATACCTGCAAGCTTGGCAATATTACATCACTTTTGTGCCATATTGCTGCTGTTTGGGTTGTTATGGCTATACTCTAATGTACTTGTATTGAATGAAGGGGATGAGAATGAGTAATCAAAACATTGCCCTGAATAAAATTGAACACGCGAAATGGAATGATTACTTGGCTCTATGTAAGCCAAAAGTAGTTGCCGTGATGCTCTTGACCGCTTTAGTGGGGATGTTGTTATCTACTCCCGCTGTGCCTGACCTCTGGGTTGTAATAATCGGTTTAATAGGTATTGGTCTAGCTTCAGGGTCTGCCGCAGCAGTAAATCATGTGATGGATAGACAGATTGATTTACAGATGGCGCGAACAAAAGGTCGGCCGTTACCTCAGGGAAAGCTAACACCGAAACAAGCACTGATATTTGCGGCTGTTATTGGTGTGATCGGAATTGGTTTGTTAACCGTATATATCAATGTACTAACGGCTTGGCTAACCGTCTTGGCATTGATGGGATATGCCGTTGTTTATACGGTATGGCTTAAAAGAGCGACTCCGCAGAACATAGTGATAGGCGGTATAGCGGGTGCGGCGCCACCGCTATTAGGTTGGACATGTGTTACCGGAACCATTGATCCAAATAGCCTATTACTTGTGCTCATTATATTTGCTTGGACTCCTCCTCATTTTTGGTCCTTATGTATAGCTAGAAAAGCGGATTATGAAAAAGCAGGCATTCCCATGTTACCGGTCACTCATGGAGTAGGATATACACGTATACAAATAACGCTCTATAGCATGCTGATGCTGATAACGACACTGCTCCCCTACATGACGGGTATGAGCGGGTTAGTGTATCTGGTTGGTGTGAGTGTCATCAATGCAAGGTTTATGTATTGGGTATGGAAACTGTGGAAACAGGAAGACGGTGCCCCAATGACCCTATTTCTATATAGCATTAACTACATAATGTTTTTGTTCGTAATATTATTAGTTGACCATTATTTAATGCCTTTGATGTGATGAATCAAAGGTAAAGATTAATACAGTTCCTGAAACCTGTGGAAAAGGAGTAATGCTCAGTAATGAAACAAGAAATAAATTGATGCGGCGCTAAAGGAATGGTGCTGCACCCAAAATAGATGAGGGGTTGCATCATGTTTATACAACATATGATGGGAATACTGCACCACCCGAAAGAGGAGTGGAGCCAGATAAGAAAAGAACATTACAGCATATCGCATATCTTTATACAGCAAGTCAGTATATTGGCAGCGATTCCGGCTGTTGCTATGTTTATAGGAACAACACAAGTCGGTTGGAGTATTGCTGGAAGTGAATATGTAAAGCTTGGCGTAGCGAGTGCATTACCTGCAGCTATCGCCTTTTATTTTGCAATGTGGGTGGCTGTAGGGTTTATCACATATGCAATTCATTGGATGGAAAAAAATTATGGAGGGAATGCAGCACTTGAAGATTGCTTGTCACTAGCGACATATACTGCAACGCCGATGTTTTTATCCGGGCTTGCTGCGTTATATCCATTGCTATGGTTTAACGTATCCATAGGCTTAATTGCCGTTTGCTATTCTGTATATCTTCTATATGTCGGTGTTCCAGTGATAATGAAGATACCAGAAGAACGAGCATTTTTATTTTCAACATCCATACTGACAGTAGGTTTATGTACGTTGGTTGGGGTGCTGGTAGCTTCAGTTGTACTTTGGAGTACGGTTATACCGCTTAACTATATAGCTGCTTAGCCAAACCTTAAAAGTTAAGTATCAGAAAAATCAATTTAGGCGCCTACCTTAAAGGCGCCTTTTTTGTATGTGTTGTACAGGAATTAAGCGTTGCTGGTGCTTTCTTAACCGCTTCTAGCAGGTGATAGATAAA
>CERC01066430.1_pt1 | contig 16688 bp, 11 predicted proteins | sample 530921 | NCBI WGS metagenome assembly CERC01 (sample SAMEA2621099, study PRJEB7988) | marine metagenome | isolation source: saline water (ENVO:00002010), including
AATCAGCACCAACCTATGTGGAGCAGACACCGACAGCATAGCCGTACACTATTTACAACCCGCCACCGCCCAATTAGGCAATGACACCGTAATCTGCTTAGGCTACACCCTGTGGTTAAGCGATACCACAGAATTGGGCAGTTACCAATGGAATACCAATGCAACCACCGATAGCATTGCCATTACCACAGCAGGCACCTATAGCCTCACCGTTACCAATGTTTGCAACAGCGTAGCCGATACCATGATTGTAGCCACCGACACCATCCCCACCATTAACTTAGGCAATGATACACTCATCTGTCTTGGCGATAGCGTACTCCTAGACGGCACCTTTTCCAGATCTACCTACCAGTGGAATACCGGAGCCACAGATAGCACAATCACCATTACCCAAGAAGGAACATACACCGTCACCACCACCAACCTGTGTGGAACAGCCACCGACAGCCTTTACCTCGATGTAGACAGCATACTCCTTCCCAACCTAGGGAATGACACCATTTTGTGTGCAGGCGATCAACTGACCCTATCCCCACAAATTCCACAAGCAGAAACCTACCAGTGGAATGTTGGAGGTTTAGCTGATTCGTTACTAGTCCTGTCTGAAGCAATGTATAGTGTTACGGTATCCAATGTTTGTGGAAGTTTTTCAGATTCTGTAATGATTTATTACGACAATACCCCCGTAACCAATTTAGGCCCCGACAGTACCTATTGCTTAACCACCCTGTTAACCCTAGATGCCACATGGAGCAGAGCCAACTACCTTTGGAACACCGGAGCCACCGATAGCGCTATAGTGGCCGATACCACTGGTCAATATTGGGTAGAAGTGACCAACCTCTGTGGTTATGATGATGACACCGTGCGCATCCATTACGTTGTGCCCATAGACTTTGAGTTGGGCAACGATACAATACTCTGTCCCGGAACAACCTTGCAACTAAGCGCACCCGCACATCAAGCCACTTACCAGTGGAATACCGGTTCAACCGATAGCACCATCACCGTCACCCAAGCTGGACAATACACCGTCACCGCCCATAACCTGTGTGGCAGTTTTACCGATGCCATCTTAGTCAAATACGATAGCATACCAACGGCAATTTTACCGAATGACACCACTGTGTGTGCAGGCATAAAGGTCTCCATTGGCTACACTACAGACAACGCTACAACCATTCATTGGAGCAATGATGAAACCACCGCCACTAACCAAACCCTCAACGACTCAGGTAGCTATGTGTTGAGTTTAACCAACCACTGTGGAACAACCCAAGACACCATCACCCTCAGTTACCAACCCTACCCGGAAGTGAACTTAGGGAGTGACACTATTGTGTGCGAAGAGCCGATTACATTGTACAACCAATCAACACTAGACAGCAACAGCACCTACAGCTATGCATGGTCAGATGGAAGTGAAAAAGCACAATTAACCATTAACCTTGGAGACGAATACAGTCTAACCGTCACAGATGATTTAGGGTGTAGCGATGCCGATGTTATTCTTATAGAAGACTGTGGGATTACATTTTTCATTCCCAATGCCTTTAGTCCCAATGGCGATGGGCTCAACGAAATATTCCTTCCACAAGGCAGTGGATTTGATAAGTATCACATGGCTATTTTCAACCGCTGGGGCGAAGAGATCTTTAGCACCACAGATCCCACAACAGTATGGGATGGAACCTACCATGGAGAAAGAGTAGATCAAGGTGTATACAGTTACCGCATTTGGGTAGAAGCAGAAGGCTACGCCTCACGCCACTTCATCGGAACAGTGACGTTGGTGAGGTAATCCACAAAATGTATTTTCTTTGCTTTTATGGCGCGAATAATGGCGATAGATTACGGAACAAAACGAGTGGGGTTAGCAGTGACTGATCCTATGAAAATTATTGCTTCTGCATTAGATACGGTGCACTCAAGGGAGGTGTTGGCATACATTAAGAATTATGTGGAGAAAGAACCTGTGGAATGTTTTGTGGTAGGAGAACCGTTGCGCATGAACGATGAACCATCATCAGTAGAACAGCACATCAAGGGATTTATACGTGCTTTGGAAAAACAACATCCGGGTATACCCATAGAGCGTGAAGATGAACGCTTTACTTCAAAAATGGCGGCACAGGCAATGGTTATGGGAGGTATGAAAAAAAAGAAACGTCAGGAAAAAGGACAGCTCGATAAAATGAGTGCCGTTTTGATCTTACAAAGTTACCTAGGACACGTATAGTTTTTTTAGAGAAGATGAAATAGCAACTTGAGCTATTAATTCTTTCAATGCAATTGTTAAATTCGCGCATCAAGAAAAGATGAGGGACGAACTATGATTTTACCGATTGTCGCTTATGGCGATCCTGTTTTGAAAAAAATGGGAGAAGAAATAGATAGTGATTATCCGGAATTGGATAAACTGATAGAGAACATGTTTGAAACCATGGAGGCTGCGCATGGAGTAGGGTTGGCAGCTCCTCAGATCGGAAAATCAATTCGTTTGTTTGTGGTAGATGCAACACCTTTTGCTGAAGATGAAGATTTATCAGAAGAAGAACGCGAGCAATTGTCTACTTTTAGAAAGACGTTTATAAACCCAATCATTACAGAAGAAAACGGAAATGAATGGGGATTTGAAGAAGGCTGTTTAAGCATACCAAACATTCGTGAAGAAGTGTTTAGACAACCTGAGATAGAAATAGAATATTACGATACGGAGTGGAACTTGTTAACTGAACGCTATAGTGGCATTGCTGCTCGTGTTATTCAGCACGAATACGATCACATAGAAGGTGTTTTGTTTACAGATCACTTATCTGCACTTAAAAAACGATTCCTAAAGAAAAAACTGACCAACATTTCAAAGGGTGATACTAAAGTGGATTACAAAATGAAGTTTCCTTTGAAAAAACGTTAATCAGTAAAATTAAAAGCATGAAAAAAATTGCAAGTCTACTATTGGGGTTAAGCCTTGTTTTAGGAATGTCTTCTTGTGGTGATGGAGTAAATAACGAAGAAACACCCAAAGACGGAAAAGCGGTTATTCTTGAGCAAATTGAGAAAACCAAAGTACAGTTAGAAGAAGCTAGTAAAGCCAATAAACCTTCTTATGCAGAGCATTTGGTTACCTTTTATACAGATTATGCCAATCAATATCCACAGGATTCACTAGCGCCTGAAATGCTATTCTCAGCAGGAAATGTATACATCGGTTTGGGTAAATACGACAGAGCAATTGCACAGTTTAACCGCATTGATAAGCATTACAAAGATTACATCAAGCGTCCTGAAGCGATTTACCTTGCTGGGTTCGTAGCTGATTATCACCAAAGTCAAAAAGGTGAAGCTAAAAAATATTACGAGCGTGTAATAGAGCTCTATCCGAATCACATTTTTGCAGCTGATGCACGCAAAGCAATCGAAGCTTTATCAATGAGTGATGAAGATTTGGTGAAAATGTTCCAGGAAAAAAATAAGAAAGAAGACGCATAGGCTATTCCAGGCCTAATGCTTCTTTTAATCGGTCTTCAATAACATCCGTTTTCTTTATTGGATCTATTCGGCCCCGGGCTATAATAGAAATAGTGCCTCTTTCCTCGGAAATAACCAAAGCAACAGCGTCTGAAATTTCTGTAATACCAACAGCAGCACGGTGTCTTAGCCCATATTTTTGAGGAAGAGTTTTGCTTTCGCTTAAGGGTAAAACACAACCAGCAGCCGCAATTCTATTGTGTTTAAAAATGACCGCACCATCGTGCAGCGGACTATTGTGGAAAAAGATACTTTCTAATAACGAAGCCGATGCTTCAGCATTGATTTTTGTGCCGGTTTCAATATAGTTGGATAGGTCTGTTTTACCGGGAAAAACCATTAATGCTCCCGTTTTGTCAATCGACATACGTTGGCAGGCAACAGCAATAACGTGTGCATTAAGTTCAGCTTCAACATTATTATCCGATAAGAAGTTGAAATTGAACAGGTGCCTTCTTCTTTTTCCTCTGAAAATACTGTTATTGGCAATAAAAACGAGGAAACGTCTTAACTCCTGTTGGAAAATAACAATAACAGCAATAGCACCAATTCCAATAAACTGCCCTAAAATGTTGGAAACGAGTTCCATTTGCAACACTTCCGTTACTTTCCACGCAATGATGATGATGAGAATTCCAATGAAAATGCGGATAGCAGCAGTTCCTTTTACCAACTGATAAAGCTGGTACAACAAGAATGCGACCAATAGAATGTCGAGAACATCAAGCCAGCGAAGTGTTATGAAACCCTGAATCATGAAGGTGCGAAATTAGCTTATTTCAGCCATTTGGTGCATAATTTGAATCACATGAGCAGCTGCCTCCACATCATGCACCCTTAAAATGTGTGCCCCTTTCTGAATCGCAATGGTATTTAAAACAGTTGTTCCGTGCAATGCTTTCTCTGGTGAAATGTTTAACGGTTTATAAATCATCGATTTTCTTGAAATACCAACCAGTATGGGGCAATCTAACATGTGAAAGTGTTCCAGGTTGTGCATTAACTCATAGTTCTGTGCCGTTGATTTTGCAAAGCCAAAACCTAGATCAATAATTACATCATTCACGCCAATTTTACGCAGGTGTTGCACCTTGGCGGCTAAATCAAACGTAATGTCCTGTGTGAGGTTTTCGTAATCGGTAAGCTGCTGCATGGTTTTAGGAGTTCCACGCATGTGCATCAATATGTATGGGACTTGCAATTGAGCAACAGTTTCAAACATGTTTTCATCCAACGTTCCACCCGCTACATCATTTACAATATGTCCGCCTGCATGAATAGCAGCTTTAGCTACCTCACTTCTGAACGTATCAATTGATAAAATGGCTTTGGGAAAAGCTTTAACAATGGCTTCAACAGCAGGAACCATACGATCAATCTCTTCTTGCTCGGTAACCTCATCTGCATCAGGACGTGTAGAGTAAGCTCCCAAATCAAGGAAAGCAGCACCTTCTTCTAACAATTGACCAGAGCGATCAACCAATTCACTATCCGACTGTGCACGGCTATTTCCATAAAAACTGTCAGGAGTAACATTGACAATTCCCATAACCGAAGGCTGGCTTAAATCAATAAGTTCTCCTCCGCAGTTGATCGTGTAATTCGTTCTAAAAAATTTATCTTGCGCCATTGTAGAAACCTCAATAAAAATCATGAATAACACCGAGCAGGAATACGATGCCGTAGTGGCCAAATGTAAAGATATTTTCACCAAGAAAATGAAGGATTATGGCACTGCATGGCGCATTTTACGCCCGACTTCCATTACCGATCAAATTTTTATCAAAGCCAAGCGTATCAGTACATTGGAGCAAACTGATGAGAACAAAGTAGGTGAAGGGATTGTGCCAGAATACATTGGGTTGATCAATTACTGTGTAATGGGGTTAATTCAGTTGGAATTGGGTTCTACGGTAGATGTAGAGATGGATCCGGATGAAGTAGAGGAGCGCTATGAAAAATTGATTGGTGAAACCAAAGATTTGATGCTAAAGAAGAACCATGATTATGGAGAGGCATGGAGAGATATGAGGGTAAGTTCGTTTACTGATTTGATTTTGATGAAAATCCTACGCACAAAGCAAATTGAAGACAATGCTGGCAAAACATTAATTTCAGAAGGAATTGATGCCAATTACCAAGACATAATCAACTATTCGGTTTTCGCAATGATCTTGTTAGGAGAAGCAAAGCCTTAACCTTTTGTTAATGGCATTGTTAACAAGCAATCAGGCTATAAATTAGTAGCAACAAATTTCAACATCAATATGAAGCTCCTTACATTAATTTCAAGACTCCTCGTAGGTTCATTGTTTATCGTATCAGGTTTGATTAAAGCGAACGATACGCTGGGATTTAGCTACAAATTACACGACTATTTTGCAGAAGAGGTACTTAACTTACCTTTTTTAGACCCTTTTGCATGGCACTTGTCAGTTGTTATTTGTGTGGTTGAAATTGTGTTAGGAATAGCTCTAATTCTAGGCTATAAAAGCAAATTAACAGCTTGGTCGTTGTTGGGAATGATTGTTTTCTTCACCTTCCTGACCTTCTATTCGGCTTATTTCAATAAAGTGACAGACTGTGGTTGTTTTGGAGATGCATTGCACTTAACACCGTGGCAATCGTTCTCGAAAGATGTTGTGCTGCTGTTTTTTATCCTCATTATTTTTTGGAAGAAAAAAGAAATTAAACCGGGAACTTTTTCTCAAGATATGGTTTACATGGGGATTTCTATCGGATTGATTTTCTTGTTTTCCGTAGGTGTTATAGGATGGGCTTTTCCGGTCATTTTTGCATTGGTGAGTTATGCTGTTTTATTGATTGTTAAAACTGTTTTTGATTCAGAGCAAATGGGCTGGATTCTGGCAACAATTGCAACAGCCATTTCATTTGGGTTTTCGTATTACACGTATGCACATCTTCCCATAGAAGATTTTCGTCCGTATGCAATTGGTAAAAACATTGAAGAAGGTATGACAATGCCAGAAGGTGCGGTTCCTCCTGAGTACATGTACATGTATACCATGAAGAATGCAAAAACGGGGGAAACATTTGAAACCAGTTCAATTGATTACTTGGAAAAAGAAATCTGGAAAAATGAAGATCTGGAGATAGACGAAACTTCAGAGCCTATTTTGTACAAAGATGGATATACTCCTCCGGTTCATGATTTTTCACTGATTTCAATGGACACAGATGAAGACCTTACGGATACCATTCTACATATGGATGCGGTTTTCTTACTGGTAGCTTATGATATTGAGCAATCAAACGGAGAAATTCAACCCACTGTAAATAGTTTTCAACAAAGCGCAGAAAAGGGCGGAATACCTTTTTATGGCGTTACAGCTGGGCTATACGATCAGGTAGAGACCTTTAGACATGAGCATCAAAGTATGTTTCCATACCTCAGTTGCGATGCAATTACATTGAAAACCATTATTCGATCAAATCCAGGATTAGTATTGTTGAAAAACGGTACGGTAATAGGCAAGTGGCATTACAATGATTTCCCGACCTTTGAGGAGGTGAAATCAGAACTATTGTAAACTATGCAAAGAAAAAAGATCGTAGCCGGTAATTGGAAAATGAACACCAATTTAGAATCGGCACGTACACTGGCGAATAACATTTCAAAAGCACTCGAACAAAATCCAACTGAAACAGTTGACGTTATTTTAGCACCTCCCTTTCCTTTTCTGGGAACAGTGGCTGGAGTTGCAGAAGAAAAATACGCTGTAGCCGCTCAAAACATGAGTCAGCACGAAGCTGGGGCGTATACCGGAGAAATTTCGGCAGACATGCTTCAATCACTAGGCGTTCAATATGTCATTTTAGGCCATTCTGAGAGAAGAGCTTACTACGGAGAAACCAATGAGTTGTTAGCAGAAAAAGTGCAAAAGGCCATTGAAAGCGATCTTGTTCCGATTTATTGCATTGGAGAATCATTAGAAGAGCGTAAAAGCAATCAATATTTAGCGGTTATAGAACAACAATTATCTGTTGCTCTGTTTGATTTATCAGAAGAAGACTTTGGTAAAGTAGTTATTGCCTATGAACCGGTTTGGGCCATAGGAACCGGAGAAACTGCAACCCCAGAGCAGGCACAGGAAGTTCACGCCTATATTCGTAAGCTGATTCAAGAAAAATACAATGAGACAGTAGCAGAAGCAACCTCTCTTTTGTATGGAGGCTCTTGTAAACCAGGAAATGCAAAAGAGCTTTTTGCTCAGGAAGATATAGACGGAGGCCTTATAGGCGGAGCAGCACTTAAAGCAGAAGATTTTACAGCGATTATACATTCGTTTTAAACGATGCAATACACAGAAGTAACATTTAACATGGAGCCAGCAGAACCATGGAATGATTTGCTGGCTGCCGATTTGGGTGAAATCGGCTTTGAAAGTTTTGTCACCTCAGAAGAAGGGCTGGTAGCCTATATCGACTCGCGTGAATTTGATGAAGAGAAAATGAAGGGGGTAGAAACCCTTAACCTTGATCATGTTAAAATTTCCATTTCAGTAAAGCCTTACGAAGTGCAAAACTGGAATGAAAAGTGGGAAAGCAATTTTAAACCCATCGATGTGGAAGGTAAATGCTTGGTTTACGCATCGTTTCACAACATAGAAGGAGATTATGATTACCGTATCCTTATCGATCCTAAGATGAGTTTTGGAACCGGACATCATGCAACAACATATCTTATTTTACGTGAGATGCTAGATGAAGATTTCTCGGGTAAAAAAGTGCTGGATATGGGAAGCGGAACAGCTGTGTTGGCAATATTAGCCAGTATGAAAGGAGCTGCTGCTGTTACAGCTATAGACAACAACGAATGGGCATTTGAAAATGCGCGTGAAAATGTAGAAAAAAACAACATTACAAATGTTGAAGTCTTGCTGGGCGATGAAACCGAAATAGGTAGTGAAAAGTACAATACCATCATTGCTAACATCAACAAAAACATCATTTTAAGCCATTTGCCCATTTATGCTGAGGCATTAGAGCCAAACGGAGAATTGTTTACCAGCGGCTTTTTTGAAGCCGATGCAACAGATATAGCCGAAGAAGCCGAAAAGCATGGACTAAAATTCATTAAAAAACGTTCGAAAGACAACTGGTGTGTTGTCCATTTTCAAAAAGCATAGCGTATGAAGCGATTTTCCTGCCTTATCCTTTTCTTTATCCTTTCAGTTCAATTCGTTTCTGCCCAAGATGGCAAACGGTTTACAACCAATTCAGAACAGTTGATGGAAGAATTGGAAAAAATGTATACCCCTTACGATAAAAAATCGGCCAAAAGTTTGGTGTCAGATTTTCAAAAAGCATGGAGTTCTGGAGTATATGGAGAGAAAGAGCAGGAGAAAATCGTTGAGTGGTTCAATTACATGGACAGTAACTCTGTACGTGTTTTTCCGGATATTAGTAATTACACCGAAGCACTCATCAACTTTGCAAATACCAAACAACCTCAATCCAGATTTGCCAATTGGCACGAAGTGTTAGATAAACTAACCACAGGCAAACTGGATAAAAAAGTACTGGCTAATTTTTTAGAGTTTTCAAGGTACCTTTTCAGAGACAGAACATTGTACGAAAGCAAATCTGGTTCTGTAAAATGGCAAAGTTCAAGTGAAAGTTACCAATTTGAATACGATCAGCAACCTTACCTGACGTTCTCCAATATGGTGTTAAAGTGTTATGCCAAAAGAGACAGTTCAATAATCGATGGTACAAAAGGAGTTTACTATCCCTTAGAACATGACTGGAAAGGAGAAGGCGGTAAAGTCTACTGGACAAGAGCAAAATATGACGAGAATAAGCTATTTGCATCACTGTCTGATTATAGCTTAGATACAAGAAAGGCATCTTTTGGAGCAGACTCAGTATTGTTTACCAACAAACAATATTTCACACAACCATTGTTGGGTAAACTAGAAGAGAAAATTATAGCAGATGTTTCTGAAGATCGTGTTTCTTATCCGCGTTTTGAATCGTACAAAAAACGGATTGTCATTAAAAATATCGTTAAAGACGTTGATTACGATGGTGGTTTTGCCCAGCACGGGGTTAAGTTTCTTGGAGCAGGTTCAAAAGAAGAGCCTTCTAAAATTGTAGTGCATTATGAGAATAAACCATTCATCATAGCTTCTGCACAACGTTTTATCATTAACCTGAATGAAGATATTAAGGTCTCAGAAGAAGAAAAGTCAAAACGCAAAAAAGAAAATACTGAAAATGAGAATGAGGCTAACCGAATAGTTTCTAGCTCAGCCTACATAGAGATTGCCTTAGATACAGATACCATTATTCACCCCGGTTTAACGTTTAAGCTCTTTACAGATACTAGAGAAGTAAACCTTATTCGTACGGACGAAGGATTAGACCAAGCACCATACATTGACTTGTATCACCAATTAGAAATGGATTTTGAATTAATGACTTGGGAAATTGGTAAACCAAGAATTGAGTTCAAAAGCTATGACATGTCAACCGATAAGATCGCTTATTTCACATCTACAGCTTATTATACACAGCGCGAATTTGATCAATTGATGGGGAATGCAGACCGTCATCCGTTGTCGTTAATTAAACAATGTGTAGATCAACACGGCAGAGACGAATTGACCATTAATGAGCTGGCACAATGTATACAGCTTCCGCCTTCAGCCATTGAAGCCATGTTGTTGCGCTATACCTACATGGGGTACATGAGCTATAGTACCGAGACGAAAAAGGCTAAAATACAGGGCAAATTGAGTCACCATGTACTGGCAAGGTCTAAAAAAGCCGATTACGATGTAATTAATATTGTTTCAGATGCATCAAACACTAAAGGTGGAATTAATGCAACTCTAAACTTGTTGAATTATGAGCTCACCATTCAAGGTGTTGACCGGGTGGTTTTGAACCGTCAGCACAGAGTAGCTGTATTCCCATCTGAGAAAAGAATTGTTGTTTCAAAGAACAGAGATTTCACTTGTGATGGAGTATATGCTGCCGGTAAATTTGAATTCTTTGGGAAAAGCTACAGCTTTAGTTATGATGAGTTTAAGGTAGATATGCCTATCATCGATTCTGTGCAGTTGTGGTCAAATAGTACCAAAAAAGATGAGCGAGGCAATTACATGGAACAACGTGTGCTTACCAAATTAGAAGGGCTTAAAGGTGAACTTCTGATTGATATCTCAGAAAATAAATCAGGAAGATTTGATATTCCTAAGTTCCCCATATTTACTTCTGAGCAAGAGTCATATGCATACTATGATAAAAAAGAAATCTTAGGCGGTGTTTACCCAAGAAACTCGTTTTATTTTCAGATAAAGCCGTTTGAGTTTGACAGCTTAGATAAATATACCAACGAACAAATTCAGTTTGACGGTACTTTTGTTTCAGCTGATATCTTTCCTGATTTTGAAGAAACACTTCGCCTACAAGAAGACAATTCACTTGGTTTTATTCGCGATACTCCGTCCGGAGGATTTCCTGCCTACAAAGGCAAAGGAACTTATGAAAATGAAATTCGTTTAAGCCACAAAGGACTTCGGGGTGATGGTACATTAAATTACTTAACAGCAACGGCAGAGGCTGATAATTTTTATTTCTTTCCCGATTCTGTAAATGTAAAAACATCGGCATTTGCCATAGAAGAGCAGATGAGTCCGGTTGAATATCCAACAGTAAACGGTAAAGAAGTTTATGTACACTGGATGCCATACCTGGATGATATGCAGGTGAATACCATTCAGGGGAGCGATCCTTTAGACATGTTTGCAGGTGTCTCTAAACACGAAGGACAGTTGAATTATACTCCAACAGGATTGTCTGGCTCTGGCCAAAATACATTTGAAGGGGCAAAACTGACCAGTAACCATATGGACTTTAAGTTTTATGAAATATTTTCAGATACCGCAGATTTTGAATTAAGTACAGATACCCTATTTCAAACAGTGGCCTTTTCAACCAAAGGAATTAATGCGCACATTAACTTTAAAGAACGCGTAGCCAAATGTCATTCCAATGGGAAACCAACACTTACCACGTTTGAGCAGATACAATACGAAGCCTATCTAAGCAAGTTTACATGGTACATGGATAGCGATGAGGTAGAATTCTCATCAGAAGGAGAAACAGTTGATCAAGGAACTGAGTCCATAGAACTGGAAGGTGCTAAGTTTACCTCCATCCATCCGCAACAAGATTCATTGTCGTGGTACGCCAAAGCTGCTACTTATAACCTTACTCAAAATAAGATAGACGCTAAAGAAGTGAAATTTGTTGATGTTGGAGACGCACGCGTATTTCCAAACGGAGAAAAACTTACTGTATTAAAAGGCGCTGAAATGGTACCGCTTGATAGCGCAAAAATTGTAGCCAACAGACAGTTAAAATACCATGAAATTTACGATGCACATGTAGATATTAACGGGCTGTGGAATTACAATGCTAATGGTAAGTACGATTACATCGATGAGAATAAGCGCATACAAACGCTTGTTATGGAAGAAATCACATTGGATACTTCGCGCCAAACCTATGCAACAGGAAAAGTTTTGCCTGAAGATGGATTTATGTTAAGTCCGGCATTTGCTTATCAAGGTAAGTTCAGAATGGAAGCCAATCAAAAAAGCCTCTATTTTAATGGCTACGGACAGTTGAACCATACGTGCGAAATGATGCAACCTACATGGTTTAGATTGGTTTCTCAGGTAGATCCAAACGATGTGGTGATTGAGATTGAAGAACCTACGGACATGAGCAATGAACCTGTGTGGAGCACATTGATTGTACCAAGAGATTCTTCTTTATTATACAGTACATTCTTGACAAAACCAGAGACCAAAGGAGATCATCAGGTGTGTCAGGCTTCGGGCTTTTTGGTTTATGATAAGCCTACTAAAGAGTACCGTATCTCAAGCTTTGAGAAGCTCAATGAACGTTCGTTACCCGGTAATTATGTTTCCTTAAACACTGGAACGTGTATTGTAGAAGGTGAAGGAAAGCTGAATATCGTTAGAAACCCAGGAGTAATCACCATTCAGCCGGTAGGGAAGTATTCGCACAATACCATCAACAATGAGGTAACAATGGAAATGACGATGTTGGTAGATTTTCTTTTCGATAAGAAATCACTAGGCATCATGCAAAAAGCCATTGTAGAAATGGAAGGTTTAGCAGCTACAGATATTGATGGAGCTGTGTATGAAACTGCTTTGAGAGAGTTTTTAGGAACTGAAAAAGCCGATGAAATGATTGGTAAATTAAGTCTGGGTAAAAATGTGAAAGTTCCCGAAGAGCTTGAAAAAACAATGTTCTTTAGCAACATCAACATGAAGTGGAATCCAGATAAAGAAGTGTTCCAATCTGTAGGGCCTATAGGTATTAGCAACTTTGGCAACGATCAGGTAAACCGTTATGTAGATGGTCACATTGTGGTTGAAAATACCAGAACAGGTGTTGAGATTGATATCTACTTAGAAGCGAGTGGTGGAACATGGTTTATTTTCAATTATAAAGCATCTACCGGTTATATGAGAATTTTCTCATCTGTAGAAGAATTTAATTTAGCTGTAGATGAAGTGAAACGTGATGATACGAAGCTGAAAGTGAAAGGTCAGCGTCCGTATGTATTTATGAAAGGAACCAAACGCCTTAAAAGCGATTTGATGAAGAAAGTAGATGATATCGAATAAATACTTTCTTTTGTAGCCTTTACAAGCTATGGCAAGCAACGTTATACTTTTATTAGTAGCATATCTCCTAGGATCAATTCCTACAGCAGTTTGGGTAGGAAAGTTATTTTATGGCAAAGATGTTAGAGAATACGGCAGTGGAAATGCTGGTGCTACAAATACGTTCCGGGTATTGGGCGTTAAAGCCGGCATTCCGGTTTTATTAATCGATATACTAAAAGGCTTTACAGCCGTTTACTTGGTAAGCGTTTTCACAGATTTTGAAGCCGGTAAATCGGCATTGGTTAACTTTCAGTTAGCTACTGGAGTAGCAGCTTTATTCGGACACATTTTTCCTGTGTTTGCAGGGTTTAGAGGAGGAAAAGGAATTGCAACGCTATTAGGTGTTATGATCAGTATAGAGCCGTTAGGAACTGGGTTATCACTCATTATGTTCATACTGGTCTTTTTAAGCACAAGAATTGTAAGTGTTTCATCAATGGCAGCAGCAATCGTTTTTCCTTTAATTGTTAACTTCTACATTCAAACAGAAGTGCTTTCTTTGAAGCTGTTTTCCATTTTTATTGCCATATTGGTATTACTAACCCACCAAAAAAACATTAACAGACTTCTCAAAGGAGAAGAATCTAGGGTTAGCTTTAAAAAACGAACTGAACAAACGAATGAAGAAACGCATTCTTAAATATCTAAAAAAGTATGCGCTTATTATTTTCTTACTGGGGCTTGTAATTCCAACTCAGGCTCAAGATACAGACGATCTTAAAGAGCAAGCCAATGCCCTTTTCGAAGAAGAAAAATACGAAGAAGCAAAGGGATTATATTCTCAGTTAACCAGTTTTTATCCCAGAGATCCGTTTTACAATTACCGTTTGGGAGCATGTATGCTCATTGTTGATTCCGATAAAGGAACTCCGCTAAAGTACCTCGAATATGCAGTAACCAAACTAGGTGTTAACAATGAGGCATTTTATTATTTAGGATTGGCTTACCATTACAACTACCAGTTCAATAATGCTGGAGTCTATTACTTAAAGTTCAAGGACAATGCAACCAATAAAGAGTTGAAAAAGTTTCCGGTTGAGCGGCAGTTGAGAATGTGCCAAAACGGAAAAACATTGCTTAAAAACATTAATGACCTCAACCTACAGGAAAAGAAACAGCTCAATACTTCCAACTTTTACATCAGTTATAAAGTAGAGCAGGGTGGAGGTAGAATTCTAAAAATTCCAAACGACCTCAAAACAACAGAAGACGAGAAAAGAGAATACCAAGGTGTAATGCATCGTGCAGATAGCGGATACATTTACTATTCTTCTTACGGTGAAAAGGGCGATTTTGAAAAAGACATTTACCGCATCACACTTTCTGAAAATGGAGAGTTAGGTACTCCTGAACGCTTACCGGATGCAATCAATACCATTTACGATGAAGAGTTCCCTTTTCTACATCCAAATGGACATGACTTGTATTTTGCATCCAAAGGTCACAATAGCATGGGAGGCTATGATATTTTCATCACTACATATGATTCAACTACCGGACAATGGTCAAAACCTCGCAACCTCGATTTTGCAGTTAACACGCCAGATGATGACATACTTTATGTAGAGAATCCTGAAAAACAGGAAGTTTATTTTGCTTCAACCCGTAACTGTGCCGAAGGTAAAATCAACCTTTACAAAGTAAGCGCACTCGATCAGCCGATTAAAATGAATATCCTCAGTGGTGTTTTTTCAGCTGATCAAACCAAAACAGCGACCATAACGGTTGAAGACATGGGCACTGGTGAAACAATTGGAAAATACACCACCAATCGTGAGTCTGGTGGCTATTTTATGCGTTTGCCCAATGGCGGCAAATTTCGCTTTTTAGTTGAAATGGCCGGTTCAGGCGTAACCCATTCAGGAATTGTTGAAACCCCAATGCTAAAACAATTGCGTCCGCTAAAGCAAGAAATGCAGATTGTAGTTGAAGGAGGTAAAGAAAGACTAGTTATAAAAAACCTGTTCGAAGAAGAAGAACTTACTGAAGCTGATCGTTTGCTCATAGCACAGGAGTTAAAACGTAAATCGAATTTAGGAGCAGAAGAAGAGGGCGAAGAAGGAGCAATCAACAAAGAAGACTTGGTTGATGAGATTGAGAAAGAAGCTACTCAGCGAGAAGAAGTTGCTAGTCAATTATTGGCGAAAGCAGCCAACACGCTTCAACTGGCACAACAGAAATCAAAATTAGCAGAAGATGAATTGGTGTTGGCTCAGCAAATGGAAGCTACCGTTTCAAACTTCAAAAACCCTACACCACAAGATCAAGCAAAGTTAGAAGAGATCAATAGCCTTAAAAACGAAGCCAGAACACATTCAAAAGAGGCACAGGCAGCACTGCAATTGGTTGATGAATTGAAGGCACTGAGCGTTCAAAACGAAAATGATGCTCAGGTGCTAAATGAACTTTTGCAAAAAGCACCAACTGTAGAAGGTGAACAGCTCAGCATGGAATATGCAGCACTTGAAATAAGCCCTGTGGGAGAAGGTGATACCCCTACTGATCAGGCATATAATTCGCTTAAAGAAAAGGTTACGTCAAAAAGAGCTGCAGCAGATAAGGCCAATCGTAAAGCTGAAAGCCTCATCGCTGAAGAAAAAGAAATTAAAGATGATATTGCTTATTACAAGCAACAGGCAAGTTATACTAAAGACAAACAGCTAAAGAAAACGTTTGAAACAGAAGTTACTTCCTTAGAGGAAGAACTTGAAACCAATAAAATAAAAGCTGAAAATCAACTGGCAGAGGCTGTACAGTTGGAACAAGAAGCCAAAATGTTAGAGCAGCAATTGGTCTACATGGAAGATCTGAAAGAAGAGAGTTCTACAACTGTATCCACTTCGGTTTCGTTACAAGAGCTGAATGAAACAGCCATAAAAGAAGAAGTAAACAATACTGCAGTTAAAGTAGCAGAGCTAAATATCCCGGATACAGAACCAGTAACAGCGAGTATTGCTCCAACAGAAAGCGAACAAAACTCGGAAACTTCTTCGAATGAAGACAAGACTGAAAACATTACGGCCTCAGAACCTGAAGTTGAAGCCACTAATGGCGAAGAAGTAGCACAAAATATAGCTAAAAGTGAAAGCACTTCAGGAGGTATCGTTGCTCAAGAGCAAGAAGAGGCGTCACAATCAGAACCAGAAAATGAAGTAGAAACCACTTCAACACCGTCTGTAGATGCAAAAACTCCTACAGATTATAAGTCTGACTTAGCAGTAGCAGAAACCATTGCTGATCCTTATGAACGTGAAAATCTCAAAAGAGAAGTCAATCAAGAGTGGTTGGCCGATGTGAATAAAGAGATAGCATACTTACGCAATGAGTTGGAATACAACCCTAACGTAGAAGACAGAACTACAAAAGAAGCCCAACTTCAGAAGTTAGAGCAACAAGCCGAAGATTTGCGTTTAGACA
>CERC01134309.1_pt1 | contig 16534 bp, 11 predicted proteins | sample 530921 | NCBI WGS metagenome assembly CERC01 (sample SAMEA2621099, study PRJEB7988) | marine metagenome | isolation source: saline water (ENVO:00002010), including
CATTATTGCGATCTAATGATCGATATTGAATGGCTTCTGCTAAATGTGAAGGCGTAATATTTTCAGAAGCCTCAAGGTCGGCAATAGAGCGAGCAACTTTTAAAATACGGTCATAAGATCGGGCACTCAAGTTGAGGCGGTCTACTGCATTTTTCAACAATGTTTTACCCTGTTCATCAATTTCACAGTATTTTTTGATTTGTTTCGAGGCCATTTGAGCATTGCTGTGTGTATTCAATTCATCTTTAAAGCGTTCTTCCTGAATTTCTCTGGCTTTTATTACACGCTGGCGAATTGTTTGACTCGATTCTCCTGAATTACGATCAGATAATTTCTCAAAAGGAACAGGAGTAACTTCAATGTGCAAATCGATACGATCCAACAATGGGCCTGATATTTTGTTGAGGTACCTTTTTACTGCGAATTCATTTTCGGTAGAAACTTCAGGGTCATAAAAATTTCCACTAGGAGAAGGGTTCATAGAGGCAACAAGCATAAAACTAGCCGGATAGTCAACGGTAATTTTGGCTCTTGAAATGGTCACAATTCTGTCCTCAAGCGGTTGTCGCATTACCTCCAAAACACTTCGTTTGAATTCAGGCAACTCATCAAGAAACAATACACCATTATGAGCCAAAGAAATTTCTCCGGGTCTAGGATTAGAGCCTCCTCCAACCAGTGCAACATCGCTTACGGTATGGTGTGGATGCCTGAAAGGACGACTGGTCATTAAAGCGGTAACATTACCCAGTAATCCGGCAACAGAATGAATTTTTGTGGTCTCGAGCGCTTCGCGTAGGCTAAGAGGCGGAAGTATAGTAGGAATGCGTTTTGCTAACATGGTTTTACCAACTCCGGGAGGCCCTATGAGGATAATGTTATGTCCTCCGGCAGCAGCAATTTCCATAGCACGTTTTACGGGCTCTTGTCCTTTAACATCACTAAAATCAATATCAAATTGATTGGTGTGTTTGTTAAACTCCTCCCGAGTATCTACTTGCTCTGGTTCAAGGTTTGCTTTACCATTGAAAAAATCAATTACCTGTTGAATATTTTCGACACCGTAAACATCGAGATTGTTGACAATAGCAGCTTCTTTAGCATTTTGTTTGGGGAGGAAGAACCCTTTAAAGCCTTCTTCACGTGCTTGAATGGCAATAGGAAGAGCGCCTTTAATTGGGCGTAACTGGCCATCAAGCGCTAGCTCTCCCATAATCATATAGTTGTGTACATCTGTAGCTTCGATTTGCTCAGTTGCTGCGAGAATTCCTATGGCCAGTGTAAGGTCATAAGCAGATCCTTCTTTACGAATATCTGCCGGAGCCATATTAATTGTTATTCCTTTTCCGGGGATTTTATACCCATTGTTTTTGAGAGCAGCATCAATGCGTTGTTGACTTTCTTTTACAGCATTATCGGGTAATCCAACTAGAAAAAAATTGACACCTTTTGATACATTAACCTCTACAGTGATTGTTTGAGCTTCAATACCATATACGGCACTTCCGTAGGTTTTAACAAGCATAGAACAGGATTTAGTTTGCAAAAAATTACAAAAATAATCTTACCCGAATGCTTTTGAAGGTAAGTAGAGATAGACATAAACAAAAAAGCCTCCCCGATTATCGGAGAGGCTTTCAGTTCAAAATAAGATATGCTTATTTAACAATGAAATCACCATTCATCATTCCATAGTGTCCTGGGAAAGTACAGATGAATTTGTAAGTTCCTTTAGCAGGAGCTGTAAATTCAATTGTTGTTTCTTCACCACCACCAAGTGTCTTAGTGTGTGCAATTACCTTGTCGCTCATAGCAGCAGGGTTATAATCTTCATCACTTGCAGCAGCAGCTTCAGCAGCATACTCAGCCATGTCAACACCTTGAGCTAAAAGTGTCCAGTTGTGTCCCATTGCAGCAAGAGGCATTTCACCAACATGCTTTAAAGTAAGCTTAACAGTTTGACCTTCATGAACTTCAATTTTAGAAAGGTTGAATTTCATTTGATCATTTCCTTCAATAACAACTTCAATTTCTTCAGGAACTTCTACTTCCTCTTCATAGTCAGCTGATTTTTGAGGAGCTTGAACCTTTTTTGGTTCTTCTTTTTTCTCAGCTCCGCCTCCGCAGCTAGTGAATACAAGTGATGCTAAAGCAAGGCTAAATAATACTTTTTTCATGATAAGATTGAATTTAAAAAATTTCTACAAAGTTATTCGATACAATGGATGTCATTGTGATTTCAGTCACTAATATTAGGGTTTTTAACTGGCTTTTTGTTGAAGTGCGTGCTCCGGAATTTCACCGGTCAAAGCATCTAAAAATGTTACAATGCTAGTGATTTCTTCATCAGATAAATCGCGACCCAATTGTGTTTGTGCCATAATCTTTACTGCATCATTTAATAAGGCAACGCTACCATCGTGAAAGTAAGGAGCTGTCTTTGTCACATCGCGCAAGGCTGCAACTTTAAAGAATTGTTTGTCTGTTTCTTTTCCCGTAACCTCAAAACGACCTTGATCATGACGTTCACTGCCAGTGTAATCCCAATAAGGGTTTTTCACTAATCCGAATTTTTGATACATCGAGCCTCCTAATCCAGCTCCATTGTGGCATGTGATACAACCTGAATTGATGAATGTTTCCAGCCCTTTTTGTTCATCAGAGGTAAGAGCTGTAATATCACCTTCAAGGTAAGTGTCAAATTTAGAAGGAGCTCTTAGCGTATGCTCAAATTCTGCAATAGCTTCAGCAATATTTTCGAAAGTAATGGGTTGCTCTTCGTTAGGAAAAGCTTCTTCAAAAAGTGCTTTGTATTCAGCGATTTTTTTGATGGATTCACGAGCTTGATTAGAATCTGGCATCCCCATTTCAACTGGGTTTAACACTGGCCCCATAGCTTGTTCTTTCAAATCTGCCGCACGGCCATCCCAAAATTGAGCAAAATGAAAGTAAGCGTTGTAAACTGTTGGACTGTTTCTATCTCCGCGCGAAACATCATCATGTCCAAGAGATGTAGGCTGATTATCTACACCATGCTTATCAAGTTGGTGGCATGTATTACAGCTCATCTTGTTTGAGACAGATAAAGCATTTTCGTAATAGAGTTTCTTACCCAGTTGCGCAATTGGGCGATCAAATGATTTGGCTTCTGGCAATACTTTAAAATAAGCCTGAGCTTTTTTTAGAAGGGCTTGTTCTTCTTCGCTGCCCTGTGTGGTTTTTTCGACAGGTTCAGTAGTGTCTGTTTCTTTTTCGGAAGATGTACCTCCTCCACATGCATACAGACCGAATAAGCCTGCCACAGTGGCAATCAATAAATAAGGTTTTTTCATGATGAAGATTCGTAATGTTAATTAAACTGAGGCTTCAAAAATATTCATCATATTGCAAAAACCATATATGTTAGTACTAGAAAATGTTCATTGCAGTATAAGTAAAATTTATGATGATGGGTATAGCGTTGAAGTAGAGTTAATTGTCTTTGCGTTTGAACAAACGCTTAAAGAAACCTTCTTTCTTTTCTTCTTTGTCGTCTTGACGTTTTTGTCTGCGCTCTTCTTTTTCAATAGAGGTGTTTTTTCTATCAAATAAATCCAACACTTTTTCAAGTCCTTTTTCTTCACGATAAAATGGACAGTCGAAATCTTCCAGAAGCGCTTCGTCAAATTCTGGAAATCCAGCTGTAAGTTTCCTATTGGTAGATTTACTGTATCGAGGAGCATTAAAGTTGGCAAAAATGGGTAAAGCTCCACCTGAACCAGAACCAATTGAAGAAGGCATGTGAATAACGGGAGAACGCGTTCCAACCCAAACACCGGTAACAATTTTTGAATTGAACCCAATGAACCATGCATCGCTATAATTCTGGGCGGTTCCTGTTTTACCAGCCCAATCAGATCGATAGCCATAACTGCGTTTTAAAGCTGCAGCCGTTCCACTGTCAACAACTGTTTTTAGCAAGAGCTGCATGTTTTCGGCTACTGTTTCGTCTAGAACCTTATCTGCTTTTTCAACCTTATGGTCATAAACAACATCACCAGAAGAAGTCTCTATTTTCGTGATTAAATAAGGGGAAGCCATCTTTCCGCGTGTTGCAAAAACAGAATAAGCTTTTACCATATCGTAAAGAGAGTAAGAGGTGGTTCCTAGCGCAACTGAAGGCACTTCTTCTAATTCTTTTTCTAATCCAAATTGCTCAACCGTTTCTTGAAGAGCATCATGACCTACTTGAAAATAAGTAGCTACAGTAGGAATGTTCACACTTTTGGCCAGTGCTCCTTTCATAGAGAAATAACCACCTGATGATTTGTCGTAGTTTTCGGGTTGCCAGTTGTCAAAGTCTTCATAGACTTTAGCTTCATTGTCAATCCACTCACAAGGACTCATTCCTGATTTTAAAGCTGTAGTGTACACAAAAGGCTTAAATGTTGAAGCTACCTGATGTTGACTCAATACTAAATCATAAGGTAGGTATTGATGGCTGTTTCCACCAACATAAGCAAGTATAGCTCCAGTTTCAGCATCAATGGAAAAGATAGCGCTGTTTAAAAGCTTGGCGTAATAAGCTACAGAATCAATAGCTGAAATACTATCTGTTGCTTCTGTCCAATGAAAAAGGTGCATGTTGTGTGCTTTGCTTAAGCTGTCTTGTATTTCAGTTTTACTTAATCCAAGTTTACTCAGTTTCTTGTAGGCATTAGAATTTTCTAACTCATGTTTCAATACATTTTTAACCTCACTTTTGCGCGAAAGTGATTTCCAGTATTGATCCATTGTACGCTGCAATCTTGATAAATGTTTTGCTCTAGATGATAATGCAGCATTTTGCATTTCGTTAAGCAATGTGGTGTGAATAATCAAACCATCTTTTTCAATATCCCAGTCAGAGCCATCTGGTTTTGATGATTGATCTAAAATTTCAACAGCTGCTTTCTTTACCCGTTCAATAAAATAACCATTAGGGTTATTGGTATTTAGGTTGGAGTATTTTACAGCTAAAGGTTCTGCTTTGGCAGCTTCAGCTTCTTGTTGAGAAATGTAGTTGTATTTTTCCATTTGCAGGAGAACTACATTTCTTCTGGCTTCAGCATTTTCAGGGTGTAAGCGAGGGTTGTAATGAGAATTGGCTTTTAGCATTCCAACCAAAACAGCAGCTTCTGTTAGTTCCAGATCGGATACTTTTTTAGTGAAGTAGCGTTGTGCTGCCGATTCAATTCCGAAGGTGTTTTCGCCAAATGGAACAGTATTGAGATAAAGCGTTATGATCTCTTCTTTAGAATAAAGCTTCTCTAATCGGTTGGCTAATATGGCTTCTTTTGATTTGTTGACAGCCATTGTCAAAGGACCAAATTCTTTTCTTCCAAAGAGATTTTTGGCTAACTGCTGAGTTATTGTACTTCCTCCACCGGCAGAACGATCGCCCATGATGATGGTCTTTATTAAGACACGCATCAATGCCATTCCATCTACTCCATCATGCTCATAAAAACGCGCATCTTCTGTAGCTACAAGCGCACTTACTAAGTGTTCTGGTAAGTGCTCATAAGTAACATTGGTACGATTTTCGGCAAACACTTTACCAATCAAATGATCGTCAGCCGTGTAAATTCTACTGGCTTCTTCGTGTTGAATGGCTTTTAAATCGTCTTTAGATGGAATAGGGCCAAAGGCTCCAATATAGACTAAACCAATAATCCCGAAAATTACGATCCAGGCAAAAACGAAAAGAATAAAAAGGTACTTGAGGACTTTTTTGATCATGAACTATTATTGAATTACTGCGGCTTCAATTAATCCTATAAAACAATGAATGACTTTGATGTGTATTTCCTGAATGCGATCGGCATAACCATGATGGATTACTCGAATTTCCACATCACAATGGTTAGCGAGTTCGCCACCATTTTTACCGGTTAATGCAACGACTTTCATTCCTTTTTCGTGTGCAGCTTTTGCTGCATTGATAACGTTTTTGGAGTTACCGCTTGTGCTTATACCCAACAAAACGTCACCGTTGTTTCCCATTCCTTCAACAAAACGAGAAAAGATAAAATCATATCCAAAGTCGTTACCAGAGCAGGTAATAAAACCCGGATCTGAAATGGCGATGGCAGGTAAAGATTTACGGTTGTCGCGATAACGGCCGGTTAATTCTTCTGCAAAGTGCATGGCATCACTCATTGAACCTCCATTTCCACAGCTGATAATTTTACCTCCATTTTGAATGGATGCAATCATTAATTGCGCGGCAGCTTCAATGTTCTTGAAGTTCTCTGGGTTGGAAATAAAGTTTTCTAAAACGCTTTTTGCTTCTTCGAATTGAGCCGAAATAAGGTTGTTTGCCATGCTTTAGGTTTTGAAGCTTCAAAAGTAACCATTTCACTAGCCATTTTGTTGGCAAAAAGGGGAAATAAAAAACGGCCCGAAGGCCGTTGATATTAATGATTTGTTTTTTCGAATTGTTTCTTTCCGCGATCTAACCAATCGATGAATTTTGGTATGCTTGGATCATAAGCAGCAGATTCATGCAATTGATTTTCTTCATGATCAATCATTACATAGTAAGGTTGAGTATTTGATTGATAGCGAGTGATTTCAAAATCGCTCCATTTGTTCCCAATGGTTTTTACTTTCTTGCCTGTAGTTTCAGAAACGTATTGTTCACTTTCGGGAAGCTCTTCACGCTCATCAACATACAGCGAAATCAATACTACATCATCGCGTAAACGTTCTAGAACATTTGGGTCTGACCAAACATTTTCTTCCATACGTCTACAATTGACACACGCCCAACCTGTGAAATCAAGCATAACAGGTTTTCCCACTTTTTTAGCGTAAGCCATTCCTTCTTCATAATCATGAAAACAAGAAAGGTTGTGTGGGCAATGTGCAGCATTCGTAGGAGCTTCTGATGCAGTTCCAGAAGCTTGTACAACCGTAGGAGAACCAAAACCGTTTGGTGCTTCACTGTAAAAAGGAGGAGGAGGGAAACCAGCAATAAGTTTTAAAGGAGCTCCCCATAATCCTGGGAAAAGGTAAATGGCAAAGATGAGTGTGAAGGTGGCCAAAACCCCTCTTCCCACGGAAATCTTTTCTGTTGGTGAATCGTGAGGTAATCGGAAAAGTCCGAACAAATACATTGACCAAGCAATGAATACACCCACCCAAATAGCAATAAATACCTCTCGTGTAATGATGCCTGATTGAGTAACTAAATCAGCATTTGATAAGAATTTGAAAGCAAAGGCTAATTCTAAAAAGCCGAATGAAACTTTAATCACATTTAACCAGCCTCCGGATTTAGGCAATGAATTCATCCAACCGGGGAAAGCCGCAAAAAGTCCGAACGGTAATCCTAAACCAAGTCCGAACCCAAGCATACCTACCGTTAAAGCTGTAGCTCCATTATCTGATGAAAGTACACTTCCTAACAATAAACCTAAAGCCGGACCTGTACATGAAAATGACACAAGAATAAGTGTAAGTGCCATAAAGAAAATACCAATCATTCCACCTTTGTCTGAGGCACGATCTGCTTTGTTGATCCATGAATTTGGAATCATGATTTCGAACGCACCAAGGAAAGAAATGGCAAAAATGATGAAGATCACAAAGAAGGTGACATTCAAATAAGGATTGGTTGAAAATTCGTTAAAAATATCAGGGCTAACTGAATCGAAAATGTGGAACGGTAAACTGAATAACACATAGATACCAACAATGGACAACCCGTACCAAACTCCTTTTTGAATTCCTTCGCGGTAAGTTTTGCTTTGCTTGGTAAAGAAGCTAACAGTCATTGGAATCATGGGGAACACACAAGGTGTTAGCAAGGCCATTAAACCACCGCCAATACTTCCGAAGAAAATAAACCACAATGATTTTTGCTCAGATTTTTTCTTTTCTGGTGAAGAAGTGTCTCCTACTTTAAAAGTAAACTCAACTTCCTCAGGTGTTTTGCACATGCGATCATTACAAGTCATGAACTCTAAAACACCATTGATTTCAGCACCATCTTCCAACAGCTTTACTTTCTGTACAAACTGGGCTTGATGCTCATAAAAACTTAAGTCCATCATGAAGTTAGGGTCGTACTCTGTAAGTTCTTTCGCGCGTACATCCATGTTACCCACGTATGCTATACCATTGGTATCGCTGAAAGAAATAGAGGTAGGGATTGGGCCGTCACCTTCTGGTAAATCCAATGCGTACAAATGCCATCCTTCTTCAATGGTGGCGGTGGCAATAACTTCATATTCTCCGTTTCCTAACTCTTTGGTTTCAAAAGACCAGGTTACAGGGTTTACAATGCCTGATTCAGGCTCGGCATCTTCATTTTCTTCTTCAGGTGTAGATTCCTCTGCTTCTTCAGAGTTGTCTTGCTCTTTTTCTTTGGCTGTTGGAGATTCAGCTTCTTTTGAAGTAGCTGTTATTTTCGTTTTTTCTGTTTTAGGAGTAGCTGTTTTTTCTTGTTTTAAATCAAAGTTAAAAGCAACCAATTCAGGAGGTAAACAGCTTCCGTCATTACACGCCATGTATTCCAACTCTCCACTTACATTGGCCGTAGCTTGTGTTACTTTTACCACTTGAGTAAATACAGCTTTGTCTTCAAAGTAAGTGAGCTCCATGCCAAACATAGGATCGTCTACGGTAATTCCTTTCGGTTGTTTGGCTTTTCCGATTAATTCAACGCCATTAATTTTTTGAAAATCAAAAGTTGTTGGGATAGGACCATCGTCTCCTAAATCCATGGCATAGATGTGCCAATGGGGTTCAATTTCAGCAATGAACTGGAGTTCAAATTTATTGTCTCCCAAACTTTTTTGATCAAAAGACCATTCTACGGGATCAAATATTTGCGCCTGAGCAGGTAATGCGGAAATCAAAACGCCAAAAAAGGCGAATAAGAATGCTATAGGGTAATGTTTGAATATCCTCATTCGTTGTACTATTAAAATTTATTGAGCGTCCCAAATGTAACGAAAAGGACAGCGGTAAAAATCAGATTAACGGCATTTTAACTGATTTTAAAATTTATGTTGCTCAGTATAAGATTTCTTCGTTGTGCTTGAGCTTAAAATATCTTTGTATAAAGTAAGTAGCACCGTACATAAACGGAGTGTCGCACAAGGCAAATATCATTTTAAACAGCCAACCGTCTAAGACGAGAATGCTCATTTCTGAAAGGGTCATTTTATCATAAAATAAAACGCCTACAACCAATGTTGTATCAACCAATTGAGAAACAATTGTAGAGCCATTGTTTCTTAACCAAAGGTGTTTTCCATTGGTGAGTTTTTTCCAGAAATGATAAATACGTACATCAACAAATTGAGCTGCTAAGTAGGCCAACATGCTTGAGAAGACAACACGGTAAGAATTCTGAAAAACTACTGCATATTCAGCATCTTTTACCGGTGAGTTTGGTATAGCGTGAAATTGGTTTCCAACCCAAAGAATGCCCAATACAAATACGGAAGCAAAGAAGCCTGCAAAAACTACACGCTGTGTGCGTTTTTTTCCAAAAATTTCGCTTAAAATATCTGTGATCAAAAATGTAATGGGATAGGGTAGAACGCCTGCTGAAATGGTAAATTCTTTAAAGTACAAATCAACAGTTACAAACTTGTTGGCAATTAGGTTAGTAACCACTAAAGCCGCAATAAAGAGTGCGGTTAAAAACAGGTAGAAAAAGTCAGCTTCTTGTTTTTTTCTGATTTCCATAAACTAGCTGTTCATACGGTTGAGTTGGTTGCGAATTGCAACTTCTAATTCATCGCAATGTTGTGACCCTATCACATACAGTAAGCCGTCTTTGTCTGTTAATTGAATGGCTTCATTTCCGCGCGTATAGAATTTGATTTTTCCTCTCACATGAAGGTTGTAAACAGCTCTGTTAAGCAAGTATCTTGAATATTTTATTTGCTTAATTTCTGTAATGTGAGACAATGGAATTTTAACCTTACGTGTTGTCCAAAAACCATCAAGTTCAATGCTTTCTTCAGAAACTTTGGTGTGAAGGTGTAAGATAAAAAGCAAAACAAAACTGAAGAGAATAATTACTCCTGCGATAACCAAGAGTAAATTTTCGGTCTGTTGGTGAACATTAATGCGATTGGAAGTCTCTGATGTAAAATAAATAGTGAGGCAAAATGCGGCAAAAACAGCTCTTCTGATAATGGAAAACTTGTTAAGTCCCATGTACTGTTTTTCTTCAAAAAGTAATTTGTTGTCTGCCATATGCCTTTGCGTTTTATTTTACCAAGTACACTGACTTTGTTTCCTCAGTTACACGGTATCGATGATCTATTCTGTGGCCAACAATCCAAACAATGTCGCCACCGCTAATGAGAACATACGTTTCTTGTTTTTTGTTGAGCGGCAATTTGATATCAATGAAAAAATCGCTGATTTTTTTGCGTTGATTCATTCCTAAAGGGTGAAATGCATCTCCCGGATGCCACTTTCTTAACAATAACGGAAATTCTAGCTTATCAGCATCAAGTTGAGCAATGTTGCTTTTCTTCACCAATTCAAAATTGTCTATAGCAATACGTTCAAAGCCTAATGAAATAGGAGAGTTAATAAATGTTGTGTCTTCTTCAATTTGAATTCTATCGCGAGATTGTTCGTCAACAATGGGGTCAATAAATATCTCTTCCCGATCTACCGTTAGTGCATGGGTGTCGGAAAAAAATTGTTTACCAGGGATGCCATTAATCACATGAATGAGGTTTTCTACATGATCACTATTGAAACCAAAAGGCTGAAGGATTTCAAATAAGAATAACTTCAATGGATTGTATTCTTTTAAGGCTTCAATATTAATAACAGTGCGTCTGCCCTCGCGGTGTAACGATGTATTAATGGCTTCGGCAACTTGCCAATCTAATAATTCCTGAACTTGCTTAAAACGCTCTAGGTTTTGTTGGAAAGTACGTTCCAAACTTGGGTTCCCTTCTTTCAATACCGGGATAACATTTTTGCGAATATTATTTCTGAAATACACAACAGAATCATTGCTAGAGTCTTCGCGCCATTGAAGTTCATGTTCTTTGGCAAATTCTTTGACCTCATCGCGACTGGCAAATAATAAAGGACGAACAACAGTGCGATTTTTAACCGGAATTCCTGTAATTCCCCTAATTCCGGTTCCTCGGCTTAAATTGATGAGCACAGTTTCAATATCATCGTTTAATTGACTGGCAATGGCAATGTAATCGAAACCTTCTTTTAGGCGCACTTCTTCAAACCATTTGAAGCGTAAATCTCGAGCAGCCATTTGAGTAGAAATTCCTTGTTCCTCGGCAAATGCTTTGGTGTCAAAATCATTACGAAAAAAAGGAACATCGTATTTCATAGCTAACGTAGAAACGAAAAGGTCGTCTGCATCACTTTCTCCTCCACGCAAGTGAAAATTACAATGTGCAATACCAAATTTAACCCTGGCTTGATGGAGTAATTCGCACAAAACAACAGAATCGATTCCGCCACTTACACCAACCAATAATCGCTGATTGCGTGTAAAAAGCTCGTGACGTTGAATGAATTTCAGGAATTCTTCTAGCATGTAGCGAAGATAAAGATTGCAGGCATCTATTGCTGAAGAAAAAAGAAAACTCGTTAAGCGTTGCCCAATACCTCTAAAATGGCTTTGGCTTTGAGTATACTTTCATCGTATTCTGCTTCCGGATCGCTTAAAGCAGTAATGGCTCCACCAACTATAAATGAAAGTTTCTTTTTAGAAGAATTGTATTGTAAAGAGCGGATAACAACATTGAAATCAAAATCAGCATCAGGAGTAATGTAACCTACTGCACCACTGTATAAACCACGTTTTGTAGCTTCAAAATGTTCGATTAATTCCATGGCTTTTACTTTGGGAGCACCGGTCATACTACCCATTGGGAAGGCATTTTTGATGGCTGTTGAAAAATCTATTTCCGGACGTAATTTTGATGAAACGGTAGAAATCATTTGGTGCACTTGTGGGAAAGTATAAATGCCAAACAATTCATCAACTCTTACTGTTCCTTTTTGAGCTGAGCGCGAAAGGTCATTTCGCACAAGGTCAACAATCATCACATTTTCGCTTTTCTCCTTTTCACTGTTAAGAAGTTCGGCTTTTAATTGCTCATCTTCTTGAGGTGATTTTCCGCGTTTGATGGTGCCTTTGATTGGTTGAGAAATAAGGTGTTGTCCTTTCTTTTTTAAAAATCGTTCAGGGCTGGCACACATTAAATAATGCTCATTAAATTGGTAATAAGCAGAAAATGGAGTAGGTGATTTGTCTACTAATCTATTCCACAATTGGAGTGGAGAATGTAGCGCAACGGTTGCGTGGAATTCTTGGCAAAAATTAACCTCATAAATATCTCCGATTTGAATGTGATGCTTCAATCCAAGTACGGAACGGATATAATCGGCATGAGATATTTGGGGATGAACCTCAGTTTTTTCGAATGGAGAAGAAGGTAAAAGATCAGTGTTGGTAATGGTCTGAAAAACCTCTTCTGGAAATGAAGTAATTGTTCCAATTGACAATTGGTTGTTCTTTGCAAAAAGTACAATCTCAGGAACAAAAAAATAGAGTTCAGGAACACTTAGTTCGTCTATGTTAGCAGAAGAAAGTTGTTCAATAGAATTCTTTAGGTCATAGTTGAAGTGTCCGAATAACCAATCGTTGTGTTGTTGATGAAAGGCAGACAAAGCCTCAAAAGGATCTTCTCCTTCTTCGAAAAAAAGTGAAGCCTGAGCACCAATGCCAACAATGAAATCATATTCTACTCCTCCCGGATAGGAATAATCACTTGTTGGATGACTGTCAAGAAAACAAACCGTAGTTTGCTTCGATAGCCATCCTATTAAATGCGATTTAAATGAAGCCGAAATTGGAAAAGTAGCATACTTGCGCATCGCTATTTTTTATACGCGTTCAAGTACCATTTTCTTAAGTGTGTCAATCCACATCGGATGATCATTAAGGCTAGGAACCAAGTCTAATTGTTGCCCTCCGTTTTCTTCAAAAATTTCAAGGTATTCATCGCCAATCTCAATGGTAGTTTCCAAACAGTCGGCAGTAAATGCAGGGCTAAAAACCAGCATTTTTTTCACGCCTTCTTTTGCTTTTTCTTCCACTACTTTATCAGAGAATGGTTCTAGCCAGTTTTTATCTAGCCTCGATTGAAAACCTACTGTATACTTGTCTTCTGGAATTCCTAGTTTTTCGGCTAACATGCGTGTTGTAGCAAAACAAGTTGCTTTGTAACAAAACTTGTTGGTGTCGTTAATTTCTCTTTCGCAAGAATGTTCAGAGCAAGGCAATCCATCGTCATAAACCTTATCCACTTGCCTTACGGGTAACCCGTGATAGCTAAATAAGAAATGATCGTATTGATTAAGGTTGAATGCTTTGGTACGTTCTACAATCGTATTGATATAACCTTCTTCTTCATAATATTGGCTAATGAATGTAGCTTCAGGAATGACGTACCATTTGCTCATTAACTTCATGGCTTTGTCTAGTGTAGAACCCGTACTCGAAGAAGCATAATGTGGGTATAGCGGAAGCACAATGATTTTATCGTAATTCGCCTGACGCATTTCTTCCATCACTTTATCCATACTAGGCTCTTGGTAGCGCATGGCCAAATGAACCATAATGTTTGAGGGTAATTTTTCTTGTAAAAGCTGAGTAACGCTTTCACTGTGGAAGAGTAGAGGAGAACCTTTGTCTGTCCACAATTTTTGGTAAATCTTAGAAGAACTAAATGAACGAAAAGGAACAATTATAAAATTGACTAATAGCTTTCTGGCCAGCCAAGGAATATCAATTACCCTAGGATCATTTAGAAATTCTGAAAGGTATTTTCGAACATGTGGTACTGAAGGGCTGTCTGGTGTTCCAAGGTTAACAAGAAGTACACCGATTTTTTTCTCTACACTCATTTTTTCTTTTGGTCTTTATTGATGCGCGCTTTTCCAATTGCTACTAGCAGTAAGAAACCACCGAAGAACAAAGATGTTCTGGAAATGTAGTCGCCATATTGGGTATAAAAAGTGAGTTGGTCGTTTTTGTTGATGTCTTGTTCAATAACAGCAGGCTCCCACCATCCGGTTGGTTGGCTAATTTCTCCAACTTGATTAATGAAGCAAGAAACTCCCGTGTTAGCAGAACGGGCAATGCTTCTGCGGTGTTCAATGGCACGTAGTTTAGCATAGGCCAAGTGTTGCCTATATCCGGGAGTATCGTCCCACCAACCATCGTTAGTGATGATGAAGATGAGCTCTGCACCGTTTAAAACGTAGTTGCCCACATATTCACCATAAACAGATTCGTAACAAATAACCGGAGCTATTTTTACACTATCGTTACTTGATGTAAATACATCTCGTTCATCTTGAATGCCTAAACTTCCACTGGCTCCTCCTAAATCAAAAACCAATTCTTGTAGGGGTAGAAATAAGCTAGGAAAAGGCATTCTTTCAACACCGGGAACCAGTTTGGATTTATGGTAAAATGGAATTTCTCTTTTCTTGTTGATTTGCAATCCGGTGTTATAGTAGTCGTACCAAAAACCATTGTTTGATAATCTCGCGGTGGGAGAATCAGGACGATCTTTACCATAAACTTCAACCGTTGAAGCACCCGTGACAATGTTGAGGTTAGGATACTGATCAACGAAACTTTTCAGGATAGTAAATTCTCCTGAATTGCGGAATAAATCTTCTCTTAATGGATCTGGAATAGCCGTTTCTGGCATAACTACATATTGCGTTTTGCGAGAAAGCTTTTGCTTTGCCAACTTCATCATTTTCAAGACCTGATCACGCGAAGTGAGACCACTAAATTTTTCATTGTATGGGTCAATGTTGGGCTGAACCACAACAACACTTACAGGGTCTTCTTTTTCCGTATAGCTTTTAAGAATAATGAAGGAGCTAATAACAGGAGCAAAGAGCAATACTGCTGTCCAGAAAATCCATTTGAATGTATAACGCTGATTCCAGCCAATTTCAAATCCGGCCTTTAGCAAGTGGTAAATTAAAATATTGCTGGTTAAAATCCATAAAGAACCACCGGGAACTCCAGTGTATTCATACCATTGTACCATCCAAGTAGAATTGGCAAATCCATTTCCTAAGGTTAACCATGGCCAGGTGAGGTCCCAACTGATGTGAATGTATTCCCATCCAATCCAGAAGAGCAGGAGTCCTATGTAACCTTGTTTTCTGCCAATAATGCGTTTGGTCAAATGAAAAAGCTGAAAGATAACAGCCATAAACAATGCATTAATGGTCATGGCCGCAATGGAGCCAACAGGAGAAGCAAACCAAACCCACCAAGTTGTAGCTACATTAAAAATAAGAAAAGCGATGTATGAGAATAACAGCTGGTTTTTATGAAAGCCTAATTGTCGTTGACGAGAAACCTCATCTTCAACAGCTAAAAGAGGAACAAATGCAATGAAGAGTAGAAAAGAAAGGTTTCCAATCTCTGGCCATGCCAGGCTGAATAAAATTCCTGAAACGATTGATAACCCAATAAGTTGTTTTGTCTTCAATGTCCTTTTAATTGTTGAGTGCGAAAGTAGAAAAGAACATTTGCTTTGGGTAGTCAGATGCTAAAAATGAGCATCAGATTTAATAATAAAGCAATTAGTGAATCGCAATTTATTGCTTGCCGTTGTATTCAAATCGAAGTGAAAAAATGTTGGAATAAAGCGTTCCACTTTGGTCACCAAGATCTGTTAGTGCATAATCAATTGCTAGACTTCCAAGTCCAAAAAGGTTTTTAAGGTAAATTCCTACACCAAAGTTAGGTTGGAAAGTGTATTCATCTTTAACAGTTGTGATGTTTCCAATACCGCCACGGAGGTATATAAATTCTTTATAGCTTGTTTCTAGTCCAAAAGTAGGGTCGAGGTTAAATGCTTTACTTTGAACAAGTGTGTTGCGCTGTCCTTCAAAAGTCATGTTGAAATCGAAGGCTGGTAGGATAGAAACAACATCTTTTACCCAAAATTTGCGCGCTACACCAAGCGTTAATTGAGGAGCAGTTAGCTCAAGACCATTTTCAGGAATTTCGTTGTCTGTTTCAAGAAATACTTCTTTTGTTTTACTGTCTAAAGAGTAGCTCCAAACGTTAAAGGTTGTTGTTACATCCTTTGCTGAAGCACCAAAAAACCACTTTTCGTTAAGACGGTATTGGGCTCCTGCATCAAGCCCAAAGCCCCATGCACTGGCAAAATCTCCAATCATTCTGTAAATGATTTTTGCATTTCCACCAATGCTTAACCCTTCTATTTTGGTTTTTCGAGCATAAGAGAAAATCCCGGCATAATCTGCAGTAGAGAATTTTGTAATGCGGTCATAGTTTACATTTCCATCCTGATCTACCAAATCAATGGTATTTTGAATGTCATCAACCCCCAAGCGAATAATGGTTACGCCCATATAATCACCATTATCTAGCGGCATGGCAAAACTTCCGTAATCATAAGCTGCAATACCAGCAAAATATTCGGCATGCATC
>CERC01022006.1_pt1 | contig 16517 bp, 13 predicted proteins | sample 530921 | NCBI WGS metagenome assembly CERC01 (sample SAMEA2621099, study PRJEB7988) | marine metagenome | isolation source: saline water (ENVO:00002010), including
CCCGCCACCCTGGCCGGCCTGAACACCGCCGAGGTGTCCATCGCCGCCCACCAGGTATGGATCGACACCACCTTCAAAGCTAACGGCGCCTCCGGCCCCGGTGATTTCGAAGACGTGGAGCCGTTCGTCGGCAGCGTGTTCATGGCCATGCCGTTCAACGACCGCGTGACCTTCGGCCTGGGCATTAACGCCCCCTACGGCACCAAGATCGAATACGAAGACAACTGGGGTAACGCCCTGTCGCCCACCGGCGTGCCCGCGTCCGGTGATTTCTACGCCCAGACCTCCGATGTGCAGACCATCAACATCAACCCGGCGGTCGGCATCCAGATCACCGACAACCTGCGCCTCGGCGCCGGCGTCAACTACCAGCAGATCGACGCCGACATCGAAAACGCCGCCACTCGCCTGGAAGGTGATGACGACGCCTTCGGCTGGAACGTCGGCCTGACCTACAGCCCGGACGAGTCCAACCACTTCGGCGTGGCCTACCGCTCCGAGATCAGCTACGACATCGACGGCGACATCACCTTCAAGCCGGGCGCCTTCCCCGCCGCCCTGCCGGGTCCCATCGTAAGCCAGCTGGCCGGCCAGTACTCCGGCAAAACCAGCCTGGACCTGCCCGCGGTGCTGCAGCTGTCCTACGCCGGTGATCTGACCGACCGCACCCAGCTGCTGCTGGGCGTCGAGCGCACCGACTGGAGCAGCCTGGACCGTCTGGTCATCGACCACACCGGCACCCAGCAGATTCCCATCGGCCCCGGCGCCACCGCCAGTCTGCCCAACCCGGCCATCGAAGAGTTCAACTGGGAAGACACCACCCGCTACTCCGCGGGCGTGCGTCACACCCTGCAGAACGACACCGTGCTGCGCTTCGGCCTGGCCAAGGAAGAGTCCACCCAGAGCAGCGACACCCGCTCTGCTATCTCGCCGGACTCCGACCGCATCTGGGCCACCATCGGTGCCGGCTTCAACCCCACGGATAACCTCAGCATCGATGTCGCCTACGCCCACATCTTCGTGGACGACGCCGACATCTATAAAGACGGCCGTGCCCCGGCGGTACTGGACGGTACCTACGAGCTGGATGCCGACATCATCGGCGCGCAGTTGAACTACCAGTTCTAAGCGTCGCAGCCAGGCTGCATGGCAAGACAAAAAGCGGGCCTTCGGGCCCGCTTTTTTATGCGCGACCCATCAGTCCGGCCCGCCATCCGCCAAGCAATGAGTAGAGTGCGGCTGGAGTTATCTTGAGCACCGAGTCATTTCGACCCTTTATTTGGCGATCGAATAAAAGCTAATAAAATCAATGGATTAGATTTGGATTGAGAAATAGGGTAGCTGAGATGGTTTGGCCTTTGGCGTAATAGAATCAAGGGGTTATGCTCTTCTTGGTCTAGTTCGCTGCCGCGTAGGCAGCTAAGAAATTTTCCCGCCCGGCCGGGAGCGGACCGGGCACGTTCGCTGCCGCGTAGGCAGCTAAGAAATTCTGACTGGAGCCGAACAGCTTGACCTTGACGTTCGCTGCCGCGTAGGCAGCTAAGAAAACCACCCACTCGGTGCGAACCAGTTGCAGCAGGTTCGCTGCCGCGTAGGCAGCTAAGAAAGGATTTGGCGAGGCGCGGGAGTGAAAGACCCGGTTCGCTGCCGCGTAGGCAGCTAAGAAATGTTCGAGAACGACCTTAGCGGTTTCATGGATGTTCGCTGCCGCGTAGGCAGCTAAGAAATGGTCTTCCGCGAACTCAATGCCCTCCATCAGGTTCGCTGCCGCGTAGGCAGCTAAGAAAGCACTGGTCCGCTGCGGGATGCGCCCCAGGGGGTTCGCTGCCGCGTAGGCAGCTAAGAAAATGGCCTGGTCCTGGGTGATGAACAGCGGCGCGTTCGCTGCCGCGTAGGCAGCTAAGAAAATGAGCGAGTCAGAGTCCCAAACGGGCCACGGGTTCACTGTCGTGTAGGCAGCTCAGAAATGCCGACGGCGGACAATGCCAGGGTAGAGGTGGTTCGCTGCCGCATAGGCAGCTAAGAAATCAAATGTCGATACCGCCCTGTCCGGCCGGCCGTTTGCTGCCGAGTAGGCAGATTTTAAACATTGCGGGTTTGGACGCCGTTATGACCATCCTGGCTTTTAGATTCCCAATAATGACTATTTGACCTAGTCATTTTCTCTCTGTATGTTTAATGACTACATATAGTGACCAGGATCTATCAGTGGATACGGAGCAGGTGACGAAATCGCAGTTCAAGGCGCGGGCCTTGGAGTTCTTCCGCAAGATCGAGGATTCCGGCTCGTCCGTGGTGGTGACCGACCACGGCAGGCCCACCGTAGAGATCCGCCGCTACCGCACGGATAAGCGCTCCCCCCTGGAGGCGCTCAGGAACAGTGTGGCGGAGTTCAAGCGACCGACCGAGTCGGTGGCCGAGGACGACTGGGAAGCGTTGCAGTGATCGTTCTCGATACCCATGCGTTGGTTTGGTGGGTTAACGGCGGGGGCGAGCTGTCCACGGATGCCGCGGCGGCGATCAATCGTGAGCAGGCCTCGGAGGATGGCATTATCCTGGTGTCGTCCATCTCCGCCTGGGAGATCGCCATGTTGGTCGGCCGCGACCGGTTGACTCTCACCATGAATGTCGACGACTGGCTGGAAACCGTGGCGGAAATTCCTGGCGTCCGATTCGTCCCCGTGGATAACGAAATCGGTGTGGAATCAACTCGCTTACCGGGTGAGTTCCACAAGGATCCCGCCGATCGCATCATAGTGGCGCTGGCCCGGCATTTTAATATCCCACTGGTCACAGCCGACGACAAGATTCGTAGGTACAGACACGCCCATACTATCTGGTGAAATCATCAGGAGAGATCCCACGGGCCGGCTCCCGTAGGTAGCTTGCGCACCTGGTGGCCCTAAAGCCGGGGGCGGCACATGCGCCAGCCAGCAGCAGTATATAAAACTTTCATCGCCGATCCGACGCCAACATTATCCGCGCGCAGTTGAGCTGCCCAGCCTAAGCGTCGAATCAACCATTGGTTCCCCGTTCAGTTCAGACCCTTTTTCCAGTGCCCTAGAAAAATCTATATTAATCAATGGCTTGGCTCTAAAGTGAAGAATAGGGTTATTGGGGCGATCTGAGCTTTGTTGTAATGGAATCAAGGGGTTATGCTCACTATGTTCTAGTTCGCTGCCGCGCAGGCAGCTAAGAAACTTCACCACCGCGCCCTGAATGTCCGGGAACTGTTCGCTGCCGCGCAGGCAGCTAAGAAAAGGCATTCGCGGTGCCGACGGCCAGTTCGTGGGTTCGCTGCCGCGCAGGCAGCTAAGAAACACCGCGCCCGCCGGGGAGCCGGACGATAGCGGTTCGCTGCCGCGCAGGCAGCTAAGAAACGAAGCAGGATCCGCCTCCCCCAAGCTATAGGGTTCGCTGCCGCGCAGGCAGCTAAGAAATTACGGCTGGCCCCTTGGATCAAGATGTTGTGGTTCGCTGCCGCGCAGGCAGCTAAGAAAATCGATAGTGATTTCCAGCCTGGAGCCGAGCAGTTCGCTGCCGCGCAGGCAGCTAAGAAAACCGAAATGCGCGTAGGCGGTTTGTTCGTGGAGTTCGCTGCCGCGCAGGCAGCTAAGAAAACCAGGGCCACCGCCTTCGTTGCAGGGTTCGGGTTCGCTGCCGCGCAGGCAGCTAAGAAATGCTCCAGATAAAAGTGATCAAAGGCGTTCCTGTTCGCTGCCGCGCAGGCAGCTAAGAAAGGATCCGGGTTGCGAATGCCGAATTTCGGGAAGTTCGCTGCCGCGCAGGCAGCTAAGAAAGCGAACGTGCGCTTCTCGGCGACGGTCTCGCCGTTCGCTGCCGCGCAGGCAGCTAAGAAAAGAGGATCGGCCGGGGTCTGCGGGCGAAGAAGGTTCGCTGCCGCGCAGGCAGCTAAGAAAATCAACAAATGCTTTCGCGTCCTTCCGTCGCTGTTCGCTGCCGCGCAGGCAGCTAAGAAAACAACGCGGGGCGCTCTGCCGCCAACTTCAAAGTTCGCTGCCGCGCAGGCAGCTAAGAAATGCACCCTGGTCAAAGCGCGGAGAGCTGCGATGTTCGCTGCCGCGCAGGCAGTTAAGAAAAGGCTGAATTGAAACGGTCCCTTCATGGGTGTGTTCGCTGCCGCGTAGGTAGCTAAGAAAAACCCGTCAGGATCGCTTACCGGTTGCTCGGGGTTCGCTGCCGCATAGGCAGCTAATAAACCTACCAAGCCTGCGTGGCCGTCCCGCTGAGTGGTCAGGTGAGAGGAGGTGGGCGAGCTTCTGGCCTGGAGTCGGGCCTATTGCGGCAGCCGCAGAAGCTTGAGTGTTGTGACATCTGTCACAACTAGATAAGGTTTAGGCAATAATAAGCGCCTAAGCCGCTGCCGCTATCCGCTTGATAGCTGGGCGTCATGATTAATAAGGGATGATCCCATCAACTAAGGGACGGGGCATGGAAGATCTTTCCCCCACGGATCTGAAAACGATTCTCCATTCGAAAAGAGCCAATATCTACTATCTGCAACACTGCCGGGTGCTGGTGAATGGTGGTCGTGTGGAATATGTCACCGATCAAGGCCGACAGTCGCTGTACTGGAACATACCGATAGCCAATACCACAACGGTGCTGCTGGGGACGGGGACGTCAGTAACCCAGGCGGCTATGCGGGAGCTGGCCAAGGCCGGCGTGTTGGTGGGCTTTTGCGGTGGTGGCGGTACACCGCTTTTCAGTGCCAATGAAGTGGATGTGGAGGTGGCCTGGTTTAGCCCGCAAAGCGAGTACCGGCCCACGGAATATCTGCAAGCCTGGGTACAGTTCTGGTTCGACGATGAACGCCGCCTGCAGGCCGCAAAATTGTTTCAGCGCGCCAGATTGGACCGCATAAAGGCGCATTGGCTAGGGTCGCGAACGCTGACTGACGCCGGGTTTCAGGTTTCCGATTCGGCGCTTGGTGCCGCACTGGAGAAGGGCGTCGAGGATATCGAAGCCAGCAACGACACCATGGAACTGCTGACCGTGGAGGCCCGCCTTACCAAGCGCTTATTCAAGCTAGCCTGCGGCGCGGTGGACTACGGTGAATTCAGGCGCGCAAAAAGGGGCACTGGCACGGATCCGGCCAATCGATTCTTGGATCATGGCAACTATCTGGCTTACGGGCTGGCGGCTACCGCTACCTGGGTGCTTGGTTTGCCCCATGGTCTCGCCATTCTGCATGGCAAAACTCGCCGAGGTGGCCTGGTGTTCGACGTGGCTGATTTGGCCAAGGACGCCATTATTCTCCCACAGGCGTTTCTCTGCGCGATGCGGGGCGACGACGAGCAAACGTTCCGACAGGCGTGTATTGAGTCGCTCACCCGTGCCGAAGCGCTGGATTTCATGATCGATACCATCAAGGACGTAGCGTTGCGGCAAGCGGAGGCTGGGCCGTGAACGTTCTGCTGGTTTCCCAGTGCGACAAGAACGCCCTAAAGGAGACCCGCCGTATTCTTGACCAGTTCGCTGAGCGGCGTGGTGATCGAACCTGGCAGACGCCGATTACCCGACAAGGTCTGGATACATTACGCCGGATGCTGCGTAAGAATGCCCGTAGGAATACTGCGGTGGCTTGCCACTGGATTCGTGGCCGCGATCACAGTGAGCTGGTTTGGATTGTCGGCGACGCCAGCCGCTTCAATCCACAGGGGGCTGTACCCACCAACACTACTCGGCGTGATGTGCTGCGCCGAAATGACGAAAATGATTGGCACACTGGCGAAGATATAACCTTGCTGGCCGGGCTCGCAGCGCTGATGCACGATTTGGGCAAAGCCTGTGCCAGCTTTCAGACCAAACTTAAGCCAGGGGCGCCGCTGGAGCGGAATCTCTATCGACACGAATGGATTTCCCTGCGGCTGTTTGAGGCCTTCGTCGGTGATGACGACGACGCCTCCTGGCTGGCTCGCCTCGCCGGTATCGACAGTGGCGATGATAGCGTTTGGCTGGCTCGCCTCAATAAAGACGGTATCGACGCCCGTGATGCCACGCCGTTCCAACACCTGCCACCCTTGGCTTCCGCTGTCGGCTGGTTGATCTTGACCCATCATCGATTGCCGGTTATGCCCGCCGAGCGGCGTGACGACGGAAGCGCCGCCTGGCTGGGCGCCAAGGTTACTGGCTTTCAGGCGCGTCAGCTGTTGGGGCTGCCCGGCATTATTACCGCCGCCTGGAATGAGACATGCGATAGCCAGGATCCTAAACGGATTGAGCCCTACTGGGATTTCCCGGAAGGTTTGCCGGTGACCACGCCCAAATGGCGCGCCCGCGCCGCGCAGCTCGCTCAGCGCCTGAGTCAGCGAAAGACATTAGAGCCCTGCCTGGACAATCCTTACGTCATGCACTTGGCGCGCTTGGTCCTGATGTTGTCCGACCATTTCTATTCCAGCCTCAGCGATCCACGGCAAAGGGTGCGCGGCCAACCCGACTACCCGTTGCTTGCCAATACCTTGCGCAGCACTGGCGAGCCCAATCAGCCTTTGGATGAGCATCTGCTGGGTGTGGAAAAGCACAGCCAGGCTGTCAGCCGCTCGCTGTCGGGCATGGAGCGTCATCTGCCCCGTTTGGCCCGGCATCAGGGGTTTCGAAAGCGCAGCCCGGATGCCCGGTTCCGATGGCAAGACCGAGCCTATGATTTGGCCGTCGGGTTGCGTGAGCGCTCGCAAAACCATGGTTTTTTCGGCGTAAACATGGCCTCTACCGGCTGCGGTAAAACGCTGGCCAACGCTCGCATTCTCTACGCGCTGGCGGATCCAGATATCGGTGCTCGGTTCTCCATTGCCCTGGGGTTGCGGACCCTGACTCTGCAAACCGGCCAAGCGTATCGGGACCGGCTTAATTTGGGTGACGATGACCTCGCCATTCGTGTCGGCGGTGGCGCAAGCCGGGCTTTGTTTGAGTATCACCAAGAACTGGCTGAGCAAAGCGGCTCCGCCTCGGTGCAGAGCTTGTTGCCCGAAGACAGCTACGTGCGCTTCGATGGCAACCTGGATAGCCATCCTGTACTGCACCGAGTGGCGCACGATCCGGCCGTGAAGGCCTTGATCGCCGCGCCGATACTGGTCTGTACCGTGGACCATTTAACGCCTGCTACGGAGAGCCAGCGTGGCGGCCGGCAAATCGCACCCATGCTGCGTTTGATGAGTGGTGATCTGGTACTCGACGAGCCGGATGACTTTGATCTTGATGATCTGCCCGCACTCACCCGGCTGGTGCATTGGGCGGGTTTGCTCGGCTCGCGGGTGCTGCTGTCGTCTGCCACCTTGCCGCCTTCCTTGATCCAAGGCCTTTACGACGCCTATCGGGACGGTCGCTTGCACTATCAGCGCAACCGGGGCGTGGCCGGGGCGGCGGTGAATATTTGCTGCGCTTGGTTTGATGAGCACGACCGAGCCCACCAGGATTGCGCTGACAGCGAGAGCTTCGTGGCGGCCCATCAACGCTTCGCCGAGCAACGGGCAGCCCGTTTAGGCAAGGCGGCGGTGCGCCGCCGGGCACAATTGGCGCCGCTGGCGGCATCCAGCCGGCGCCGTGAGGAAATCGCCAGCGAGTTCGCCGCTCAGGTTATGGGCCATGCCCGGGATTTGCATCGGGAGCACCATACGGTGGACCCGGACACCGGTAAGCGGGTCAGCTTCGGCTTGATCCGCATGGCCAACATCGAACCATTGGTGGAGGTCGCTCTGGCGCTCTATAAGGGTGGCGCGAACTCTGATCAACACGTTCACTTGTGCGTCTACCACTCCCAGCACCCGTTACTGATTCGGTCCGCGATCGAGGCGCGACTGGACCAGGCCCTGAACCGGCGTGATGCCATGGCCGTATTTCGGCTCCCGGACATTCGCCAACGGCTGGATGCCCGCCCGGAGCCTGATCAGATCTTTATCGTGCTGGGCTCTCCCGTCACGGAAGTCGGTAGGGACCACGATTACGACTGGGCCGTGGTGGAGCCCTCGTCCATGCGTTCGCTGATTCAACTGGCCGGCCGGGTGCGCCGTCACCGTGACGGCGATTGCGCCCGGGCCAACCTGGTACTGCTCAACACCAACTTCCGCCATCTCGCACAGCCCGAGGGGCCGGCGTTCTGCCGTCCCGGCTTCGAAGGGCGGGGCGACTGGCTTCTGCGCAGCCACCAGCTAGAGACATTGCTTGGGGAGGAAGAGCGGGAGGTGATTGACGCCAGGCCTAGGATTCTTACCCGCCCGGACCTCCGCCCGAGGGAAAGCCTGGTCGACTTGGAGCACGCCCGGCTCCAGCGCTGCATGGTCGCGCCGCCGGCGGCTGCCGCGCCCGATACAGCCGACGTGCCGCTAACCCCACGGGAACGCAACAAACGACGTAAAGCCGAAGCGCCGGCCCAGCTCGGGGCCTATACCTGGTACGGCCTGCCCCGTGCTTCGCTGACCGCCGTGCTGCCCCAGCAGCAGCCTTTTCGTGAAGACACCACCAAGCGGGTGGACTTGGTGCTAATGCCTGACGACAGTGGGGAGCGCTATGAACTGCAGCAGATATGGCAAGAGCGTGGCCGGCGCGCGCCCTTATACGTGGAGATCGACGCCAGCCTGCACCATCGTATCCCGGACCAGGCGCTGGCCTCGCCGAGCGTGACGCCCTGGGGGGATACCGACTACCTGGAGGCCTTGGCCTCGCTGGCGGACGACCTGGGACAAGAACTGGAAAGCTGCGCCCGGCGCTTCGGCACCGTCACCTTGCCGGAAAGCGACCAGGGTTGGCGGTTTCACCCGGCGTTAGGGTTTGTGAAACAGCGGTGATGGAGGTTGGCTCAACATTAAAAGAACCGGTAGGAGGAAGAAGAAATGGATGCCACTAATGTAGCGGGGAGTGCTGGCTTACGCACGGCCATGGAACAGTTTCTAAGTGAACGCCTGCAGGGCAAGCTCGAAAAGCTCGCCGATGACGACCCCAAGCGGGAGGCATTGCAGGCTCAATTTCAGTTTGAAGCCTGGGTGAGTAGTGCCGCCAAGCGCGCCAGCCAAATTCAGCTTGTTACCCATTCTCTGAAACCGATTCATCCGGACGCCAAGGGCACCAACCTTTATGTGGAGCCCTCTGAACTGGGGCATGCCGGTCTGGTGAGCAGTGGCGTGTTGGGCGATGCCTTCCAAGGGGATGTGGTGGGCAACGCCGCGGCCCTGGATGTGTACAAATTCCTCAAGGTTGAGCACGACGGCAAATCCATTTTGGAACGCGTGCTTGAGGGCAATGCGGAGCTAGCCTCCGCGCTCAGCGACAATACTGAGCAAGCCCAGGCCTGGATGGACGCCTTCGCAGGCCTGGTTCAGCCCCGCGAGGGCGCTGCCTCGCACACCAAAGCCAAACAGATGTACTGGTTGGTAGGTGACGACCCGGCTCGTGACGATCATTTCCACCTTTTGGCGCCGCTGTATGCCACTTCCCTGGCTCATCGGGTGTTCCTGACCATCAACGAAGACCGGTTCAGCGAGGCCGCCAAGGAAGCCCGAAAGGCGCGCCGGGACAAAAAGCCCTGCGATTGGGGTTATCGGGATTATCCGAACCTGGCGGTGCAGAAGATGGGCGGCACCAAGCCGCAAAATATCTCCCAACTGAACAGCGAGCGCGGCGGTAATAATTACTTGCTGGCGTCGCTGCCGCCGGTGTGGGAAAGCCCGGAGGTGCGCGAACCGTTGCGCAGCGACTCCGTGTTCCCCCGTTTTGGCCGCCGTAAGGAAGTGCGCTGGTTGGTAAGCGGCCTGCGCCGATTTCTTGAGGAAGGGCCGGACCCGGTGGTTGCCACTCGCAACCGCCGTGACGCCTACATGGATGCATTGATTGACGAGTTGGTGCTGTTCGCCAGTGAGCTCCATGTGCTCGAACCCGGTTGGAGCGCCAAATCAGAGTGTCGGCTGCATGAAGCCGAAGCGCTGTGGCTTGATCTCTACCGGGGTGAAAGCGATGAGGCTTTCGAGGCAAGGCGCGAGAGTGAAGATTGGCCCGTCGAGGTCCGCCATCGTTTCGCCAACTGGTTGAACCGGGAGCTTCACCGCCGCCTGCCGGTGGGTGATGCGGAACACCAGTATTGGACGGCCTACACGAAGAAGAAACTCGACGCGCTGCAGGAGGTACTGCCCCATGTCTGAACCTGAAGCTCTGTTGGTGCTTCCGCATCTGCGCATTCAAAATGCCAATGCCATTTCCAGCCCGATGACCTGGGGCTTCCCGGCCATGAGCGCGTTCGTGGGCGCCATGCATGCCCTGGAGCGCAAGCTACCTGAGCACCTGAATCTAGTCTTCACCGGTGTCGGTGTGGTCTGCCACGGATTTGATGCCCAGACCACTCAGGGTGGTTTCACCAAAAGCTTCCTGCTGACTCGGAACCCGGTTGGTAAGGACGGCGGGACGGCGGCTATCGTGGAAGAGGGCCGGGTGCATCTGGATGTCACCCTGGTGCTGGCGGTGGAAGGCGCTGCCTGTGACGGTGATCCGCAAGACCGCGAGGCGGCAGCAGAGGAGGTCATGCGAATCGTATCGGGTATGCGCATTGCGGGTGGCAGTGTTATGCCCGCTTTGCCGGGGCAGAAAAACTCTCGACAACGTGCCCGACTGACCGTTCTGTCCGAGCATGACGAGGAACGCGCGACGCAGTTCTTGCGACTGCGCCGTGGATGGCTGCCGGGCTTTGCGCTAGTGGGTCGCGACGATTTGCTCGCCCAGCGTTTTGCCGAGCTGCAGGAGGAAGACCCAAACGCCACCGAACTGGATGCCTGGCTGGATTGTTCAAGGCTGACCCTGCACTACGCGCTCGAAAGCCCCACCACCAGAAAAGGTCAAGGTGAGGATAACGGCGAGCGGGAGGGGCCGACCTTTGCCTGGCAAGTGCGCAAATCACCGGGTTGGGTGGTGCCGATTCCAGTGGGCTACGGCGCGCTCTCCTCGTGCTACGAGCCTGGCTCCGTGACTAACGCCCGGGACGCGACCACGCCGTTTCGCTTCGTGGAAAGCCTGTATTCCCTCGGTCAATGGATCAGCCCGCACCGTCTCGATCGACCCGGCGACCTGCTCTGGTATCCAACCAGCGACCCGGACGCCGGACTCTACCGGCTATGTAACGATTACCAACCCTCTCTTAACGGATAAAACAAGACAGAAGGAGCTTTCTTATGGCTACTGCCCTCAAAACCGCTTCGGTGCTCGCCTTCGAGCGCAAACTGGACCCCTCCGACGCCCTTTTCTTCGCCGGGCAATGGGACGACCGCGATAACCTGGACGCTTGGCCCAGCGTTACCGTGCGCGAGAAATCGGTGCGTGGCACCATCTCCAATCGCTTGAAAGCCAAAGATCAGGACGCCGCCAAGCTCGACGCGGCAATCGAAAGCCCCAACCTGCAAACCGTGGATGTGGCAACCCTGCCCAGCACCGAGGATACGCTAATGGTGCGCTTCACCTTGCGGGTGCTCGGTGGTGCGGGCACGCCATCCGCCTGCAACAACGCGGATTACCAAAGCAAGCTTCAAGACACCGTCGAGGGCTATGTGGCCTCGCAGGGCTTCGATGCCCTGGCGCAGCGTTACGCCTACAATCTCGCCAATGGCCGCTTCCTCTGGCGTAATCGAGTGGGTGCCGAGCAAGTGGAAGTGCGGGTTCGCCACATTCAGAACGGCCAGGCGGTAAGTACCTGGACGTTTGATGCCCTGTCACTTTCCTTGCGGCACTTTGAAGCCGATAAGGGCGCTCAGAAGTCACTCGGTGAGCTTGCTGAGTGTATGGCACGAGGACTTGCTGGAGAGCGACATACGCTGCTGGAAGTAATTGCCTTTGCCCGGGTGGGTAACGGCCAGGAGGTCTTCCCCTCCCAAGAACTCATTCTGGACCGAGGGCGTGGCGATAAGAGCAAGACGCTTTATAAGGTCGGCGAGGTCGCGGGCATCCACTCCCAAAAACTGGGCAACGCGTTGCGCACCATTGATACCTGGTATCCGGCGGAAGAGGGTGAAGATCTTGGGCCTATCGCCGTGGAACCCTACGGTTCAGTGACCACCCAGGGCAAAGCCTACCGGCAACCAAAGCAGAAGGCAGACTTCTATTCGTTGTTGGATAACTGGATCCTCAAGGACAAAACCCCTAGTCAGACAGACCAGCATTTTGTGATGGCAACGCTGATCCGGGGCGGTGTGTTCGGCGATGCGGGGTGAGTATGGACTCTTATGTCGAGATCAAACTGCGACCTGATCCGGAGTTTGCGCCGCAACTGCTGCTTAATGCGCTTATGGGAAAGCTGCATCGTGGGCTGGTGCTTGCGGAGACCAGCGCTATTGGCATCAGTTTTCCCGACAATACCGACAAGCCGCGTAGTTTGGGACAAAGGTTGCGTCTGCATGGTGCTGCCAGTGAGCTCGGCGGCTTTATGGAGGGGCGCTGGCTTGCCGGCATGTCGGACCACGTGACGGTAAGTGTGGTGCAGCCTCTGCCTGAGGTGGTCGGCCATCGGGTGGTGCGACGAGTACAACCGAAGACCAACGCGGAACGCCTTCGCCGCCGGTATCAGCGCCGGCATGATGTCAGCGCGGAGGAAGCCCGCCGCCTGATACCGGATTCTGTTGAGCAGTCAGTATCGCTACCGTTCGTCACGCTGCGCAGCGCCAGCACGGACCAGCGCTTCGCCTTATTTGTCTCGCATGGTCCGATCCAAGGCGAGGCCACTGCCGGCGTCTTCAACAGCTATGGCCTAAGCCAGTCGGCCACGGTGCCCTGGTTCTGACCCTTTCCTGAAGGCAATGAAGGCTAGCCTTTTAAATCAATGACTTACGCCGCCCCTCAAAAAGAGGGGTGGCGTGCCCTATACCTCTCTTGTTCTTTAAAAATCAGGTACTTATCGTTTATAAGCTCTAGTTCGCTGCCGCACAGGCAGCTAAGAAATGCTCCCGAAACGCCTTGAAGCCCTGATAGGTGTTCGCTGCCGCACAGGCAGCTAAGAAATCACCCACACGGGCTCGTAGAAGGTAGGCCAGGTTCGCTGCCGCACAGGCAGCTAAGAAACTGTCGAGATTGTTGATCTCGTCCCCCATCTTGTTCGCTGCCGCACAGGCAGCTAAGAAACGCCGGAGCGGGGCCTGGTCTATCGTTTGGATGTTCGCTGCCGCACAGGCAGCTAAGAAAGAAAAGTGGCCGGGCGCACCCACCTAGACCAAGTTCGCTGCCGCACAGGCAGCTAAGAAAATTGATCACCGCGATGTTTTGGAGCGCCTGGATGTTCGCTGCCGCACAGGCAGCTAAGAAATCGGCCCAAACTTCGACCTGGTAATCCTTGAAGTTCGCTGCCGCACAGGCAGCTAAGAAAAGCACCGCCAGGAACTACCGTCACAAATCAAAGTTCGCTGCCGCACAGGCAGCTAAGAAAATGCAGCTCGACCCCCCTTGGGAGCCGACTGAGTTCGCTGCCGCACAGGCAGCTAAGAAAAGCTGCTGGCGGTCGGCGAACAGGAACTCGTAGTTCGCTGCCGCACAGGCAGCTAAGAAAAGAGGTCCGGGTAACCGTTCTGGACAACCGCCGTTCGCTGCCGCACAGGCAGCTAAGAAATCACGTCATGGCAAAGGATGCGGCCCGCTACGGTTCGCTGCCGCACAGGCAGCTAAGAAAAGGCCGCGCAGCATGTCGTCGCCGTTGACCGCGTTCGCTGCCGCACAGGCAGCTAAGAAAATCTCGGCCGCCTCGGTGAAGGCGATGCCCATGTTCGCTGCCGCACAGGCAGCTAAGAAAACAACGGCGCCCAGGGCGCCGTCAGAGGCCACGTTCGCTGCCGCACAGGCAGCTAAGAAAATGGCCGCGCCGGCGCGCGCGGCCGCTTCGTCGTTCGCTGCCGCACAGGCAGCTAAGAAATCCAGGCGCTTTTGCTCAATCAGCAGGCGCGCGTTCGCTGCCGCACAGGCAGCTAAGAAAAATGACTGAGCGCACCCGACACATCGCACTGATGTTCGCTGCCGCACAGGCAGCTAAGAAAATGCGCGCTGAACGGCGCTGAATTGAGCGGCGGTTCGCTGCCGCACAGGCAGCTAAGAAAAAATTGAAGGATTCGAATTCTCCCTTCATCTTGTTCGCTGCCGCACAGGCAGCTAAGAAAAGAACCGTGACCCTGATGTGGAGCGGATCGCCGTTCGCTGCCGCACAGGCAGCTAAGAAAGGGTGCACCAGCACGTTGGCGTGGTATCCCGGGTTCGCTGCCGCACAGGCAGCTAAGAAAGTCTTGTGTATCGTCCACGTCGATCTCGCCGTGTTCGCTGCCGCACAGGCAGCTAAGAAATCGTGCGCTTCCTCGACGATAGTAAAGGCCACGTTCGCTGCCGCACAGGCAGCTAAGAAACTACTTACCGGCGGCCTTGGCCACCGCTTGCAGGTTCGCTGCCGCACAGGCAGCTAAGAAAGTGGACGTTCACCCGCTGCCGCCCGGCGGCGCGTTCGCTGCCGCACAGGCAGCTAAGAAATGAGTTGGCGGTCGTGCCGGCATCTGTTCGGGGTTCGCTGCCGCACAGGCAGCTAAGAAAATGCCGAGAAAACCAAACCCTGAGCTGGTCGGGTTCGCTGCCGCACAGGCAGCTAAGAAAAGAGCGATGGTTTTATGCTGCTGAGTCACTGTGTTCGCTGCCGCACAGGCAGCTAAGAAAAGGCCGCAGAAGAGGTGAAAGTGTCGGATCTCGTTCGCTGCCGCACAGGCAGCTAAGAAAACGTCTCGGTGCGCTCACAGTGCGCGTAGATGGTTCGCTGCCGCACAGGCAGCTAAGAAATGGTGGCCCCACTCGCGGGCGACGGCCTCGGTGTTCGCTGCCGCACAGGCAGCTAAGAAAACCGATATCCACGGTCACCTCCAGCGCCTCGGAGTTCGCTGCCGCACAGGCAGCTAAGAAACAGGCGAGGCCGCGCACCCGGGGGCTCACCGGGTTCGCTGCCGCACAGGCAGCTAAGAAAACCAGCAACAACCTGCTCTACGACCTGAATCTGTTCGCTGCCGCACAGGCAGCTAAGAAATTCTGGAACAGTGCGAACAGCAACGGCTTGGTGTTCGCTGCCGCACAGGCAGCTAAGAAATGGAAGATGTCCCAGTTCCAGGAGACGAAGATGTTCGCTGCCGCACAGGCAGCTAAGAAAGCAAACCGGTGACGAGCGCTGGACCTCTGCCGGTTCGCTGCCGCACAGGCAGCTAAGAAAGCCCATATGCAGCTCCAGCTGGCCAGGAAACCGTTCGCTGCCGCACAGGCAGCTAAGAAACGGATGCAGGGCGACAAAGGCGATCACTACCTGTTCGCTGCCGCACAGGCAGCTAAGAAAACGGAGAACGCTCTGGTAACGGGGCGGGCGTTGTTCGCTGCCGCACAGGCAGCTAAGAAATATGGGCCGACGCCTACCAGGCGAAGCAGGACGTTCGCTGCCGCACAGGCAGCTAAGAAAACGTGGTTACGGTCTGCAAAGTGACACCTAGATGTTCGCTGCCGCACAGGCAGCTAAGAAACATGAAATGCGCGTATATCATCGATTCGCCAAGTTCGCTGCCGCACAGGCAGCTAAGAAATTTGCCCACACCGCCACAGCATCACTCGCCGGGTTCGCTGCCGCACAGGCAGCTAAGAAAGTCGGCAGGGAGGCCAGCGACCAGAGGTCAGCGTTCGCTGCCGCACAGGCAGTTGAGAAAGCCCCGGATGGAAGATAGCGGCGTAGGTCTTTACTGCCGAATAGGCAGCATGAAAGTTCTGATAAGGCGTGTTGGCTCGCCCCTGATGAACAGGTTTTAGGGCGTGTGCGGTTGGATGGTCGGAAAATTGCCCAGGCGCCGGCTTGTCTCGCCTGGGCACACTGGTCGCTCCCTGAGCTCACCACAGCAGTAAGCACGATCCGGCCCTCACCCACCTCCACGTCCAGCAACGTGTCCGCGCCGAAGCCCGCTTCGCTCAGCCAGTGTCCTCTCAAGAGCACGCGGGGCACGGCCGGCGGTGCCGGCTGGAAGCCTTGATAGGGTTTGAGGGGTGAGTTGTCGCGACTGTGGTGGACTTTCAGCGTGCGCCAATAGGGGAAGGCGCGTGCCGGCTTCCCGGCAGCGCTTCTCGATAAATCGCACCTCCCATCCAACATCAGAACACTGTCCGTATCAACAGTATTCGCGATACCCCGTTCCTTGCCGAACCCGCACATCCGCTTTACGCCGCCTGCCACGCTCTGCGACTCTTGGGGTTCCCCTGAAGCGGCGATCTTCGCCGTGAAAATAGGGACGGATAACCATGAATAGCAGCAGCGCAAGGAAGGGAGCCCAGGGATGAAACTGAAATGTTGCAGCGGCTGCCGGTACGGCGACGCCAGGGCGAGACGCACGCCCTACGGACCCGGAATCTGGTGCGCGCACCCGGACAACCAGGACGGTGTGCCGCAGGGTGTGCTGGACGCGGAGTCGGCGAGCGTGGTGTGCGCCTTCGGCGAGGCGTCTTCCGGCGGCGACCGGGAAGAGGCCGGGCGCAAGCCGGTG
>CERC01035947.1_pt1 | contig 16476 bp, 16 predicted proteins | sample 530921 | NCBI WGS metagenome assembly CERC01 (sample SAMEA2621099, study PRJEB7988) | marine metagenome | isolation source: saline water (ENVO:00002010), including
AGTGTATCAGGCACAGGCGTCACTGCCCCTAGAATGGTTGCAGGGTCGGCCCCTAAAGCAACCGCCACCGGGAATCTTTCACCTGGACGCTCTTTCTTCCATTCGCGGAAATCTAATGCCCCACCACGATGTGCGAGCCAACGCATAATCAGCTTATTTTTAGCAATTAACTGCTGACGGTAAATACCAAGATTTTGTCGCTCTTTATTTGGGCCACGGGTAACCACAAGCGGCCAAGTCACTAGAGGTGCTGCATCTCCTGGCCAGCAGGTTTGAATAGGCAATTTATAAAGATCAACGTCATCACCTTCGATCACATGCTTCTGGCAAGCAGCTGACTTAATTAACTTAGGCCCCATATTCAGAACTTGCTTGAAAATAGGCAGCTTGTCCCAGGCGTCTTTCATGCCTTTGGGTGGCTCTGGCTCTTTCAATTGAGCCAGCACTTTACCAACTTCCCGTAAAGCCTCTACCGTTTCCTCCCCCATCCCCATAGCGACACGCTCAGGCGTACCAAAAAGATTGGTTAATACGGGATAATCAAAACCTTTAGGGTTCTCAAAAAGCAAAGCAGGGCCGCCAGCTTTTAACGTTCGGTCACTAATCTCAGTCATCTCTAGATTAGGATCGATCTCTTGCTTAATGCGTTTAAGCTCTCCACGCGCTTCCAGCATGTAAATAAAATCGCGTAGATCTTTATATTTTGGAGTTGCCATCTATTGAACCTAGTAAAAACAAAAAAGGGCAAGCAGATGCTCACCCTTTTAGATATAAACCAGTTTATTTCCGCTTCATGGACAAGAAGAATTCATCGTTGGTCTTAAAGTCTTTCAACTTATCAATAACGAATTCAGTCGCAGACGTATCTTCCATTGGATCAAGTAGCTTACGTAGGATCCACATACGTTGCAGCTCTTCCTCAGAGGTCAACAAATCTTCACGGCGTGTACCGGAACGACGGATATTAATTGCTGGGAAAACACGCTTCTCAGCAACTTTACGATCAAGATGAACTTCAGAGTTACCTGTACCTTTGAATTCTTCAAAGATAACCTCATCCATTTTAGAACCTGTATCAACCAATGCTGTAGCAATGATTGTTAAGCTTCCGCCCTCTTCGATGTTACGTGCTGCACCAAAGAAACGTTTTGGACGTTCTAATGCGTGAGCATCAACACCACCGGTAAGCACCTTACCAGAAGAAGGGATAACCGTATTATAAGCTCGCGCTAAACGCGTAATAGAATCCAATAGGATGACTACATCTTTCTTGTGCTCAGTCAGACGTTTAGCTTTTTCAATCACCATCTCTGCAACTTGAACATGACGTGCAGGCGGCTCATCAAATGTAGACGCAACAACTTCACCACGTACGGTACGCTGCATCTCTGTAACTTCCTCTGGGCGCTCATCGATTAACAATACAATAAGATGGCACTCTGGGTTATTACGCGTAATGCTGTTAGCAATATTCTGTAGCATTAATGTCTTACCCGCTTTAGGCGGAGATACAATCAATGCACGCTGGCCTTTACCCATTGGGCAAACCAGATCAATAACACGGGCAGTCAAATCTTCCGTACTACCGTTACCAATCTCCATGCGCAGACGGTTCTGAGCAAAAAGCGGTGTTAGGTTTTCAAAAAGGATTTTGTTCTTAGCGTTATCAGGCTTGTCATAGTTAATTTGATTAACTTTTAACAATGCAAAATAACGTTCTCCATCCTTAGGCGGTCGAATCTTACCTTCTATGGTATCGCCTGTACGCAGATTGAAACGGCGAATCTGGCTAGGAGAAACATAGATATCATCTGGGCCTGCCAGATAAGAAGAGTCTGCTGAACGCAAAAAGCCGAAGCCATCTTGCAAGATTTCAAGCACACCATTACCGTAAATATCTTCACCACCTTTTGCGTGGCGCTTTAGGATGGCAAAAATCACATCCTGTTTACGTGAACGGGCAAGATTGTCCATTCCCATGCCTTTTGCAATATCAAGGAGTTCGGGAACGCTTTTAGTTTTTAATTCAGTAAGATTCATAGTTTGGAGGAAAAGAGCACTAGGCCGATTTGTGTTATTTGAATGGAATTTAGGAAGAAAACGAGAATGGCCTTAATTAAGCTCAAACGCTAAAAATATAGAAGGAAAAAACTTTAGCGGGCTGGCCAAACAGTGAACACTATAGAAGGAAGGTTGGAGTCTGTCTATAGCCTAAAGGTAAGAAAGTGTCATGTTTTGCTCAACATCACACTTTCTTCACGTTAAACCTACAGATTCGCTTCGATAAACGCAGCTAACTGTGATTTTGACAACGCACCAACCTTAGTTGCTTCAACGTTACCACCTTTGAATAGCATTAGTGTAGGAATACCACGAATACCAAATTTAGGTGGAGTCTCGCTATTTTCGTCGATGTTCAACTTACAAATTTTAAGTTGGTCACCATACTCTTTAGCGATCTCTTCAAGAACGGGAGCAATCATTTTACAAGGACCACACCATTCAGCCCAATAATCAACTAAAACCGCGCTTTCGGCTTTGAGAACGTCTTCTTCAAAGGAAGCGTCTGTAACATTTACAATGTTTTCACTCATGGGAACTCTTCTCCGCTGCGCCCAATACTTTTAATCTGACCGCCGATAATAACATTCCTAGCATAGCGGTGTAAGGCACTTGTCGCCAAATAGAGACCATTTTGACTAAACAAATAACTATATGCTTAATAATTTTTTAAAAACAAACACCTATAACCTCATTTATACTAGGCTCACTAAAGCGACTGCAGAGACCGATTTGTTTTGCTAATCTAGCATTCGCTATTTATTTATGACCATGAGAACTTATCAGAATGACCGAGCAGACACCTGCGGCAGAACCTACTGAAGAACAACTCCTTGCTGCCATCGACCTTGGCTCGAATAGCTTCCATATAGTCGTTGCTCAGCTAAACCAAGGCGAACTTCGTACCGTTGACATTTTATCCGACAAGGTTCAACTGGGCGCAGGCATCAACAACCGCCGTATTCTCTCAGATGAAGCCAAACAGCGCGGCATTGACTGCTTGAGCCGTTTTGCTCAAAGAATCAAAGATATACCAAAAGATTCCGTGCGCGTTGTCGGCACCAATGCACTACGTGAAGCAAAAAACAGCCGTGAGTTTATTGAAGAAGCTGAAAACATCTTAGGCGTGCCACTTGAGATCATTGCGGGTCGTGAGGAAGCGCGTCTTATCTATCTTGGCGTCTCACATACCCTAGCGGACGATAAAGGATCCCGATTAGTTATTGATATTGGTGGCGGTAGTACTGAATTTATTGTCGGCGAACGTTTTGAGCCTAGAGCGATGGAAAGCCTGCACATGGGCTGCGTCAGCTTTACTAAGCGCTACTTTAGCGATGATATTATTAGCACGAAAAACTTCAAACGAGCTCACACGGCTGCCCTTCAAGAATTACAGTCAATAAAACATTACTATCAAGAGCTTGGCTGGGACAGTGCCGTTGGGTCATCCGGCACAATTAAGGCAGTGCGAAATGCCTGCATAAGCAAAGGCTATTCTGAAGACAAAATCACCAAAGAAGCGCTTCACTCCCTAAGAGAGCATATTCTTAGCTATTCACACAGTAGTGAGATTGAAATTGAAGGCCTAAAGCCTGAACGTAAAAAAGTACTACCTGCGGGCATTGCTATTTTATGCGCTGCTTTCGATGCTTTAAATATAGAAGAGATGAGCTTTTCTGAAGGCGCTCTACGTGAAGGTGTACTTTATGACATGGCAGGTAGGTTACGTCACGAAGACGTACGAGACCGAACAATCAATGCCATCATGAAACGCTACCATGTAGACCAAGAACATGCAGACCGAGTCGAGCAAACCGCTCTGCTCGCATGGGCGCAGATCAAAGAAGATTGGCAACTATCACGCAAGCACTACGATATGCTCAGCTGGGCATCCAGAACCCATGAGATTGGGCTCACTATTGCGCATAGCCAATTCCATAAACACAGCGCCTACTTACTAACCCACTCAGACCTTCCAGGCTTCACAACTCGGGAACAGCTGCAGTTAGCGACCCTAGTACGCGGACATCGCAGAAAGTTCCCTAAAGATGAGTTCAAAGCCTTACCAAAGCGCTTACAAGAGTCCTATCGTCGACTTTGTATACTGCTTCGCATTGCCGTCATTCTGCATAGAAGCCGCTCTAAAGACCGCTTACCTGCTATCTCTTTTAGTATTGATAACAAGAAACTGATGATTGAATTCCCTGACGGGTGGCTAGAACACCACCCTTTAACACATGCAGACCTAGAGCAAGAAACAGAGTATTTAAACAACGCTGACATTAAGCTGCGCTTTAAATAATAGATGCCTTGCAACGGAGCACTAAGCGCCTAATCTGTCATCTAACGTGGCTGCATTAGGCGCTCAAGCATCATGTATATCGCTTCCATTTGAGGCGCTGTTTTTTTGAAGTAATCATATGGAGGAAGGTTGCTACCCGTATACCCCCAAAAATCCCAACAACCTCTTGGGTTTACCGGCGAAAAAGATGATTTTTTTACTTGTGGATAAAGCACAATAATTTCATTGCTATCTGCCACCTCGTTATAGCCTGATCCAGCAACATAGGTTTTTCCCATCACCGAAATACCCTGCCTACAGCCATGAAATGCTACATGTACTTTGCAATGTCCCTCTAAGCAAGACGCTGGAACATACACATACCCACTCTCATCCATACTACTCTGACTACCTTGTATGAACGGCCTCTGATCAAACTTAATAAGCTCTCCAGATAAATCATCTGATGAGGTATTTAACACACCATAAATATGACTCAGTATTCTTTCCGCCTGCTCAAAGCCACAATTATTAATATAGGGAGACTGCGTTAAAGAGCAGGGAGTAGCATTAACATCCGCAGTAATGAACGCATGACCTGCATCCACAGACTTATTATATTTAATCGCCGCCTCAGGAACCCCTAACAAACGATAGAACGCTTTTGTCTTATCCACTACACCTGTGACTACCGTCGAATCCTGGCGTCCAGAGAAGAGATACACCTTGTCATCTTGTAGAGACTCTAGCGGATCAATAGAACCTTCTTCAGCCTCATTAATGGCTAAACCCTTCACTCTCTCCACGTCAGGTAACAAACTATCACTACAGCCAAACCAGCTGTATTTACAAGGATCCATGCAGGTTGAGATGGCATTCATAAAGGGAGAGATCGTACCCGAGCGACTATCAGCACAGTTCCATAGCCCGCCAGCCACAACGCCTACACCCACAAGCCCCTTTGAATAAGCCACATGATATTGAGCAGCCATAAAGCCACCCGATGAGAGCCCCGAGAGTGATGTTTGCCCTCTAACAGCTGCCAAAGCGGGCAACTGAACGCTCAGCTCTTCAGCGTTCTCACCTTCTGCATGTAAAAAAAATGAGGAAAACATCAAACTGATCAATCCTAAAAAACGAGGCATAGCAGCAATCCCTGCTGAAAGGTCAGCAATTTAGATGATAGAAACAAAAAAGCCCCCGTATCTCTACGAGGGCTTTTTCAGTCGCGATCAAAAGCTTACATTAAAGCTTAGGACCCGCAGCGATAATATCTTCAGATACGCCGTCGAACTTCTTGAAGTTCTCAACAAACTGACCAATCAGGTCATTTGCTTCAGCATCATAGCCAGACTTATCAGCCCAAGTATCGCGAGGATTCAGTAATGCAGAATCAACACCAGGTACAGCAACAGGCACTTCTAGGTTTAGACCTTCAAGCTTAACTGTTTCTGCATCAACCAATGCACCATTCTGGATTGCACTGATAATACCGCGAGTTGTAGGAATACTGAAACGCTCACCTGTGCCGTAAGAACCGCCAGTCCAACCCGTGTTAACTAGGTAAACTTTTGATCCGAACTCTTCGATACGCTTCATTAGCAGTTCAGCGTATACATGTGCTGGACGTGGGAAGAATGGCGCACCAAAGCAAGTAGAGAATGTAGACTTGATTCCGCCACCAGAACCCATCTCTGTAGAACCGACAAGAGCGGTATAACCAGAAAGGAAGTGGTAAGCAGCCGCTTCTTTCGTTAGAACAGATACAGGCGGTAAAACACCTGTTAAGTCACACGTAAGGAATACGATTGAATCAGGTTCTTCACCCATATTTGATACAGTACGTTTTTCAACATGCTGCAACGGGTATGCACAACGACCGTTCTCAGTAAGAGACGTGTCATCATAGTCAGCTGTACGCTCTTCATTTAAGGCAACGTTTTCAACAATCGCACCAAAACGAATAGCATCCCAGATGATTGGCTCATTCTTCTGACTTAGATTGATAGTTTTAGCGTAACAACCACCTTCTAAGTTAAAGACAACGCCTTTACCCCAACCATGCTCATCATCACCAATAAGGTAACGACTAGGATCAGCAGACAATGTAGTTTTACCTGTACCTGAAAGACCGAAGAACAACGTTGTACTGTTGTCATCACCAACGTTTGCAGAGCAATGCATTGGTAGAACGTCTTTTTCAGGAAGAAGGAAGTTTTGTACAGAGAACATCGCCTTCTTCATTTCACCCGCATAGCGCATGCCGGCAAGCAATACTTTACGCTTAGCAAAGTTGATGATTACGCAACCATCACTGTTTGTGCCATCGCGCTCAGGATCACATTCGAAGTTAGCAACGTTAAGGATCTGCCACTCTTCTTTCGCTTTTGGATTATACTCCGCAGGGCGAATGAATAAGTTCTGACCAAACAGGTTCTGCCATGCAGTCTGTGTAGTCATTTTAACAGCAAGATAATGACTTGGGTCAGAACCTACATGTACGTTAGATACAAAATGTTCTTTATCCGCTACAAACTCTTCAACACGAGTCCATAGGGCATCAAATTTATCAGAATTGAATGGACGGTTGATACCACCCCACTCAATTGAATCCGCAGTACTTGGCTCTTCCACGATGAAACGGTCCATCGGAGAACGACCAGTACGCTTGCCCGTTGTTACTACTAGGGCACCTGAGTCAGCAAGTGTTCCTTCACCATTAGTAATGGCTCTTTCAACTAGCTCAGCTGGGCTTAAATTTTGGTGTGCAATGTTCACAGAATCTTTGGTCATTACTGGGTTCCCTTGGCATAGGCGCCAATAACGTTACCTAATAAGGCGTAAAATGTCGTAATTATAAGGACGCGTATTATGCACAAAAATCACACGATACGCCATTGTTGAAAGCCATTCTCAGTTGACTTAACGCAATTTTAATCAAAACAGTTCAATTAATGTACATTTTCTGAATTACCATGGGCCCCAGAATCAGAAAAAGCAGCCTCGATATCGGTTAAATCAAAGCCATAGTGGGCATTGCAAAACTGACAGTTCATATCCACCTGACCACTTTCTTCGATAATTTCTAAAAGCTCACTTTTATCGACCAACTTTAAAGAAGCCAAACTACGCTCTCTGGAACAAGTACATTTAAACTGCACGGCATCAGGCTCATACAGTCGACAAACCTCTTCATGGAATAGGCGATACAAAAGTGTTTCATTATCGAGTTCAAGCAGCTCAGCACTTTTTAACGTAGCAGCAAGATGACTAATCCGCTCCCATCCTTCGTCTCCCGTTCCCTCAGCAGGCAGAACCTGCAACATTAAGCCGGAAGCAACCTCGCCATCAGATGCTAGATGAAGCTGTGTTGGTAACTGTTCTGAACTGACAAAATAATTCTCAAGGCATTTAGCTAGATTATCGCCATCTAGCGGCACAACACCTTGGTAACGATTACCCTTTTCAGGCTCTATCGTTAATACAACTTGCCCTTTGGGCAACAGATCAATAAATGTAGCGTCATCAGGTATATCACCATCAAAACGCGCAATAGCACGCACGTCACGATTCTGATTGGTTTCCGCCATCAACAGGCGAACATTCCCCTGTCCCTGAGCCTGTAAAATCAATCGCCCATCAAACTTCAAATTAGAGCTTAACAAACTCACTGCGGCTAACATCTCGCCTAAAATCTGCTTTATGACGGCTGGATAATCATGATTTTCAAAACAATCAGTACAGGTTTTATTCAAACCGGAAACGACACCACGTATATCCAACTCATCAAACATAATTCTTTGGATCTGATCAGGGTTACTCATATAAAGGGATCTATTAGGTTGCTTGATAAGGAATTGAACACCATAATTGATGCCCAAGATAATATCGGTATTTTATCATACCCAATTCATGTTTCGAGATACTATTTACATAATGAATACTGTTAGCGTTTTCCGCACCACTTGGAATGTAAAAGCTTTACTTTTAAGCCATCTATTTGCTTTTGCTTGGCTTGGTTTCTATCTCTCCGATCCTGGCTTTGCCTTCTGGCGCAGCATTGACCAAAGTGTGTTTTTCGCGTTGAACGGCACACTATCTGAGGATACTACCTGGACTCGCTTCTGGGCGTGGGCCAATGTACGTATATTCGACATGATCCCTCTAATCATAATGCTTATCAGCATTACGTTTCCGGGAATGGGTATAAAACGCGACCGGTTACAGCAATCCATTATAGGCTTCATCTTGCTACTTATTCTGATGTTTCCTGTGCGCGAGTCAGTCTATGAATACGCCCGGGCAATTGACGTTAGTGGCCATAGCCCTTCGTTGATGCTGGAACCTTCTTATCGATTCAGTAAAATCGTACCGGATATACCAGCAAAGGACTCTGCAACTAATAGTTTCCCAGGCGACCATGCTGCCGTTGTTCTGACCTGGGCGGGTTTTATCATTCTTAATGCACGAAGTGGCATCTCATACATTGCTTTGTTTCTAGCAGGCCTGTTTATGCTGCCAAGAATAGTAGGCGGTGCTCACTGGGCAAGTGACAACCTTGTTGGCGGGGCTTTTTCAGCAATGATTACGCTTAGCTGGGCTTTCTGCACACCGTTAATGCATTACTTTACCTGTGGTGCACACCGAGTACTCAGGCCGCTAATAAACCTTATTAGTAAAATCCCTTTACTCAATAAACTGCCTATTTTGCAGCAAGACCATTAACATCTAACAGTCACTAAGCTCGCAAACGTGAGCTTAGTTTTTAACAACGATGATTAACCACTCTCAATTATTTATCAAAGATCCCACGCTCAGCATCTTTGAATGAAATAATTTGGCGACGTTCTTTTTTATTCGGCCGGTTTCTAGGATTCAAACCACTACCCATCGCTTTACGTTGCGCCGCATGCTCTTCGCGTTTTTTAATGCTAGCTTCCGTCTCTGTATAAAGCTTCTGTGCTTCAGATGCGCCTCTACGCTTATCTGACAGATCAGCGACAATGATTTCTTTCTCATCAAATCCTTGTCGAATCGTTAAAGTGGCTCCCACCTCAACATGCCGGCTGCACTTGGTTCGTTGCCCATTGTAATGGACCTTACCACCATCGATCATCTGCTTGGCGATGGCGCGTGTTTTATAAAAGCGAGCAGCCCAAAGCCATTTATCTAGACGGACCTTTTCTTCGGTTTGTGTCATTCGTTTCCGTTTTACTTCGGTGTTATTTCATTAAAATGATCTATAGCCGTGAAATCATTGATTTCACGTTTTGGCTGCTGGCTGTCCGGCTGAAAGATCGATAGCAGATAGCGAATCCCATATTCACGTGCACTTTGTAAAACAGCAAAACTATCATCAACCAATAATGTCCGCTCTTTATTAAACGGCTCTACCTTTTGAAGTTTATCCCAAAAACCAGATGTTTCCTTCGCTAAACCAAAATCATGCGAACAAATCACATCATCCACCAGCTGATTTAAGCCCGTTTTCTCTATTTTCAGCGACAGGCTATCCTGATGAGCATTAGTCACAATAACGGTACGAATGCCTTCTTGCTTAAGCGTCGCTAAAAAGTCTTTTACATGGGGCCTAAATGCTATTTTATCAGCCACCTCTTTTTTTAACTCTGCTACAGGTATGTTTAGTTCATCCGTCCAGAAGTCCAAACAATACCAATTAAGCGAACCTTGCTGCTGTATGATACGCTCATGCAGCCATGAGCGAGCCTCGTCCACATTCATAGAATGTATTTGCGCATAACGTAGTGGAAGATGCTCAAGCCAAAAGAAAGTATCAAAGTGTAAATCTAGAAGTGTTCCGTCCATATCTAATAAGACGGTATCGATATTCTGCCAATCAAACATTATTTGAGCCATTTATAGAGGAAGCTTCAGTATGCCGGTTAAACCCGAGATTTTGAAGATTACTAACACTGCAAACAGTCGATTATTTAAAGTTGAGGAAATCCGTCTCCGTTTTTCTAATGGTGTAGAGCGCACTTACGAACGTCTAGCCAATCGAGGCCGAGGCGCGGTAATGATCATTCCCATCACAAACAATAATGAAGTTCTTCTTATTCGAGAGTATGCGGTAGGCGTTGAAGATTACACGCTAACCCTGCCTAAAGGGTTAATCGATCCCGGCGAAGATGAACATACAGCGGCAGATCGTGAACTGAAAGAAGAAGCGGGCTTTGGAAGTAAGCGCCTACATACGCTTAAAGTCATGACATCCGCACCCAATTACATGGGACATAAAATAACAGCCGTCGTTGCTCAAGACTTATATCCTTGCCGCCTTCAGGGCGACGAACCCGAAGAGATGGAAGTGGTCAGCTGGCCTCTAAACAACTTAGAACAACTCATTGCAGATGAAAACTTTACAGAAGCGCGTGCAATAGCAGCGTTGTATATGGTTAGAGATTTTTTATCTAAAGCCTCGACAAAAGGCGACTAAAACCATGCACAAATCAAGGCTATGCTAACCTCATAAAAATAAAAAAGGGGGCCTTATGAAGGAACATACACAACTTATCGAATCGCTCATGTCCACATGCAAAGATGCAAGTGAAGCCATTTTGAATATCTACAAGGGCGATGAGTTCTCCGTCAAAAACAAAGATGATAATTCACCGGTAACAGCGGCAGATTTTGCAGCTCATCAAATAATCCAGCAAGCACTCAAAAGAATAACCCCCTCTATCCCTCAATTAAGCGAAGAGGGGACCGCTACCACTATTGAGCAAAGGCAACAGTGGGATACTTTTTGGTGTATTGATCCGCTAGACGGCACCAAAGAGTTCATCAATCGTAATGACGAATTTACGATTAATATAGCGCTGATCAATCAGAATAAGCCGACCCTCGGCATCATCTATGTCCCCACAACACAAACCGCCTATTGGGGTAGCTCTGAGCTAGGGGCATGGAAACAGACGGCTAATCAGCCCGCAGCACAGATCCGTAGCCGACCGTTAGGAGAAGAACTAGTCGTTGTCGCGAGCCGCCGACATGGACAAGATGCAAATGAATCACTGCTAAAACCGATCCAACACCACTTCAAACATGTTAGAAGCACCGGAATCGGCAGCTCTTTGAAGATGTGTCTTATTGCAGAAGGTGTCGCTGATTTCTACCCCCGTTTATACCCTACCAGCGAATGGGACACTGCAGCGGCGCAAGCTATAGTTGAAGCAGCCGGCGGTAGGCTGGTAAATAGCGAAAACTTAGATCCCCTCACTTACAATAAAGTTTCATTAGAAAACCCATATTTTTTTGTCTGTGGAGACCCGCAATTTCCATTAGAAGAGATCGCATTTAACACTCAACGCGCCTAACTTCCTGAAACTGCTACACTTAGGACTAGAAAACATTATAAAGCAGTCATCGAGGTGGGTGGATGAAATTGCTACCTAACATTCTACTAGTCACAGCCAATAGCTTCATGCTGGAAGAGTGTCGTCGTTCTATTTTACCGATGAAGTGGCCCTTAGTGGAAGCCAACAACGCCCACGATGCTCTTTGCGAATTAGAAAAAGAGCACTCGCCTATAGACCTATTACTTGTCGATTTAGAGCTCCCAGATACCGACGGCATTGCACTCGCGAGTGAAGTCACACGTAAGTTCAGCTCAATTAAGCGGATAATGCTAGCCCAGAACCCAAATACGAAGGATTTAATCAGGGCCATCAACAAAGGACATGTACAAAATTTTTTTACGCTTCCTCTTAAGCGAATTCAATTACACGAAGCCATTCTACATGCATTTAAAACAAAACAATGGGATGATGAGCGCAAACAGAAAGAGAACTCCCTCCATAGTAAATATAAAGACCTCAGAACACGTGCTAAGGATTTAAAAAGTAAAGCAAAAGTCATCCAGCATCAAAACAGAGGACTTAATACAGACTTAGAAAACCGCACAGAAGAACTCCACCAGACCTCCCTTTTCATTGATGCAGCCCAGCTGGACCTTACACATGCTTATGCACAAACAATAGAAGTGTTCTCAGGACTGTTAGAACTGCATAACAGCAAACGAGGAAGAGGTAAAAAAATATCCGAATTAGCAGTAGTGCTCGCACATGAGTTAAAACTACCGCCCTATGAAATTCAGCAGATCAGCTACGCAGCACAACTCGTCGAAGCCAGTAAAGTCGTACTTAAAGATGAGCTAGTCTGTAAAAACTCAGATGAGATGAATAAACAGGAACTGAATATCTTTCATAAATACCCAATCATTGCAGAATCAGCATTAGACCCTCTTAAACATATACACGGCGCTGTTCAATTACTAAGGGGGATCGAAGAAAACGTTGATGGTAGCGGTTTTCCTGACCATCTAGAGAAGCATTCCATCAAACTCGGTTCGCGTATGCTACGTATAATTCGCGACTATATGGCTCTGTTAAATGGAGATAAAGACGGTATCAAGCTTGACCCAGCTTATGCACTTGAAGCTCTCCATAGCAAAGAAGAGATCCTGTATGACGCTGAACTGTTAGAAAAAATAGAACAGTTATTACATCAACGTTTAAACAAAGAAGCATCAACAGGCATTGATTCAACAGAACTTCAAAAGGAAATGATCATTGCCGAAGACTTTTTCACCTATGATTACAATTTGCTGTTAACACAAGGCACAATCATTGATGACCAAATCATCACTAAAATAATGAGCTATCAACAAGAATCAGGAGAAACACTGACCTTGCCAATAGCCAACAGTAGTCTGCAAAAAACAGGAACGGGTTAAACCTTACTTACTCAGCCGCACAGGATTTAGAACCTGCGTACACGACCTCTTCTACTTTAAATTTAAAATCAGGATCACTCACCTGATTAGACATAATTAATTTCACTTCATTATCACTAAAGTGCTTATGCACATATCTAGCTAAACAATCACAACGTTCCTCTGTAGCGCTTTCTCCTTGCATACACCCCTCTTTAAACGGGCCAAAGGTGCTGGACGTTAAAAATTGTGTTTTCACCGCCAGAATACCGATAGAAACAAATGAGATCCAAATAAGTACTTTATACATCGTAAAACCGTCGCTTTTTTATAGTTATATACAAGAAACTGCACGCCATTCTAGGGTTAATAGATAACAGTTTCAGCAAACTTTAGTCGAAACTCTACAATCTAATGTGTGATTGAGCACGAAAAGAACAATTAAACACACTTTTTGTACCATGAAAAATCAACTATTGAGTGCTATCATTCCCTCGAATTCGATTTTATCGGCTGATTCATCATTGTGTGAGCAACAAAATGATCATTCAGCTGCCTGACAATCTGTCTTTATACAGACAATAAATAAGGTGACACTTATGAGCTTTGAACTTCCACCGCTACCTTATGCAAAGGATGCTCTAGAACCACACATCTCTGCAGAAACTCTGGACTTCCACCACGGTAAACACCACAACACTTATGTTGTGAAGCTAAACGGCTTAGTTCCTGGTTCTGAATTTGAAGGTAAAACGCTAGAAGAGATCATCACTTCTGCTCCTGCTGGCGGCGTATTCAACAACGCAGCTCAGATCTGGAACCACACGTTCTACTGGAACTGCCTAGCACCAAACGCAGGTGGCGAACCAACAGGCGCGATTGCTGATGCAATCAACGCTAAATGGGGTTCTTTTGCAGACTTCCAAGCAGCGCTTAACGACAAAGCTGTTAACAACTTCGGTTCTAGCTGGACTTGGTTAGTTAAAAACGCTGACGGTTCTATCGAGATCGTTAACACGAGCAACGCTGGCTGCCCTCTAACTGAAGGTCAGACTCCACTGCTAACGGTTGACCTTTGGGAACACGCTTACTACATCGATTACCGTAACGTTCGTCCTGACTACCTTAAAGGTTTCTGGGCATTGGTAAACTGGGATTTCGTAAACGCTAACTTCGCATAAGTTTCGTTTATTCCAAAAAAGGCGCTAATTAAAGCGCCTTTTTTATTGCACTCAAATAACGCAGCCCTGGCTATTCATCGAGTAAAGGTTCAAGAATGGGCCAAACGGTATCTAACAAGTAAGGCTGGCCTTTGCTACTTGGATGAATACCATCCGCCTGCATTCTCTCTGGTACTAAAGCGACCTTTTCCATAAAGAAAGGGACAAACGCAACCTCTTTATCTTCAGCAACTTCGGCGTAAAGTTCACTAAACTTCTGAGTATAAGCCGCACCGTAATTAGGGGGTAATTGCATTCCAAGCAGTAGCACTTTTGCATCTGCCTGCTCACTCATATCAATCAAGCGTTGCAGGTTACGTTGAATGGCGAACGGCGGAGTTCCTCTTAAACCATCATTTCCCCCTAGCTCGATAATAACGATTTGTGCATCAACCTGTTGCAAAAGTAATTTAAGACGTGCAATACCATTTTGGGTAGTATCTCCACTCACACTGGCATTTATAATATCCTGAGAGTACCCCTCTTCCCGAAGGCGATTCTCTAGCAGCTGCACCCAGCCTTGTTCAGTTTTCATATTATAAGCAGCAGATAAACTATCGCCGAGAACAACAAGGGAACGAGCTTGTGCAGGCAGTGTCAGAGTAACACTTGTAATAATCAGTAATAATATCGTTTGTAATATACGCATCGGGGATACCTAATGACTCAAAATACAGAGACGGTTGTCAGTGCTCAGCATCTCGCAAAACAATTTAAGACTCAAGCCGGGACCCTCGATCTTTTCCAAGAACTAAACCTTGAAATAAAGCGCGGTGAAAGCGTAGCGATAGTCGGCCCATCGGGTACGGGAAAGTCTTCGCTGCTCTCGATACTTGCTGGATTAGACCAACCTACTTCAGGCTCCATCTTACTCAACAATACAAACCTAGACGATCTAAACGATAAACAACAGGCCGAGTTCCGTAATCAACACATTAGTTTTGTATTTCAAGCCTTTCACCTCCTACCTGATCTCACAGCATTACAGAATGTCATGTTACCGCTACAAATAAGAAACCATAAACACGCTGAATCAGAAGCGACTCAATGGTTAGAGCGGGTCGAGTTAGGCGAACGCTTACATCATAAACCCGCAGAGCTATCAGGTGGTGAACAACAACGAGTCGCGATTGCCCGCAGTTTTGCCACACAGCCAACGCTTTTATTTGCAGATGAACCTACCGGTAATTTAGACGAGCAAACCGGCGAGCAGATCATTCAGCAGCTGTTTTCACTTAACAACGAAAACAATACAACACTTATTCTGATTACGCATGATCACACCTTAGCAAAACGTTGTCAGCGCGCCCTGCGCTTGCACAATGGCGAACTAACTGAGCTAACCTCATGATCTCCTCCACCTCACTTCGCTTAGCCGCTCAGCAAAGTATCAGTAGTTTTTCACTGAGTGAATGGCGCGCTCTAGTCGTAGCGTTAATACTTGCAATCACAATTGCAAGCCTAATGGCGAGCCTAGGCGATCGAATTGAGCGAACCCTTATCAGGCAAGGTAGTGAGATTTTAGGCGCCGATCTTGTCCTTAGCAGCAGTAGAGCAACCGATCCTGCCATCTTAACCTCAGCTAAAAATAAAGGACTCATCACCAGTGAAATCATTCAGCTAGGTACCATGGCAAATAGCGGTGATGACTTTCTGTTAGTAACAGTTCGCGCACTCAGTTCTAGCTACCCAAGGGGCAATATCAACTTAAAGCCCAAAACACCACAAAAAATTCCTGAGAAAGGAGAAATATGGGCGGAACAAGGCGCGCTGGACCGCTTAAATCTGCAACTCGGTGACACAATAACTTTAGGTAGTAGCGACTTCACCTTAACCTCGGTTATTCAATCCGCGCCAGACCGCGGCAGAGGATTTATTAGCTTTAATCCGCAATTGATGATTAATCGCTTAGCACTAAAGGACACTGGCCTATTAGGCCCTGGCGCAAGAGTACGTTACCGCCAACTCTTTGCCGGAGATCCACAATCGATTACTGAGTTTGAAAGCGAATTACAAAAAAACCTAAAGACCGGCGAAACACTGAACTCTTTAAACTCTGAAGAGGGGCAGCAAAATAGTGCGCTGACTAAAGCATCATCTTACTTACGCTTAGGATCATTATTTGCGCTGCTCATCTCCGCTATGACAATCTTTCTTAGCCTTCGCCGCTTTACACAAAG
>CERC01009910.1_pt1 | contig 16362 bp, 14 predicted proteins | sample 530921 | NCBI WGS metagenome assembly CERC01 (sample SAMEA2621099, study PRJEB7988) | marine metagenome | isolation source: saline water (ENVO:00002010), including
AACGTCTTGATAATGAGATCACCTCAATCCAGCTATTATCCTCTATTCAAGCGATCATCATTGCCATCATCGTTTCCACTATTGCGCTCTGGATTACCCGCAACATTGTCACCCGCCTACAAAGATTAAAAGAGGTGATGGTAAACGCGAAAGAAAATAAAGACCTGTCTATCCGCTACAAAGTGATTGCCAATGATGAATTGGGCGAAATGGGGAATAGCTTCAATGAGATGATGGAGGAGTTTCAATCACTTCTTGAACAAGTTAGTCAGTCCGCCACTCAACTTAGTGCGGCAGCAGAACAAGTATCTACCATAAGCGTTAAAACGTCTCAGGGACTAGAAGAGCAAAAAACTGAGATTGTTCAAGTATCAGCGGCAGTACAGGAAATGGAAGGTGCGATGCGTGAGATCTCTCACAACACCGAGTTGACGGCTCAAACAGCAAATAACTCGCAGAGCAGTGCCCAAGAAGGGCAACGCATTATCACACTGGCAATCGACAATATAAACAACCTTGCTGAAGGTGCAAACCAAAGCTCAGGCGCCGTGACACTTCTGGAAGAAAACAGTACTAAGATTGGTACCGTTCTTGATGTTATTAAAGGCATTGCAGAACAGACAAACCTTCTAGCATTAAACGCCTCAATTGAGGCAGCTAGAGCGGGTGACCATGGCAGAGGGTTCTCAGTAGTTGCTGATGAAGTGCGGGGACTAGCTGGCCGAAGCCAAGAATCAGCGACTGAAATTGACACCATGATTAATGACCTTCAACAGCAAACGGCCCAGGTTTCGAGCCTTATGCAGCGCAGTGTTGAGCTGAGTGCCTTAAGTGCTGACGAAGCAGGATCCAGCATCAGCGCACTGGATACCATCATGAATGATGCAACCCATATCGTTGACATGACTGCTCAAGTTGCAGCAGCCGTCGAACAGCAAACAGCAGTAGCGAGTGAAATAAATAGCAATGCTGAGCGTATACAAAGCATCGTTGAAGTCGCTAACGAACAGGTTGGGCAGAATGCAGAAGCGAGTGAAGAAGTTGCGAAACAGGCATCTTATCTACAACAGATCATCAGCCAATTTAAAGTAAACTAACTTAGAAAAAGCGATAGATACGCTAACGGGCTTGCTGTGTAATATCAGCAACCCGTTGCGGCAACTGACTTAAACAAGAAATTTCTGCAGAAGCCAATCTTTGGCTCTCCTCACCCTTAATATTTACCCATACAGTCCAAAGCCCTTCCGCATTAGCACCCTCCACATCATGTTGATAATTATCACCTACATGGATGACCTGCTCAGGCTTAAGCTTTGTATGTGCTAGCATCTGCTGAAACATTAAGGGATGAGGTTTCATCTGACCCACATCATCAGCTTTAAACTGAAAATCGATCAGATCGCCTAAGCCCACCTTATGGATATCTGCATTGCCGTTACTTAAGGCGCCCAAAATGTACCCTTGCTGTTTTAATTGAGCTAACACCTCGCGCGCATGCTCAAAGAATTCAACTTGTTGACGCGCATGCAAAAAAACTTCGAAGGCTTTATCAGTTAAAACATCTGCATCACTTTTTGAATAGCCCGCTTTTTCTAAACCGAATTTCAGCTGTGCGATACGTATCAATGACACACTGTGTTCGATCTCAGGCTGCGCAGTTAACACGGTCTTGCGTAAAGTCATTAAGTCATTAATCTGAAAACAGCGAGTAAACTCAGGCGCATGTATCGCTAACCATTCGAACATAGTTTTGTTCGCCTGCGTAATAACAGGGTCAACCGCCCAGAGCGTGTCATCTAAATCAAAGGTGATACAACGAATCATTTTTTACCCTTCTTATGAGCCCGGGGATGCGCCCCTTCATACACTTGCATTAAATGCTGAAAATCCAAATGCGTATAGATTTGAGTCGTAGAGATGTCTTCATGCCCTAAAAGTTGTTGTACGGCACGTAGATCCCCACTGGATTCAAGCATATGACTAGCAAAGCTATGCCTTAAACGATGGGGATGCACTTTCCCCTGCACCCCAAGCCGTTTACCCCAATAATCCATACGCTGCTGTACCGCCCTCACGCCTATACGTGTGCCCCGTTTACTGACAAACAAAGCGGTCTCAATATAATCGGCCAACTCATAGCGATAATCTAACCAACGCTCTATCGCAGCACTTGCCTTAGCACCTATAGGCAGCATGCGTGTTTTACTGCCTTTACCCGTCACTCTTAAGCTATGATCTGAAAGATCGATAGAATGCATATCTAAGCTCACTAGCTCAGATATACGCAACCCTGACGAATAGATAAGCTCCATAATGGCCGCGTCTCTTACTGACACTGCATCAATAATAGGAATATCCAGTAACTGCCCCATTTGATCGGCATCAAGGGTGCTTGGAAGTTTTCTTGGAGATTTAGGGGCTTGTACCGCTAAAGCTGGGTTTTGCTCAACAAGGCCTTCACGTGACAAGAAGCGGTAGAAACTACGAATCGCAGATAAAACTCGCTGAATGCTACTTCCTGCTAAGCCCTGCCTATGAATCGTGGCAACAAATTGACGTACATGCTTAGTTTCTAACTCTGCCCATTCGGATAAAGATTGCTCTTCTGCGAACTCAAAGAAACGTAAAAGGTCTCTTCCATAGTTATCAAGCGTATGAGGAGAAAGCTGACGTTCGGTCGCGAGATAGTGTAAAAACTGCTCTAACTGAGCTTCTTTCAAACTACCTCCTCCCGAATACTAACGCCTTAAGATAAAAAATTAGTGAAATGTGACTCTATTAATCTGTCTGACGTAGGATTCGACTTGCTACACGGCTAAGTACTTCACCCACATAGCTTAGAAGAACGGTCCCTTGATTACTTGAGAAATAATCAGGATCAAAACTTCCGACAGAGAGTAAACCTAAGGTCTCCCCCTGAACCAAAGGAACTACTGCCGCAGACTGAACCTTTGCCGCATCATGACTAAAAATGAAGCTATTTTCAGCCTCACTTAAGCGACCACAACTAGGCAAGTTAGTACCAATTAAACCGCTTATCACACCTGCATCTTCACGATTCATCAAACGCAAGTTATTCACATCTAATGGTTTATGTGTGAACAAGATCAGGGATGTCGCATCACTAGCAAAATCTTGGCAAAGACTTTCATCAATCGCTACAGCAATATCATCCAGTGTTTCAGACTCCAGCAATGCCAAAACCATACGCTTGGTTTTCTCAAACTGAGCGTCGTTATGTCTCGCGATATCAATTAAGTCTGACAGATGCGAAGTTAAGTTCTGGTTCTTCTCTCGCAATACCGTAGTCTGACGTTCAATCAGAGACACTGCCCTGCCCGTTTGATGAGGAACCTGTAACTTTTCCAGCAACTTCTCATTGCGAGTAAAAAAGTCTGGGTGCATCTGTAAAAAAGCAGCAACTTGCGCTTCTGTCAGGGGTTCTTGTTGATCACTCATACAAATATCTGTCCTTCATAAACAGTCGTAGCAGGCCCCGTCATAATGACCGGTTGTCCCTCTCCTGACCATTCTATTTCTAAATCACCACCAGGCAAATGTACGGTGACTGGCATATCCAATTCACCACGAAGTGCTCCTGCTACAACCGCAGCACAAGCTCCCGTTCCACACGCCTTAGTTTCACCCACTCCACGCTCAAAAACGCGCAAGTTAACTTCTGTGCGGTTAAGTACCTGCATAAAGCCAATATTAGCTTTTGCTGGGAAAGCTTCGTGAGATTCCAATACCGGCCCTAAACTTTCAACAGGGGCCGTTTCTACATCATCCACCAGCAAGACCCCATGAGGGTTACCCATTGAAACCGCACTCAATTCTATCTGAGAAGCCTGACCATTCATCTCGACATCAACACTGTACGTTTTAGACTGTGCATCAGCATTAAAGGGAATAGCCTCCGGCACCAATACAGGCGCCCCCATATCCACTTCAATTCTTTTATCAGGATGAATTTTGAGTAACGCACGCCCGTTTGCCGTTTGCACTGTCACTTCGGTTTTACCCGTTAAACGCTTATCTCGGACAAACTTTGCAAAACAACGAGCTCCGTTACCGCAATTCTCAACTTCAGAGCCATCCTGATTAAAAATGCGATAGCAAAAATCAACATCAGGCTCTGTAGGGGGCTCAACAATCAATAACTGATCAAAACCCACCCCTAAATTCCTATCACCTAACTTCTTTACAAGTTTAGGCGTCACTTTTACGCGCTGGGTTACAAGATCCAGCACCATAAAGTCATTACCTAAGCCATGCATTTTGGTGAAACGAACCAACATAATAAACTGCTCCTAACGATCCTTAGGTAAAAGCTGCTCGCCTCTGATAAGATCAGCTACCGATTCACGCTTACGGATCAGATGATACTGACTGTCATCAACCATCACTTCAGCAGGACGCCCGCGACTATTGTAATTGGACGCCATCACAAAACCGTACGCACCGGCTGAACAAACAGCTAACAGGTCTGAAGGCTCTAAGTTTAACTGACGATCTTTACCTAAGAAGTCACCAGTTTCACATACAGGTCCAACTAAATCCCAGGCTTTGGTTTCACCGCCATCACGTAGCATCACCGGAATAATTTCCTGATAAGCGCTATACAATGCAGGGCGGATAAGGTCATTCATCGCACCATCAATAATGGCGAAGTTTTTCTCACCGGTGCATTTTAAAAACTCAACGCGCGTCAACATCACACCCGCATTCGCAGCAATGGAACGACCCGGCTCAAAAATCAGTTCAAGATCACGCTCACCTAATTTTTCTAGCACGGCAGCAATGTATTCCTGCGGCGTAGGCGGTACTTCATCGGTGTAACACACACCTAAACCACCACCTAAATCTAGATGTTTAATTGCGATACCCTGCTCTGCCAAAGTATCCACAAGAACAAGAACGCGATCCATGGCATCGAGGAAAGGCGCAACCTCTGTTAGCTGACTGCCAATATGGCAATCCATACCAACAACATCAACACTCTTCATGTCAGCAGCACGTTGATAAATACGCACAGCGTCATCAATATCAATACCAAACTTATTCTCTTTTAAGCCTGTTGATATATAAGGGTGTGTGCCCGCATCCACATCGGGATTAACACGGAAAGAGATTGCAGCGACTTTACCTTCTGATTCAGCAACAGCATTAACACGCTCAAGCTCTGACTCTGATTCAATGTTAAAGCATCGAATACCCGCATCTAAAGCTTGGACAATCTCATGCGGCTGTTTGCCTACACCAGAGAAAACAACTTTTGAGGCGTCTCCACCTGCACGCAAAACACGCTCTAACTCACCGGCAGATACAATATCGAAACCTGCACCTAAGCGAGCCAATACATTAAGCACTGCGATATTAGAGTTAGCCTTAACCGCGTAACAAACTAAATCATTGCGGCCTTCCAACGCTTCTGCATAAGCGAGATAAACACGCTCGATCGCATCACGGGAATAAACGTAAGTTGGGGTACCGTGCTCTTCTGCGATCCGCGTCAAAGCTACTTCTTCACAGCAAAGCTGCTCATTTCTATACTCAAATGTGTCCATCAAACTTCTCTTAAATTCTACTTACTTCTGCTGTGTTTTTTTCTCTGCCTGGTCATCAGGCAAGTACAGAGGCCCTTTTTGACCACAACCGCCTAAGATTAAAAGGCTTAACAACGTGACTATTCCAATACATTTTGTCTGTGTTTTCACAGCAGGTATCCCCAAATAAACAACCGAATATACCGATTATACCTGTAACCCGAAAATTTCATAAAACGTTTTCCAAATTACTGTAAAAACCTTATATCTACCAATAAATACGGACTTTTTTATAAGATAAACAGGAAAATTCCGCGTTAATGATAACCATTCTTCGGCTTTTCTTCAGAGCTTGATATACTCTTGCGCCTATTATCAAGTTTTAGTGACCGGAGTAAGGTATGACAGAAAGCGAATTTAACGATCTGGTTGACCAAACTTTAGAACAGATTGAAGAAGTTTTAGATGATGCAGAAACCGATATTGATGTGCAATTAGGCGGCGGCATCCTAACAATTATCTGTGAAAACCATTCTCAAATTATCTTCACTCGCCAAGCACCCGTACAACAACTTTGGCTGGCGACAAAAAGCGGTGGTTTCCACTTCGACTATGACAATGAACAATCCTGCTGGATCCGTGATAGCAACGGCGATCGTCTCGATCAGTTTCTAAGCCAAGCTTATACAGAGCAAGCGGGTGAGACACTCGAATTCGATCTTACAGGTGCCTAAAATGTCTTTTGAAAATGCTCTACAACGCCATTTTGATACCTTCAATCAACTTCAATTAGTGCGTGAAGACACAGAACAATTAGCCGACCAAATTGAAGCTTCGTTGAAGCAGGGTGGCAAACTCATTTTTATGGGGAATGGGGGTAGTGCAGCTGATAGCCAACATTTAGCGGCTGAATTTGTTGTGCGTTATAAAGCTGAACGTCACCCGCTAGCAGCAATTTCGCTTACTGTGGATACATCTATACTCACCGCTCACAGTAACGACTATAGCTTTGATTCTGTTTTTACACGTCAAATCCAAGCCCTTGCAAAACCTGAAGACCTTATTATCGGTATTTCAACGTCAGGCAACAGCGGCAATATTATTGATGCTATAGAAGCGGCAAAAGATATTGGTTGTAAAACATGGGCTTGGACAGGCTCTAAAGGCGGCAAGCTAAATGATATCGCAGATCATTTAATCCGAATCCCTTCGGATGAAACCGCACGTATTCAAGAAGCCCACATTTTTGTCGGCCATTGGTTATGCGAGGAGATGGATCGTCGCACGACACAAGCATAAATCACTCAAGATTATTTATGCAGATCTCATCAGTCAGGGTGTAAAGCTTTTCTAAAGCACCCTGATTCTTCAATACAAACTCATACCCTGCCTGCCCCTGTTCAACTCTACTATCCTGATCACCCAGTAAACGCTTAAACTCGGTTAGAAGCGCATCAGAGTTTTCAACAACGGATAAACCACCCGCTTGCTGAAGAGAATCACAGATCAATTGAAAGTTATAAAAATGCGCACCCATGATGACCGGTTTTTTCATTACCGCAGGTTCTAACGGGTTATGCCCACCGCGCTCAATCAGGCTTCCACCAACAAAAGCCATATCCGCTGCCGCTAACAGCTTCATCAATTCACCCATAGTATCACCGAGATACACTTGAGTTTTCTCATTCGGCTGCTGACCTAAACTCCTACGAGCACATTTCAGTTTATTCTCTTTGATAAGTTCTGCTACATCATCAAAACGTTCAGGATGGCGAGGAACAATCACCAGAAGCAAACTGGGGTCTGACTCAAGCAATTTATTAAATACCAATAACAGTTCAGACTCTTCCCCTTCATGGGTACTCGCAGCAATAATGACCTTTCTAGATTCACCCCATAACTGACGCAGCGCATAAGCTAAACGCTCACTACCTTCCGGTGCTTTTACATCAAATTTGATCGACCCGGTTACAGTCATTGCCTTTTTAGGCAGCCCTAAATCTAAAAAACGCTGACCATCAGTCCCATTCTGAACAGCCACTTGATTTATCTTCTGTAGCATAGGAGTGGCTAATGATTTTAAGCGTTTATAACCTTTGGCAGAACGTTGGGACAAACGCGCATTAGCAACAAGAATAGGGACTTGCTTGCGACTACAGCTGTGAATTAAGTTTGGCCAAAGTTCTGTCTCGACGATGACACAACCACGTGGATTCACTTTCTCTATAAAACGGCTAAGTGCACAAGGGATATCATAAGGACAGTAATAGTGGGTTACAGAGTCACCGAACGTCGCCCTTACCCGCTCAGCCCCCGTCACCGTCATAGTCGTCATAACAATAGGCACATTTGGGTGACGCGCTTGAATCAATTTTATCAAAGGGACAATCGCTAAAGTCTCACCGACCGAAACCGCATGAATCCAAATGGGCTTAGCATTAAACACCTTATCAGACAGCGAGAAACCTAAACGCTCACGCCAACGCAGACGATAAGCCGGCGCTTTGATACCTCGCCACCATAATTTGCATAAAATGATGGGAACCAACATATAAAACACTAACGTATAAATAAAACGAGCCATAGGAGCTAAAACTACTTGATCACTTATAAGAACGGGAAAGTATACCATGCTTATTTTCAGCTCCCCTAGTCACAGGAATAGCCCACGCCTATAATGCGGTCTATGAAAACTCTTAAATTAGATCTTATTATCATTGGCGGCGGCATCGCAGGCTTATGGACATTAAACCGTGCGGTCGAAGCTGGTTTCAATGCCATTCTCCTTGAAAAAGACAGCTTAGGTGGCGGACAGTCTGTTCGCTCCCAAGGCATCATTCACGGTGGAACCAAATATGCTTTAAGCGGTGTATTAACCCAAGCGTCCAATACAATCAAAGAGATGCCACAACGCTGGCGTGATTGTTTAGCAGGCCAAGGTGAAATCGATCTAACAAGTGTAAATATACTTTCTGAAGCGCATTACATGTGGTCAAAGGGCTCTTTAGGTTCACGCATGACCACTTTCTTTGCCACTAAGGCATTTACTGGCAGAGTAGAAGAGGTCTCCTCTAAAGATAGGCCTGAAGTATTCAGCCATAAGAAATTTAAAGGCTCCCTCTATCGTTTGAATGAGCTTGTTCTGGATGTTCCTTCTGTCGTTGATGCACTGCGAAATCCACTTGAAGACCGTATTTATAAAGCAGACATCAACACTGCGAAGATAGAGATGGAAGGAGACCAAATCAAAGCAGTCTCTTTTGGTGATGAACAGTTACGTTTGGAACCACAACATATCGTACTCACTTCCGGTGAAGGTTTTGAGCCTTTAGCGGACAAACTCAATATTAAGCAACCAGAGATGCAGCGCCGCCCTTTACATATGGTCATGGTTAAACATCAGCACAACCTCCCCATGTTTGCCCACTGCATAGGCGCGGGCAGCAAACCTGTCGCCACGATTACGACCCACCCTTGTCAAGATGGAGGCCAAGTATGGTATCTCGGTGGCAATGTGGCAGAAACTGGATTGGAAAGATCAGAAGAGCAACAGATCACGTTTGCAAAAAAAGAGCTAACAGCGTTACTGCCTTGGGTCGATCTATCGGACGCACAATGGGCTAGCTTTCATATCAACCGCGCAGAACCCAAACAGTCCTCTCTAACACGACCTGATGCAGCTTTTGCGCAAAAGGTAGGAAACTGCATTGTCGCTTGGCCAACAAAGCTTGCCTTATCACCTGATTTAGCCGATCAAGTACTTCCCTTATGCGGCACGCCAAGTTCAACAACCGAAACGCAGCATTTAGATTTACTCAATTCGTTGCCAAAACCTGAAACAGCCCAACCCATCTGGGAGACAAGCTTTTGATAAAACGTCAATTAGCAGACACAGGAGTAGCTATCTCTCCTTTAGGTCTTGGCACCGTTAAACTGGGCAGAAATAAAGGCGTAAAATATCCAACCGATTTTGAAATCCCTGATGATCCAGCAGCACTAGACCTTCTTGCTCTAGCAAAAGAGCTAGGGATCAACCTAATAGATACCGCCCCTGCTTATGGTAATAGTGAAGAACGCTTAGGCCCTCTACTCCAGGGGCAGCGGCACGACTGGGTGATCTGTTCAAAAGTAGGCGAGGAGTTCGATAACATCAGCGGCGATTCCAGCTTCAACTTTACCCCTGAACATGTACAGTTCAGCGTTGAACGCAGTTTACAGCGATTACAAACAGATTATATTGATATGCTACTCGTTCATTCGGACGGCAATGATATCGGTATCATCCAACAGTATGGCATTTTGGACGTTTTAGAAGAGCTTAAACAAGCAGGAAAGATCCGCGCTACTGGAATGTCCACTAAAACAGTCGACGGTGGTTTATTAGCATTAGAAAAATCAGACTGCGCGATGGTCACTTATAATCTGAATCATCGAGAGGAAGAAGCCGTGTTGGATTATGCAGCCCAGCACAACAAGGGAGTTCTACTTAAGAAAGCCCTCGCTTCAGGTCATATTTGCCAAGACCAATCAATCGATCCCATAAAAGCGAGTTTCGACTTTATCTATAGTCACCCAGGAGTTACTTCAGCCATTATCGGTACAATTAACCCACAGCATCTAAGAAGTAATGTACGTGCAGCAGAGAAAGCCATTAAGCAACAATGGCTTTCTCAATGAAAACCCTTATTCGTTATCGCTTTGGATCTTCTCAACTATCGCCGTTGTAGAGCAGTTATCAAGGAAAGAAAGGACTCTAACCTCTCCCCCATAGCTGCTAACAAATTCACCACCGACAACACCGTCAATACCGTAATCACCACCCTTAACTAGCACATCGGGACGAACCTGTTCTAAGAGGCGTTCTGGGGTATCTTCATCAAAATATAGAACCCAATCAACCGCCTCTAGGCCAGACAATACCGCCATACGACGCTCAACTGGATTTATAGGGCGACCAGGACCTTTAAGTCGACTCACCGATTCATCGCTATTAATCGCTAACACTAAGCGATCCCCTTGAGCACGGGCTTGCTCTAGATACCCAACGTGACCCGCATGCAAGATATCAAAACAACCATTTGTAAAAACAATGGATTCACCCGCAGCTCTCGCATCGGCTAATGAGATAAGTAATTGCTCTTCCGATACAACACCTTTCTCCGCACCCTGCTCTTTACTCACGGCACGTCGCAGCTCTGGCGCACTGATTGCCGCAGTTCCCAATTTACCCACCACAATACTCGCGGCAATGTTGGAAAGGGCAACAGCGTTAGGAAGATCTTCACCCGCAGCTAACGCAGCGGCTAAGGTTGAGATTACTGTATCTCCAGCGCCTGTGACATCAAAAACTTCTCGCGCTCTCGCTGGAAAATGCAGCTCATCTTTATCAACCCTAATTAGGGTCATACCTTGCTCGCTTCGTGTCACTAAAAGAGCATCTAATTCCAGTTCTTTTGTTAAATCTTTACCACGGCGCACTAACTCTTCTTCTGTTTTACACGGACCTACTATCGCTTCAAATTCAGACAAGTTAGGCGTTAACAGTGTCGCGCCTCGATAACGCGCAAAATCACTACCTTTCGGGTCGACCATAATGGCGACATTTTGAGCCTTTGCTTGCTGAATCAATCTCTGACAATCAGACAGTGTTCCTTTGCCGTAATCAGATAGCACAATCACGCCGACATTAGATAAGAGAGGATCAGTTGCCTCAGCTATTTGATCTGCATAATCATTAGAAAATGGCTCTTCAAAATCTAAACGTATCAACTGCTGATGACGGCTAATAACACGTAATTTAGTGATAGTCGGCTCGCCGGACGTTTTAGAAAAAGCGCAGTTCACACGGGCAGACTGAAGCTGTTTTTCTAACGCAGCTCCGGCTTCATCTTCACCTACCAGACCAACCAGAGAGACTCCCGCACCTAAAGCGGTGACATTCAACGCCACATTAGCCGCACCGCCAGGACGATCTTCATGCTGCTCGACTTTTACAACCGGAACAGGCGCTTCGGGAGAAATACGAGACGTAGGCCCTTGCCAATAACGATCTAGCATCAGGTCACCTACCACTAACACCTGTGCTTTATCAAAACGTGGCATATGGATTTTCATTCAACTTCTCCGCGACTCATATTATCAGTCATTTTCAGTAAACTGTTTCTGGTACAAACCTGCATAAATATTCCCTTGAGTTAGCAACTCAGTATGAGTTCCTTTCTCAACAATCTCACCACGATCCATAACAACGATCTGATCCGCGGATTCAATGGTCGATAAGCGATGCGCGATCACTAGGGTAGTTCGGTCTTTCATTACATTTTCTAATGCAGCCTGAATATGGCGCTCTGATTCAGTATCAAGTGCAGAGGTAGCTTCATCAAGAATAAGGACTGGAGCATTTTTTAAGATGGCGCGTGCTATTGCTATACGCTGACGCTGCCCACCAGATAATTTAGTGCCTTTTTCACCCACCTGGGTATCCAAACCATCACTTAAATGATTAACAAATTCCATAACATGCGCAGCTTCTGCTGCATGAATAACAGCTTCATCACTCACATCAGGCATCGCGCCGTATGCAATATTATCGCGAATAGAGCCATCAAACAGGACAACATTCTGAGTCACCAACGCTATTTGTGAACGTAGAGAGGTCAATTCATATTCGGATAATTCATGACCATTTAACAGAATACTTCCTGACGTAGGCTCATAAAAACGAGGGAGTAAATTAGCCAATGTAGACTTACCACTGCCAGATTTACCCACAAACGCAACCGTTTGACCTGGAGATATCGTTAAATTTAGATTTTTAAGTATCGGCTTATTTTGAATATACGAAAAGCACAGGTCTTGCAGTTCAATACAACCCTCTTCCTGCTTAGCAATCAACTGGCCCGTATCAGACTCGACAATCTCATCAATCAATTCAAAAATACTTTGAGCCGCTGCAATGCCCCTCTGAATAGCCCCATTCACTTCAGTGAGTGAGCGTAACGGTTTAGCAATCAAGCCCGCCGCCGTAATAAATGCAATAAACTGCCCAGCACTCATACCTGTACTCATTAATGGATGAAGTGCCAAAAAAATCAATAAAGCTAAAGCGCTCGATACTATTATTTGAACGATCGGCACACTTAACGCTTCAGTAAGCGCCATTTTTAAGCTTTGACGTAAGTTTTGCCCACTGGCATCAGCAAACCGCTCACGCTCTTTATCACCACCACCAAACACGCGTACAACTTGTACACCTTGCACATTTTCCGAAGCAACATGGGTCACTTCGCCCATAGAATCCTGTATACGATGCCCTAAACGACGAAAACGTTTAGATGCCATCGCCACAACCAATGCAATTAGCGGTGATACAGCGGCAAAAACGAGCGTTAACTGCCAATTCAAATACAGTAAATAACCAAGCAATCCAACAACTGTCATCCCTTCTCGTACACTAATTTTCAGCGAGTCAGTTGCTGCAGTTGTTACCTGCTCAACGTTATAAGATATTTTAGAAAGGATATGACCGGAAGCGTGGTTATGAAAATAGTCCAGCGGTATAAGTAACAGTTTTTCAAACATTACTATTCTTAATTGATGAACAATATTTCTGGCCACATACGCCGTGAAAAAGTTACCCATAAAGGTGCCAATTCCACGAGCTATAGCAATCCCCATTAACGCGAGAGGACCAAAAATATAAGCATCTTCTTTCTGCTGGCCAATCGCATCAACCAAGTATTCCATTAAGGCTGCGAAACCGGTTTGCGTACTGGCATAAAGAATAAAACCAATAATCCCCAGCGTAAAAGGAAGCCAGTAAGGACGAACATAAGTCAAAAGACGAAAATAAATTTTCATCCCTGCACCTTTCTCTTGGACCCGCTCGGACATGGTAATCTATCTTAATTTCAAATAATTAAACGCCATTATAACCTGACGGCGTGATGAGCCCAACCTCCTAACCGTGGATCAGAGAAACAAGTACTAAACAACGTATAGCAACGCAAAGATAGAACCTTAATATCTAGGTTCCCTAGCTGAGGATTAAGTACACGGGTATAATCCCCTTATGTTGATAGAGATATAACTGACCGTGAAAAAAACTAACTCCTTTTTAGCACCAAAATATTGGCCAACCTGGCTGGTTATTTTACTGCTACGCTTATTAGCCTTACTTCCCTTTAAGCTCGGTTTAGCATTCGGTCGTTTGATAGGTATTACTCTGTACTATCTACTGCCTAAGCGCCGACACATCACCGAGGTAAATTGTTCACTTTGCTTTCCAGAGCTAACACAAGAAGAACAAGTCACGTTTGTTAGAGATGTCTTCAAAAACAACAGCATTGGTTTGATCGAAGCGGCATGGTCATATTGGGGTAATAAACAAGCCCTTCAAGAGCGTACCGAGTACTTAGGCTTTGAATTACTGGACGAGGCTTTATCTCAAGGACGTGGAGTCATTTTACTCGGTGCCCATTACTCCCATTTAGACTTGGGCGGCATGCTCTTTTCAAGATATGGAGCACCACTTATTTCTATGTACCGACAACACAACAACCCACTTATGGAAAAAGCCATTTGTGAAGGACGCGCATCGTTCAGCACTCCCGTGGAGCGCAAAAAACTACGAGAAGTCATACGCCAGCTCAGAAAAAACCATGTTATCTGGTATGGACCCGACCAAGACATGGGCCACAAAACATCAGTATTCGTTCCCTTCTTCGGCCAAACAGCCGCAACTGTTACTGCAACAACAAGAATGGTTAAGTTAAACAATTCCCCTATTCTTTCCATGCAGCAGCGTCGAAAGGAAGATGATTCTGGCTATATTATAGAGATCGTGCCAGTAGAGAATTTCCCCAGCGGAGATGAAACAAAAGACGCACATCTCATGAATCTAGCCATTGAAGCTGGAGTCAGAAAAGCACCAACACAATATATGTGGGTTCACAAACGCTTCAAAACCCAACAAGATGGTCATACCAGCCCATACCAAAAAGCCTCTAAGCAATAGGATAATCAATGAAAATGCCTTTTAAGATCATACTCGCCAATCGATTGCTTAAGCTCACTGGAGCCCTGATAAAAGCATTCTCTTTTCTTTTCCACTTTGTATTCCCGAAGAAAAGATTCACTATCCCCAAACAAAGTGACCCTTTAATAAAATCTAAGAAAAGCACCAAGATTCCCAAAATCATTTGGCAAACAAATTATACAAATAGCGTCAGTTTTCCGGTGTATTGCAACTACTTATGTAATCGTCTGATTTCACCCGATTTTGAATATCGATATGTAAGCACCGAAGATCGCCTAGAATTTATCAAGGAACACGCACCCAAAGAGATCTCAGAAGCGTATGAAAAGCTAACAGACGGAGCCGCTCAGGCTGATCTATGGCGCATGATCACCCTTAATTATCACGGCGGCATTTATATGGATATTGATGCCCATGCGGTATGGCCAATTTCTAAAATGATCAATGAAGATGATGAAGAGGTGTTTCTTTTAAACAAAGAACATTACACCAATTACTTCATTGCTAGCACTAAAAACAACCGTTTCTTAGAAAAAACCATTGAAATAATTATTAGCAATATCCAGAACAAAAACATTGGACGCGGAGTTTATGACCTAACCGGACCTGCTGTCTTCAACGATGCGATTGGCGAAGAGCAAGTCAATCATCGATATTATAAAATCACTTGTATCCAAGGTAGCTTCACCAATGAGCACTTCCAATATATAGATAAACCAAGAGGCAAGTGGACTCACGCAAAAAAAGAAGACCTGCTAAAAGACTAAAGCAACTCAGTGAAAGTAAGCATTTACTCACCAAGAAATTATTTTCAGGGATATGCACATGAATACTCGAATCTTGCAACTATGCTTATCCCCAAATCTTGGCGGCTTAGAATTATACATGCAGCGCTTGAGCCTATTCCTTCATTCGCATGCTCAAACGCACCTTTGTATAGCTGAACATAGCAAGCTTGATGCTGCGTTCTGTGAATTCCCTGCGATCCCAAAACTTCAGCTACGAAAACACGCCTGGAAAAATATATTTAAAAATGCAAAGCGCCTGGCAAACTATATCGATACAAATAAGATCGATGTAGTACATATGCATTGGACTAAGGATCTTCCCTTATGTGTCTTTGCAAAGCACTTAAGTCAACGTAAGCCAAAGCTTATACAAAGCAGACATATGAACATGACACGCTTTAAAAGCGACTTTTACCACCGTCATCTTTATAAAAACATTGACCTTATGATTGCGGTAACTGAGCAAGTTAAGCAGCAAATAACCCGCTTTGTTCCTGATGAAATTTGCCCCCCAGTTAAAGTATCTTATATTGGCGCACCTAAGTACAAACAGCTCAGTAAAGACGCTATTCAAGCACTGCGTCAACAGTATAACCTTGATAATAACTTTGTAATTGCACTCGCCGGCAGGATTGAACCAGCTAAAGGGCAAGCCCTTTTAGTTGAGGCTTTAGAAATATTAGATAAGCCAAATGTTAAAATCATGCTAATTGGTGATGCGATGGAGGAGGAGTATCTTCAACAATTCAAAAGCAGCATTGATATCAAAGGGTTGACCTCTCAAGCCGTTTTCACTGGTTTTGTTAACAATGTTCAGGATCTAATGGCTATAAGCGATTGCGTAGTACTCGCCACAGATAAAGAGACATTTGGTATGGTGCTTATTGAAGCAATGCATACTGGTACAGCTGTTTTGGCAAGCAACTCTGGAGGCCCTTTAGAAATAATAACACCAAATGAAGATGGGCTTCTTTTTAATAGTGGAGATGCT
>CERC01062015.1_pt1 | contig 16267 bp, 15 predicted proteins | sample 530921 | NCBI WGS metagenome assembly CERC01 (sample SAMEA2621099, study PRJEB7988) | marine metagenome | isolation source: saline water (ENVO:00002010), including
GCACGCATTGAGAACTTGAGGCAAAACTCTCTTTCTTCTCAAATGAATCCACATTTTGTCTTTAATGTTCTCAACTCTATTCTTACTTTTTTATTGACGAATAGCCAACGCAATGCCGCTAAATACCTTAGCTCTTTTGCTTGGCTAATGCGTAAAACCTTCAACCTTTCTAAGGTCAATAAAATTACGCTTGAAGAGGAATTGGATGTATTAACCTCTTATTTTAAACTGGAGAAATTACGCATTAGTGATAAAATCACTTTTCAGTTAGAGGTTGATCCCAAATTAGATGTAGAAAGCCTTATGGTTCCCCCTTTAATTTTACAGCCTTTTGTAGAAAATGCTATTCTGCATGGTATTAGTCAAGATCAAACTACAAGCGTAATTGCTGTTCAATTAACCCTTGAAGGTAATTACATGAAAGTGGTGATTGAGGACAATGGCATTGGGATTGAAAAATCGAAGCAAGAAAAAGAAAAACACCCTCAAGCTGCTTCGCACAAATCTTCTGGATTAGATATTTCCAAAGAAAGAGTGGCCTTACTCCACAAAATCAAAAATGAAAAAGCATTGGTTGAAATTGTTGATCTTAGTTCTTTTGAAAGCGCAAATAAAACGGGGACTAGAGTCACTTTTTATTTACCGCTAACTGAAGATTAATTCTTTAAAAGCTTTATCGTTTTCAAACCATCTGTTCCTGTTAGTTGTAGAATATACATTCCTTCTGGCCATAAGCTAATATCAAGCTCAAAAGAAGAAGTTGTTATTCGATATTCAGCTACTTTTTTCCCCGTAAGATCAAAAACAACAAGGTTATTATATACCAAAATTTGCTGTTGAATATTGAATTTATTTGTTGTTGGATTAGGATAAAGCAATACACCATTCTCTTGGCCAAACTCTTCGACACTTACATTACCTGTACAGTAATTCTCCAACCAATTATTCGCTTCCTCAACATCTAGTCTCCCTTGTGAAACTGTTACCCCATACAAATCAGGCATTCCAACAGCACCATTTAAAATAAAATCACGCATCCAATAAGCGGCCTCCGCAGGATCTGAGTAAGCCAACATTATGTAGTCTTCACATGCTTTTGAATACAAAAGAGCTATAACTCCGGCAACCTGAGGTGAAGCAAAAGAAGTTCCGTTATCATATCCATATCCACTTCCAAACGTAGTAGAATAAACATCTTCTCCGGGAGCACCAATATCTATATTCTCTACACCATAGCCCGAATAATTGGCTTTCTCATCTCTGGCTGTAGTATTGGTTACAGCTATCAAATAATTACTGGGGCAAGTAGTTGGCAAATCTCCGTATACATCCACATCAATATCAGCATTGATTGTTGCAGCGGTATTGAGAATTCCTGCTTGCCCCATCGAATCGTACATTGCACACCAAAGCGGAGCTTCGCTGGCTTGGCCATAATCTGTTCCCCAAGAGGTATTGGTGGCTACAATAAAAGCACCTGAATCGCCTTGAGTTTCATTCCATATTTTTCGCATGGTCAACGGATAATCATAAGCTGCTATAGCTTCGGCTTCATCGCCTCCACCAACAACTGTCATAATTTTCACCCGCTGATTTACCCCAGTTATTCCTATCGAATTATCACCTCTAGCCCCTATAATTCCACTTACCCGTGTTCCATGATAACCATAATCTCCACTTACGGGATTAGTCAATGATCCATCCTGAGCATAAGCATTCCATCCGTAATAATCATCAATGTAGCCATTGCCATCGTCATCTATTCCATTGGAGTCTACCTCATTATGATTTACCCACAAATTCCCTTGAAAATCTTCGTGATCTGCATCAATTCCATCATCTACCACACAAACCACAATGGTATCTCCTAATACTGTTGTTCCTCCAACGGTGCTATCCCAAATGGGTTCCACAGCAATATCAGCTCCTGCTACAGGCACAATGCCAGAAGGTCCATTAATTCCTGTATTGTTCAAGTGCCAAAGCTTATCGTAAAGACTATCGTTAGGTGTTGATCGTTGGGTAATCATGTGGTTTTTCTGTGCTAAAAGAACTTTACTCGAAGTTTCAAAGGCGTCAATTACTTCTACAGGAGAAACTTCCGCTCCAAAGCTGATTTTATAGGCATTTAAGTTTCGCGAAACTTGGCGCACTTCATTGATTGAATAAGCACTTAGCTCTGGCAATTCTTCAAGTACATCTTCCATTTTAGCATTGCACTTCAATTGCACCAATACTGCACTGCTATCAATTTTTGCTGTTTGTCCAAATGTGACAATTGAGATTAAAAATCCAAGAAAACAGGTTAACCACTTCATACTTGTTTCAACGATGTATTTTTACAAATCGTTGGTTCAATTTAAGCATCATTTGAGCATGTGGCCAACCCAAGCGTTGAAAAGTGTTTTTAAGTCCATTCCTATTTCAGCTGCTTGTTGCGGAATTAAGCTTGCCTCAGACAAGCCCGGAACAGTATTTACCTCTATTAAATAAGGTTGTCCTTTTTTGATAATAAAATCTACTCTTGAAACACCATCTAAATTGAGTAAGTAAAATACTTCTTGGGTAATTTGAGACACTTTTAGAGCTTCTTCATCAGAAATTCTGGCCGGTGTAATTTCCTGACTTTTGCCTTCATACTTAGCGGTATAATCAAAAAATTCACCTTCTGCTACAATCTCAGTAATTGGAAGCGTTTCAATTTCACCGAATAAATTGTGAACGCCACAGGTAACTTCAGTTCCTTCAATAAACTCATCAATATTAACCTGTGCATCGTGTAGAAATGCCTCATCTATGGCTTTTGCCAACTCTTCTTTAGCTTTTACTTTAGATACACCAAAGCTTGATCCAGCCTGATTGGGTTTTACAAAAACTGGCAATCCCAATTCCTCAACAATTTTGTCAGCATCCCAATGCTCGCCTTTTTTAAAGATGAGTGTCTTGGCACTTACAACACCATATTGCTTTAACAAAGCATTACACTTGGCTTTATCAAAAGTGAGTGCTAACGGTAATTGTCCTGCCGTGCTGTATGGAATTTTAAGTAGATCTAAATAGCCTTGTAATTTTCCGTCTTCTCCAGGGGTTCCGTGGATCGCAACAAAAACACCATCGAAATTGATTTTATCACCTTCTATTTCTAGCGAGAAATCATTTTTATTGACCTCAACTTTTTCTCCGTTGTGATCATACGTCCAACTTTTTCCATCTATCATAATTGGATAAGGAACATACAATGAACGATCGAGGTGTTTGGCAACAACAGCTCCGCTTTTTAGGGAAACGACTTTCTCTGCAGATTCACCTCCCATTACTATTGCAATCTTTTTTAAACTACTCATATTAAGCAATAATTTCAACTCAAATTAGCAAACTATTGTCTACTATTTGCTTGACTTTAGTCAGAAGTTATGAGCAAAGAACTGTTTGTTATCCGTGAAGAGTTACTTTAAAAATGCAGCTAATTTTTGGATGGCTTTTCCTCTATGACTGATGCGGTTTTTTTCTTCTGCTGATAATTCTGCAAAAGTTTGACCATAGCCTTCTGGCTGAAATACAGGGTCGTATCCAAACCCTTTACTTCCAGATTTTTCTAGCGTAATCTGCCCTTTGCAAGCTCCTTCAAAAGTGTATTCTTTCCCATCTATAATTAAGGCCACAACGGTTCTGAACTGAGCTTTTCTATTTTCTTTTCCTTCCAACTCTACCAACAATTTTTTCATGTTGTCTTCAGAGTCGCATTTTGAACCTGCATAACGAGCCGAATAAACTCCAGGAGCTCCGTTCAAGGCTTCTACTTCCAAGCCTGTATCATCAGAAAACACATTCTTGCCTGTTCGCTCGTAAATGAATTGAGCTTTTTGAAGTGCGTTTTCCTCTAAGGTTTCATAATCCTCAGGAATTTCGGTTTCAATACCCGCATCTTTTAAGCTAAGTATAGAAAAAGAAGCTCCGAGTATCTCTTGGATCTCTCGGAGCTTGTTGGTATTATTTGTTGCAAAAATAAGTTCTTGCATTGCTTTCTTTTAAATTACCATCCCAGCAGCAATTGTTTCATTTGTGGCTTCATCCACAAGAATAATGCTTCCGGTTGTTCTGTTTTTGCGGTATGAATCTGCTAAAATTGGCTTTGTAGTGCGCAATTTCACACGTGCAATATCATTCATTGCAATGTTTTCATCACCTTCAATTCTGTGTAATGTATTGATATCCATTTTGTATTGGATTTCTTTAATCATCGCCATTGCCTCATTGGTAGTGTGTCTGATCACATATTTTGCGCGAGGTCTTGGTGGCTTGTTGTTTAACCAACACAACATCACCTCAACATCTTGCTCCATTTCTGGCTGATTGTTATCTCTTACAATCATATCTCCACGTGAAATGTCGATATCATCTTCTAAAGTGATGGTCACTGACATTGGCGCAAAAGCTTCTTCCAACGGACCTGTCATTGTATCAATGCTCTTAATGGCTGACTGGAAGCCAGAAGGCAATACAGTTATTTTATCTCCTGGCTTGAAAACACCACCGGCAATTCTACCCGCATATCCACGGTAATCGTGATATTCATCGCTATGTGGGCGAATTACAGTTTGAACTGGGAAACGGCAATCGATATGGTTCTGATCTGAACCGATATGAATAGTTTCTAATGTATTCAACAACGTTCCGCCTTCATACCAATCCATATGTTCTGAACGGTGAACTACGTTATCGCCATGCAAAGCAGAAATTGGAATAAAACGAATGTCTTTTACGTCTAATTTAGCAGCAAATGTTTTGTACTCTTCCACTACTTTTTCGTAAGCTTCTTGGCTATAGTCTACCAAATCCATTTTGTTTATACACACTAAAACGTGTGGGATTTGTAACAATGAAGCAATGAATGAGTGACGAGCTGTTTGCTCAACAACACCGTTACGTGCATCCACAAGAATCAACGCCATGTTAGCCGTTGAAGCTCCAGTAACCATGTTTCTGGTGTACTGAATGTGTCCTGGAGTATCAGCAATAATGAACTTACGTTTAGGAGTTGCAAAATAGCGGTAGGCTACATCAATTGTAATTCCTTGTTCGCGTTCATCTTTCAAACCATCCGTAAGGTGAGCCAACTCAACGTGGTCTAATCCTTTACGGCTACTAGAGCGTTTTACCGCTTCCATTTGGTCTTCAAAAATTGATTTTGAATCGAACAACAAACGTCCGATCAAAGTTGACTTTCCATCATCTACACTTCCCGCTGTTGTGAAGCGTAGCAATTCCATGTCTAAATATGAATTATCGCTCATGCGTATTTAAGTTCTTGGGTTAAAAAATTAGAAGTGTATTGATTAAAAATAACCTTGTTTCTTACGGTCTTCCATACTGGTTTCAGAACGCTTATCATCTGCTCTGTTACCACGCTCTGTTTGACGAGCTGCCGCAACTTCTTCAACAATTTTTTCTAGCGTATCAGCATCAGATTCAATACCACCCGTAATGGTAATATCTCCTAATGTTCTGAATCGGATGCGCTTATTTACAACCTCTTCGTTGTCTCTGATTTCAATGTGTTCTGAAACAGGAATCCATGTATCGTTTCTCCAAACTACATCTCTATCGTGAGCAATGTACAATGAAGGAATGTCTATATTTTCTTTCAAAATGTATTGCCATACGTCCATTTCTGTCCAGTTAGAAATTGGGAATACACGGAAATGCTCTCCCATTTGTTTTCTACCATTGAACAAGTTCCATAACTCTGGACGTTGATTTTTAGGATCCCATTGACCGAATTCATCACGGTGAGAAAAGAAACGCTCTTTTGCTCTGGCTTTTTCTTCATCTCTACGCGCACCACCAATTGCACAATCTATTTTATTACCTTCAATAGCATCAAGTAATGTAGTTGTTTGTAACGCGTTTCTTGAAGCATTGGCTCCGGTTTCTTCTTGTACTCTTCCTTCGTCAATCGATTCTTGAACAGAACCAACTAACAATTTTGCACCGATTTCATCAATAAGGTTATCGCGAAAAGCAATGGTTTCCGGAAAGTTATGACCGGTATCGATGTGCATTAGAGGAAAAGGAATTTTTGCAGGAAAAAATGCCTTACGGGCAAGATGTGTTACAACAATTGAGTCTTTTCCACCGGAAAATAGAATAACCGGATTTTCGAACTGAGCAGCAACTTCGCGAAGCACGTAAATTGATTCTGCCTCTAGCTCTTCCAGATGTTTTAGATAATAATTATGCATAGCAATCAAGGTTTCCTTGGTAATTCAAAAGTATATAATTGTGTTTTCTCTTTTATTATTAAAGCATTAAAGATGCTGATTTACTTGTTCCAACACTTTTAGAATGGAAGCATCTAACTCTTCTTTATCCGTATGTACGGTAACGTTTGGACGTTCCGGAGCTTCAAAAGGAGAATCAATTCCTGTGAAGTTTTTAATTTCTCCAGCTCTGGCTTTTTTGTAAAGTCCTTTTACATCTCGTTGTTCACACACTTCTAGTGGACAGTCTACAAAAACTTCAATAAAGTTTTCTTCGCCAACGATATCCTTCACTTTTTGACGATCTGCCTTGAATGGTGAAATGAATGCTGTGATTACGACTACTCCGGCCTGAACAAAAAGATTGGCTACTTCACCAATTCTACGAATGTTTTCTACTCTCCCTTTTTCAGAAAAATCCAAATCGTTATTCAAACCTGTTCTGATGTTATCTCCATCCAGAATATAGGTTGAGATTCCTCTTTCATGTAATTGTTGTTCCAAACCATTGGCAACAGTTGATTTTCCTGAGCCGCTTAATCCGGTAAACCATACTACAAACGAACTGTGCTTGTGCAGTTTATTCCGATCATCTTTTGTGATGTTGTGCTCATGCGGAATGATGTGTAATTTCTCTGTCATATCGCAATGTTATATCGAATGATTAAATACGTAATGCAAATTAAACTATAGAGCACTGTCATAGGTGCTCCCACTTTTAAGAAGTCATTAAATCTGTAATTCCCCGGACCATAAATCATCAAGTTGGTCTGATAACTTACAGGGGTTAAAAAAGCCGCACTCGCAGCAAAAGCAATGGCCAAATAAAAAGGCGTTCCCGATAATCCAATTTCATGTACTAATGTATACGCAACAGGAAATACGATAGATACCGCAGCAACATTGGTTACAAAGCTGGTAAGGATGAGTGTGATAAAGTAAAGTCCTAATAAAATACCTATTTCGCCATAAGGACGGAAAACACCGATTAATCCATTAGCAATCCAACCAGCCCCACCAGTTTCTATTAATGCGCTTCCTAGAGTTATGGCACTTCCTAAAACAATGAGAAGGTCTAGATTTACATTTTTCTTGAGTTCTTCTGCATTCATCATTTTAGCAGAAAGCATTCCTCCAAGAATCAATACTAAGCCAACAAAGAACGAAACCAATTTAAAAACAATAGCAGCTACCATCAACACGAAAAAAGCCATAAATAGCTTTTTACGCAATGGCTTTGTTTCCTCTAACTTTTGTAGATAGGAAACCACATAAAGATTTTTATCTCTTGCAGAAAGTTCACCAAATCGATTTCCTGTGGTCAACAAAAGTAAATCTCCAAAAGCCATTGTTACCTCTCCTAACTTCCCACTTACGCGCTCTCCATTTCTATGAATAGCTACAACAGCAGCATCATACTTTTCACGAAAATCAGTTTCTTTTAACGTTTTACCAGAAAGGTTACTGTTTGCAGGAACAACTACTTCAATTAAATCAAGGTCTTTTCCTAAGTTAAATTTTTCTGTCTTCGGTAAGATTAGTCCATTATCATCTTTAATTAAATCAATGACTTTATCCGTATCTCCGGCAAAGAATAAGCGGTCTTTTTGTTCTAAAATCTCTTGAGGGTCTACAGGACTAATTCGTCTACCATTTCGTAAAATTTCTACAAGGAAAATTCCTTCTAGATTTCTCAAATTAGCTTCTGTTACTGACTGACCTGCTATAGGTGACCCTGTTGAAATTTCTGTTTCAACTAGGTATTCACGAATGTGATCTTGAACTTCTTCAAGCAATTCTGGTTTTCCCGGAAGCATTGAATACCCCCAAGTTGCCAAGAAAACAATTCCCCCCACAGAAACTAAAAGTCCGGGAACAACGAAATCCTGTAAAGTTAACAGTACCTCATTGTTCGCCCTTAAAAATCCGTTGAGCACTAAATTGGTTGATGTACCAATTACGGTAATCATTCCTCCTAAAATAGCCGCATAGGAAAGCGGAATCAACAACTTGGAAGGGCTAATTTTATTATTCTTACCCCATTGATAAACATAAGGAATCATCAATGCCACAATTGGAGTATTGTTCATTACTGATGAAAGCAATGAAACGCTTGCACTCAGCTGCACTACAAACAATCTAGGATTCTTAGCTTTACTGTAAAAGCGGTCAAACAATCCGATTAAATCGTAGTTATTCTTAATTCCAGCTGTTATTAGAATAAGCAAGAAAATGGCCGCAATTGACTCATTGCCAAAACTTTTGAGAAACATAGATGGTGTAACAATTTGAGTCACCAGCAGTACTGCTACTCCACAAAAAAAGACAACAGAAGCCTTGAGTCTGTCCCAAATTAATAGCACGACTACGGCTGCGATAACGCCAACCACTACCCATTTACTCCAACCAGTGCCCAACATTAATGCACCAAAAACCAGGGGTTCAATAGGTTTTCTTTGTTATAAACCAGAGGTTCTTCTGATTGATATTGAGTTACTGAAAAACCAGCCAAACGACAAATAGCATCACCCGCAGCCGTATCCCACTCCATCGTTGGAGCATAACGTGGATAAGCATCCGCAGAACCTTCAGCGACCATGCACAATTTTAGCGAACTACCTCTTGACATAGTATCAACTTCGCCTTTCTCTGCTTTAACTTTTTCGATGAAATCTGCCGTTTCTTCAGACATGTGCGAACGACTTGCAACTACAGTATATTTTCTATCGGTTTGAACCGGAAGTTTTACACCTGCTTCGATAAATGCATCAAGACTTAAATTGCTATCTGCTTTTACGTTTTCAACTTTATAAGCTCCAAACTCTGGCGCAGCTACATACAACACCTCATGAACCGGCACATAAATAACACCTGCTACAGGAGTATCTCCCTTAATTAGAGCAATGTTCACCGTGAACTCACCATTTCTTTTGATGAACTCTTTTGTTCCGTCAAGTGGGTCTACCATCCAAAAGTATTCCCATTTGTTACGGTCTTCAAAAGCAACAGAACTTCCCTCTTCACTTAAGACTGGAAGTTCTGTTGATGCCAATGTTTTAACTATTGCTTCGTGCCCTCTTTTATCTGCCATTGTTAAGGGCGACTTATCATCTTTATGTTCTACTGCAAAGTCTGAATTGTAAACTTCTAAAATTTCCTGACCTGCTAATAATGCAGCTTTTACTGCCTTTTCAATATTTCCTACTAAGTTCATAGACTTTAAATGGATTTCGGGCAAAGTTAGATTTATATTCGAGACATTAGCTGCTATTTTTCTAGTTTTTTACCCCTCTTTATTCCCCTGTACCTACAGGCACTTTTTCTTCATGCAAATTGCGCTTTTTGTCAAATGCACGAATAATTAAACGAGCTCCCTTATCGTAGTTAACATAAGCAAATACCCAATTCACGAATGTTACAGCTTTATTTCTAAAACCTACTAAAGCCATTAGGTGAACAAACATCCAGATGAACCATGCAGTAAGGCCTGTAAATTTCATACCCTGCAACTCTGCAACTGCCCTATTACGACCTATTGTGGCCATACTACCTTTATCACTGTACTTGAAGGCTTTTAATGGTTTTCCATCAACAAGGCGTTCAATATTTTTGGCCAACAAACGTCCTTGCTGAATAGCTGGCTGAGCCACCATTGGATGTCCTCGTGGGTAATCATCTGTTACCATCATAGCTACATCGCCTAGCGCAAAAATGTTATCGGAATAAATGACCTTATTGTTTTCGTCAACTGCAATTCTGTTTCCTCTTTGAATTTGCTCTTCCGGAATTCCTTTAATTGGAGAACCTTGTACACCTGCTGCCCATATCAAAAAGCGCGTGGGAATTGTTTTGGAAGTATTGGTTTTAATAACTTCTCCATCGTAGGAATCAACTGCCGTTTTTAACCAAACTTTTACGCCCATATTTTGGAGGTATTTTAACGCTCTCTTACCTGAAGTTTCAGACATCCCTGCTAACAAACGCTCTCCTGCTTCTACTAAGTGAATATTCATCTTGGTGAAGTCAAGGTCAGGATAATCATTCGGCAAAACGTGGTTTTTCAATTCTGCTATTGCTCCAACAAGTTCTGTTCCTGTTGGCCCTCCTCCAACGATAACAAAATTCATCAGTTTTTCGCGCTCATTAACAGAATCTGTTAACAGTGTTTGTTCAAAGTTTTGAAGAAACAAACTACGAAGGTTTAGCGACTGAGGAATTGTCTTCATGGGCATTGCATTCTCCTCAATTACTTTATTCCCAAAATAGTTGGTCTTAGAACCTGTTGCAATTACCAGATAATCATAGGCAATTTTACCTGATGTTGTTTCTAATATTTGTTGTTCAGCATCGATATTTTTTGCCTCACCAATTCTAAAGAAGAAATTTTCTCTTTGATCTTCAAAAATCTTACGAATAGGATATGCAATCGAATCAGGTTCCAAACCTGCTGTTGCTACTTGATACAACAAAGGCTGAAACGTATGATAATTATGACGATCTAAAAGAACAATTTGAAACTTGTTTTTATTAACGCGTTTGCAAAACTGAAGTCCCGCAAAGCCTCCCCCCACAACCACAATTCTTGGCAAATTTGACTCTGGAATATGCATGATAAACTGGTTTACGATTGATATAAATAATTGGTCTTTTTCCTAATAAACCACAAAAGCCATCCTTTTCGGGATGGCTTTTGCTCGATTAATAGAAATTTTTAATTCGATTTTTCTATTTCTTCTCAACTTTGTAGCCTAATTTTTCTAATGTTTCTCTCATTTCATTTACACGATCCATTTCTCTTCTGGAAATTTCTTTCTCAATTGATCGTGTAAAACCATCTAGCTCTTCTTTAGAGAATTTCCCTAAAAACTGTTTGGCAAATAATGACTTTAAAGTTCCGTTATTATTCTGATTCTCTCGTATCTTATTTACGAGTAAAGTAGGGGTCAAACCGTCCTTAGATCTAGCCATAATGATTGTTTAAATTATTTAAAACGCAAATTTACTGATTCTTTATAATATGTATTCAACATTTATACTTGGTAAAAGTTTACAACCAGACCATCTACTTTCAAATTAAGTTTGTTGCTTAGTGTAGAGCTTTATCTTTGCCGAAAATTTAACGCATGGAACTTTCTCAGCTCATCAAATACGCTTTAGAAGAAGATATAAGAGACGGTGATCACTCCTCACTGGCCTGTATTCCTGCCAACGCTACCGGAAAATCAAAACTATTGGTTAAAGACGAGGGGGTTATTGCCGGGATACAAGTTGCCAAAGAAGTTTTTCGACAAGTTGATCCATCATTAAAAGTAGAGCAATTGATTAAGGATAGTGAAAAAGTTATCTCTGGAGATATTGCTTTCTACATTGAAGGTAGCAGCAGAAGCTTACTTGGCGCAGAACGCCTTGCATTGAATTTAATGCAACGCATGAGTGGTATTGCAACAACTACAGCTCAATATGTTGCCAAATGTGCAGGTACACACACTAAAATTCTAGACACCAGGAAAACGACTCCGAACTTAAGATTGTTAGAAAAACAAGCTGTCGCAATGGGAGGAGGCGTTAATCATCGTTTTGGGTTGTACGACATGATTATGATCAAAGACAACCACATCGATTTTGCGGGAGGTATCCGCCAAGCTTTGGAAAAAACAAAGAGTTACCTCAGCAGTCAAGGGAAAATACTCCGCGTTGAAATAGAGGCACGTAACCTAGATGAGGTAGACGAAATTCTCTCTGTTGGGCTATGCGACCGTATTATGCTTGATAATTTCAATTATGCTGATACAAAAACTGCAGTAAAGCTTATTAACGGAAAATATGAAACAGAATCAAGTGGAGGTATAACACTAGAAACTGTTGGTGAATATGCTAAATGTGGTGTAGACTTTATTAGTGTTGGTGCTTTAACCCACTCTGTAAAAAGTTTAGATCTTAGCTTAAAAGCACTATAAGCACTTGTGATTAAACAACTGAAAAAAAAGTTACTTTCCAGTCATTGGGCAAGAAAGCTCGATTTACTTTTTAAAAAAGTAATCTTGCCGGGCTTTGATCGCGTTCCTTTTCTCGTTATTCTTAAATTCTTTTTCAAAGGAATTGTAGAAGGATACATTACATCAAGGGCTTCGGCTATTGCTTTTAGTTTCTTTTTGGCACTATTCCCTGCCTTGATTTTTTTATTTTCTCTTATTCCTTTTATTCCTGTTGAACACTTTCAGGATGAGCTTATCTTACAAGTAAAACTACTGCTACCTACTAGTGCTTATGAACTGGTTGAGCATACTCTCAGAGACCTTGTAAAACACAAACGTACCAGATTACTCTCATTCGGTATATTAACCACACTTTATTTTAGCACCAATGGTATTAACTCTATCATTTCTGCATTTAACCTTAGTTACCATTCTGTAACCGGAAGAAATTGGTTGTCTCAACAAATCACGGCACTGTGGATTACTCTTGTTTTGTTTTTATTCATCATAACGGCTATAAGTCTTATCATTTTCGGACAAGACATTATTGTTCTTATTGTTGGTCGTTTCGACTTACTCTCAGGCCTTGAAGTCTTTTTATTAAATACGGCAAAATGGATTGTAATTATCAGTCTGATTTACTTCTCTATTAGTATGCTTTATTATTGGGGACCTAAAGAGAAAGAATATTGGAAATTTTTCTCTGCGGGGTCTACGCTCTCAACGTTAAGCATTATTCTTTTTTCAATTGGATTTGCCTACTATGTCAACAACTTTGGACAATACAATAAACTCTATGGGTCTATTGGAACACTCATGGTTATCATGGTATGGATTTACCTTAACTGCATTGCTTTGTTAATTGGTTACGAATTAAATGCTGCTATTAAAGGTGCCCGCAGTAGAATTATGAAAGTTCAAAGTAAGCCACTCCCTACCGAATCTATCCCTCCTGTATAAGCTCCCACGAAAGTGGCGTTCCTTTTGAAATAGATTGGGCTGCTTTTTTTCCTAAAATTTCTGCATAATATTTGGGATGTAAACCTTGCCCTGGGCGCACAGAACGCACATTCTTTTCAGTAAACACCTCTCCTTCGGCAACATCTTCAGCAATAAAAAGCGAACGTGAGAATTTCTTATTCTTTTTCGATTGCTCAGATAATTCATAGGACACTTCTCCTAAACTGGATTCTACTTGCCGAACAGCATCAACCATTGTTTTAAATTCTGCTGGATTTAATGAAAAACTGGCATCTGGCCCACCTATGTGCTTATCAAGTATAAAATGTTTCTCTACTACTTTTGCACCTTTTGCCACTGCTACAGCCGGAGCTATAAAACCCGGAGTATGATCGGATAATCCTACCAATGTTCCAAAACGCTGCTTCATATCTGTCAACGTTTCCAAGTTGGCATCTTCTAATTTTGCAGGGTACGAAGAAGTGCATTTTAAAAGAACAATTTGGTTATTCCCAACTTTTCTACAAGCTTCAACAGCCAAATTGATATCCTCTAAATCTGCGATTCCGGTTGACATAATCATCGGTTTACCCTTTGATGCTGCATACTCTATTAATGGAATATCCTGAATTTCGAAAGATGCTATTTTGTAAGCTGGAGCATTTAACTTTTCAAGTAAATCAACTGCAGTAAAATCAAATGGAGATGAGAAGCAAATAATATTGTTTTTAGCAGCCTCTTCGAAAATAGCTTCGTGCCAATCCCAAGGCATATAGGCTTCCTGATACAAATCATAAAGCGTTCTTCCATCCCACAATGTTCCCTGATCAATTTGAAAAAATTCATTCTTAACATCTAAGGTAATCGTGTCAGGGGTATAGCTTTGCAGTTTGATCGCATCTGCTCCCGCATCTTTAGCAGCCTTTACCGTATCTAATGCTACCTGCTTTTTTTGATTATGATTGGCTGATAACTCAGCAATAATGAAGGTCTTTTTTCCTGTTAAATCAAAATGATCAATCTTCATTTTCTATTGATTTTAAATACTTCATTTTGAATGTTAGCATTTCCCAATCAGATGGATTGTCTACATCTTGCGCATGCATTGGTGAAATAATTTCAGCACCTGTATTATTCGTAATAATATCATTCTTAGCAAACAAAACATTGGGCTTAAACCAATAAAACTGACCCGCATCATGGTAAGATTTTTCCAAGTCTTGCGTACGTTTCATTCGATTTTCAGGCCAGAAGAAAGTAGCTTTTTCCTCCCCATCGATTCTGAGTGCTCTTTGTATAGGATGTGAATACTCCAAAACAGCCATTAAACCGTCAAAAGCATGTGTTATCATCTTCAATTTTGCTGCTATCAGCGTTTCAGCTGTAATTAAAGCCGATGTTGGATAAAGGCAACAAGCAAGGTCAAAAACTTTTTCTTGCGCTTTGTAATTCGACAAAACTTCTTTTAAAACATCTAACGTACCTGATTGATCTCGAGCATTTTCCTCCGAACGTAAAAACGGCACATCTGCACCGTATAATTCAGCCATTTTAGCAATCTCAGCATCATCGGTAGAAACCATCACTTCATCAAAACAATTTGATGTTAACGCTGCTTCTATCACATACGCTATTACTGGCTTTCCCAATAACATTTTAATGTTTTTCCTGGGAATTCTCTTACTCCCTCCTCTTGCCGGTATGACGCAAATACTTTTCACCCTATAAAATCAGTCACTTTTTGAATTACATACGCTTGTTCTTCAGTAGTTAGGGTAGGATACATCGGTAAACTCAAGCAGTGTTCATAATAACGTTCGGCATTGGGCAAAGTACCTTTTTGCGCCACTGCTGCATGGTAGGGCATATAATGCACAGGAATGTAATGCACTTGAGCATAAATACCATTTTCGCGAAGGTAATTGTACAATGCTTTGCGGTCTTCTACTTCTACCACATACAAATGAAATGCGTGCTTCCCCTCAGGTACCTTCTGCTTACGAACACCTAAATGTTCAAAGGCCTCATCGTAACGTTGAGCAATGGCAAGTCTTTTTTCAAGCCGTTCATCAGCTAATGTTAACTGGCTATTTGCTAATGCTGCCTGTAAATCGGTTAACCGATAATTATAACCCAAATCATGCATTTCATAATACCATCCACCATGGTTTTCTTGCAAGATGTTTACGTCTTTGGTAATTCCATGTGTACGCAATTGCACTAATTTTTGGTAGATTTCTTCACTGTTTGTGGTAATCATTCCTCCTTCTCCGGCTGCTATGTGTTTTACTGGATGAAAAGAGAAGACAGTAGCATCAACATAGGTTCCGTCACCACAACGAATAGTGTTTTCTTTGGAGTCCATGAAATTACCTCCCGGTGCATGACAAGCATCTTCTAATATCCAAAGGTTATGTTCATCTGCTAATTGTCTTAAAGCTTCGGTATTGACAGGGTAGCCCGAAAAATCAACAGGTATTATTCCTGCATATTCTCGGGGAGAAGCATTTTGCAACTTCTCTCTCACCGCTTCTAGATCTATACAATACGTTTCAGGGTCTATATCTGCCAATTCTATTTCTCCTCCTGCATAACACACACAGTTAGCAGAAGCTACAAACGTTATAGGGGTTGTTATAACCTTTTGGCCGGGCTGTATCCCTAACGCCAAAACAGATAAGTGAAGAGCTGCTGTTCCATTTGAAACAGCTACAGCGTATTTTGCTCCAACATACTCAGAAAATGCCCTTTCAAAAGCTGCAATGGCTGGTCCTTGTGTTAAGAAATCAGACCTCAACACTTTTTCAACCGCCTGAATATCAGCTTCAGTTATTTCTTGTTTTCCATATGGAATCTGCATAATTAAACGTCAAAAGTGGGATCTACATGCTTTTTAATCAATGCTCTAATGGCCTCAACAGATAGCCATTCATCATTTTCTCCTGAATTGTATGAAAATGAGTCTTTAACCTGCGTGGCATTATTTGCAGTAATGTAGTCGGCAATGTTCCAACGGTAATTTCCATTGGGTAAAATGACATAATACTCTCCCAAATCATAGGTGAAATAGGC
>CERC01066835.1_pt1 | contig 16249 bp, 14 predicted proteins | sample 530921 | NCBI WGS metagenome assembly CERC01 (sample SAMEA2621099, study PRJEB7988) | marine metagenome | isolation source: saline water (ENVO:00002010), including
CTAGTGCCTTGGATATGGCGCCACGCGCTCCAAGCTCCGCAAAGCGGCCGATGCAGAAGGGTTGCCCTTTGGGTAAGCGCTTAATCCGTTGCGCAATGCGGGTGGATACCGACAGAGCAAAATCAGTGCTGGACATTGCGGCTCTCATTTCTATCGCGTGAAGTCCAATGACGAGCTGAACAGCGGCTGATGAAAAGCGATCACCCGCCGTCGATATTCATCATCTGGTGCATCGCTCACCAGGCACTCTTCAAGGCGCCCCAACGAGAGGATCTGGTCGGCCGACGGGTAGTGCCTGAGCAGGCTTTTCGCATAGCTGCGGATATCCTGAGGCAGCTCAGTGTTACGGGCGAGCTCTCGCAGGAACTCTTCGGTCTTGATGACGCTGCGGGTTCTTTCGTGAGGAAGGGTCAATGCGGCTATCTCCTGATTCAGTCAACCACGTCTGCCGACGCTTGAATTCAGTCCTCCATACAAGCATCAAAAGCAAGCCAGCAACTGTTGCCGGTAGTGCTTGGAAAAGCTGACCAGATGGTTTGGCTCAGCGGCAGAGCCCCCCAGGGATAAGGCGCATGTAGCACCTGCCCCAATTACCTGCGCAATGCCACTTCCATTACTGTCATCCAGGACATCGATATTACCAGCAGCCCCAATCCAGCCAGATATTGAACCTGAAGTGGAGGCTGGCATCTCTACCTCGTTCAGCACTGCCAGGTCATCCGGTAGATCATCTGCAATTCTCTCTGCCAAGCACTGCAGTGTCGGCTCCGCTAACATGAATAGCCACGCCTGATTATCGGGCTCGCCTGTGCGCCGAAGCACTCGCCCAAGCACTTGTCGGTAATGCAGCTCAGTGCGGATGCGACTGAGGTAGCAGCACACCTGGAGTCGAGGAATGTCCGTGCCTTCGCTGATCATTCCAACTGCGATAATCCAACGGCAGGCGCTGTGTCTGAACGCATTGATAACCTGCTGCGCAGCCGGGGTTTTGTTGGTCACGATGCGGCAACCTTCACCCAGGGTTTCCAGGGCCAAGGCAATTTGCTGGGCGTGCTCGATGTCGGTGGCAACCACTAAGCCTGCCGCATCAGGCTTGATCAGGCGAAGCTCATCCAGCTTGCTGCACCCGAGACCGAGTAACTGGTCAATCACCTCGTCATGGCGCAACAGCTCTTCGTAGGTGACAGGGGACTCCCCCAATAGTTTGGCAATGCTGGGAAACATCCTGACAGTGCTCTCCGTGTCCAGCTCCTCGGTAAGTATCACCTTCTGGTTGTCGAGCAGGACAATGCGAGGGGAACGGCACACACCATCAGCAATGGCCTCTTTCAATCCGTAGCGGTAGTCGCAGATCAGGTACCCCTCGGGCGTCGAGTAGCGGGCCAGGGCAATGGCCCGGTCGTCCGAACGCCATGGGGTGCCGGAGAGGGCCAAGGTGAAGGCTGCCCTGTCCTGTATCCGCTGAAGAATCTGTTGGCCCCAGGCGTTACTCAGAAGTACATCGTGGCCGGCGCAGTGGTGGATTTCGTCGAAAACCACGAACACACGGTAGTCATCGAGGAGTCGCCAGAACGTCTCATCTCGGTATTCCATGGCTTGATAGGTGAACGCCGCCCCAACTGCGCCGAGTTGGCCGTCCAAGCGTCTGCCGAGCACCGCAGCAAAGGACGAGCGAAAGCCCTCGACAACTTGGCAGGATGGTGCGAAGCAGAGCACCAGATCGATCCGGTCCTGCTCAAGCAGCCTGCTGGCCAGCTCTGCCGCCATACGCGTCTTACCGGCACCCGGCGTTGCCTGGCAGAAGAAGTGCGGCGTGGCAGTAAAGTGCTCCAGTGCCGCGTCGATGCAGCGGCGTTGCCAGTTTCGCAGCAGTGTGGTCATCGTGCGGAGGCAAGCGTCTTGAGTGTCTTCTCGATGGCGCGAAGATGGCCCAGCAGGCGCGAGCTTCGGTCTCTAGCTTCCAGGTACTCGCCTTCGACCTTATCCCGGAGATGCGGCATATCATCGAGGAGCAGCTTGTATCGCTCCGCCTCGCCCATCGATGCGAGGAAGTCCAGCCTGATTTCCTTGAGGAGCGCCTCCAGGTGCTGATCCGCATCGACTGATGGTTGCGGCACCGCCGAATTATCGAACGCTGACGGCTCCTGCTCTGGCTCACAAGCAGTCTTATGGCTGTTCTCGAACCCGTTGTCGATCAGCTCCAATTGCAGATGTGCCGGAATCGGCAGCAGGTGGTAGACCTGTCCCCGCGAACGGCGCTCTTCATCGAGCACAACCCAACCCATGCGCAGCATTCGGCGGATCTGCTCATACACATAGCGGCGCACATCACCGATACGGAAAGTCATGCCATCCAGGCGCTTGGCATAGGCATCACGCAGTTCACGCGTCGTGAACCTTGAACGCCCTTCCTCCTGAAGCAGCTCATACAGACGCCTGTCGAAGGTAAACGAGGCCGATTTCATTGAGGCACCAGAAGAGTTAACGCAGAGGAAATGCGGATTATAATCCGTGGCTCGTACGTCCGCAAACACACGATAGTGCCGCCTCAAGTGGAATTGAGACGGTCATGGATAAGTTGGCGAAGGCGTTAGGGGAACGCATCCGGACGCAGAGAAAGGCCTGTCGGATTTCTCAGGATGCTCTAGCGCTGGCCTGCAGTATGGACCGTAGCTATATGGGGCGAATCGAGCGTGGCGAAGTAAACATCACCGTCGAGAAGCTCTATCGCATTGCAAGCGAGCTCGCTTGCGATCCATCCTGCCTTCTGCCTCAGTTGTCAGAGCTGTAGCTCCGCATCTGATCGAGAGCGGTGTTCAAGAAGGCCTGACCAGATCCAGGCCAAATTTCGCTCTCAGATCAAAACCTGGTCTGCGGCTTTTTCGCATTACAGAAGCGCCTTCCTTTATCATCCCCCGGCATCGTGTAGTGGTTGATTTCCCGGTCACTGGCTCAGGGCGCTCAGATGTCGCTGCCGATGGCATTAGGCATGCGTCAACGCTTCTGAGCAGAGCTGAGTTGCCGATGCTGACGCCAGGCTGACAGAGCAGCATGTGCCGGCCGGGAGGTAGCCATTACCCAAAAATTTAGCGGCTAAAATCGCCGCATTCGCGCATCAGCGATCTGGATAGTGGTAAACCATGAATGCAGTAGAAATTGAGTCCGCCATTTCGGACCTGGCCTTTGAGCCCTTTGACGCGGTGGAGTTTCCGTTCACCTTCCTGGCCGCATTCGGCAATAAGGAAACCGCTCTCAAGCGGCTGCGCGCCGGCAACAACAACGCCTCGGACGTACCTCGCGGCGTACTACTGCGCAACAACATTCATATCGCCACCTGCGAGCCCGGCAGCGTGGGCGATACGCTCAAGGCATTGCGTGCCAGCCCGGCCACCGCAAAAGCCAAGGCCAAATTCATCCTCGCTACCGACGGACAAACGCTGGAGGCCGAGGAGCTGATCACGGGTGAAACCATCACCTGCGGCTATCCAGACCTTCCCAACCATTTCGGCTTCCTGCTGCCGCTGGCCGGCATCTCCACCATCAAGGAGATCAAGGACAACCCCATCGACGTGCGCGCCACGAGCCGCTTGAACAAGCTGTACGTCGAGCTGCTGAATGAAAACCCAGACTGGGCCAAAGCCGAACGCCGCCATGACATGAACCACTTTATGGCGCGGCTGATTTTCTGCTTCTTTGCCGAAGACACCGACATCTTCACTGGCGATGGTCTGTTTACCAAGACGGTTGAGCAGTTCAGCGAACGCGACGGCTCCAACACCCACCAAGTGCTGTCGGAAATCTTCCGCGCCATGAACATCAAGCTGGCCGAGCGCGCCACCGCTCAGCCGCGCCTACCCAGTTGGGCCAACACCTTCCCTTATGTGAATGGCGGTTTGTTCTCCGGCAGTACCGAAGTGCCACGCTTCACGCGCATGGCGCGCACCTACCTGCTGCACGCTGGCAACCTCAACTGGCAAAAAATCAACCCAGACATCTTCGGCAGCATGATCCAGGCCGTAGCCGATGATGAAGAGCGTGGCGCACTCGGCATGCACTACACCAGCGTGCCCAACATTCTGAAAGTGTTGAACCCGCTCTTCCTGGATGACCTGCGTGCTCAACTAGACGCTGCGGGCGACAACAAAGCCAAGCTGCTGAACCTGCGCAAGCGCATGGCGCGCATCCGTGTGTTTGACCCTGCCTGCGGGTCCGGCAACTTCCTGGTTATCGCCTACAAGCAGATGCGCGAGATTGAAGCCGAGATCAATCGCCGCCGAGGCGAGGCCAACAATAAATCGGAAATCCCTCTGACCAATTTTCGCGGCATCGAACTGCGCGACTTTCCGGCAGAGATTGCCCGTCTGGCGCTAATCATTGCCGAATTTCAGTGCGATGTGCTGTATCGCGGCCAGCAGGATGCGCTGGCGGAGTTTCTGCCTCTGGATGCGCAGAACTGGATCGTTTGCGGCAATGCGCTGCGGCTGGACTGGCTGAGCATCTGCCCGCCAACGGGAACAGGCGTGAGAGTGCTCGCCGATGACTTATTTGGCACGCCTCTCAATCAGACAGAAATTGATTTCGAGAACGAAGGTGGGGAAACGTATATCTGCGGGAATCCGCCGTATCTTGGCTCACGGGATCAGAAGGACGAACAAAAGGCTGACTTGCAGACTCTTTTCGATAGGCGAATCCAGAACTGGAAGTCGCTCGATTATGTTGCCGGCTGGTTCATTAAGGCCGCTGATTACGGCACCAAAACCCGCTCTGCTGCGGCTTTCGTGTCCACCAACTCCATTTGCCAGGGTCTGCAAGTTCCAATCCTGTGGCCGGAGATATTTGCCAGTGGCCGCCAAATCGAATTTGCCCACACATCCTTTCGTTGGGCCAATCTTGCCAGCCACAATGCAGGTGTGACTGTAGTCATCATTGGCATCACAACGCAGCCACGCAATCCGAGGCGCTTGTTCTCTCTGGACGACTCGGGACAGACCATCGAACGCCAATGTGCGCATATCAATGCATATCTGGCGGTAGGTGATAGTGTCATTGTGGATAAGACTAGCCAGCCCCTGGGTACGCAGAGTGAGATGACTTTTGGAAATACTCCAATAGATGGCGGTCATTTGCTGCTCTCGCGGGACGAACGCGACGCCCTGCAACTCACACCTGCTCAGCAAGGCCGATTTATTCGCCGGATTTATGGCTCCGCTGAGTTCATTCGCGGCCTGGAGCGTTACTGTCTGTGGATCGAAGATCAGCACTTGGCTGAAGCACAAACGATCCATCCTATTGCTCAACGTCTTCGTGATGTGCGCAATATGCGACTCAACGGTGGGAAGACAGCAAGGGACATCGCTGAAAGACCACACCAATTCCAAAGAATGTACTTCGGCAAGCATTCAACGCTCATTGTCCCTAGCGTCTCCTCCGAAACTCGCGCGTATCTGCCCTGCGGTTATGCGCCTGCCGGGACTATCGTTTCCAATCTCGCCTTCGCCCTCTACGATGCTCCGCTCTGGAACATGGCCCTGATTGCTTCCCGCTTGCACTTAGTCTGGATCGGCACTGTCTGCGGAAAAATGAAAACTGACTTTCGCTACTCGAACACTCTTGGCTGGAACACCTTCCCAGTGCCGCTACTCACCGAGCAGAACAAGGCGGACCTGACGCGCTGCGCCGAGGACATTCTCCTGGCCCGCGAAGCCCACTTCCCCGCCACCATCGCCGATCTGTACGCCCCGGACGCCATGCCGGCCAACCTGCGCCGCGCCCACGAGCGCAACGATGAAGTGCTGGAGCGTATCTACATCGGTCGGCGTTTTAGAAACGATACCGAACGACTGGAAAAGCTGTTTGACCTCTACACCAAGATGACAGCAGATACATCGAAGGCCGCGCCGAAAAAGCCACGAGGGAAAAGGCATGAGCGATACCCTTGCTAACCTGACCACGCCCCCCGAAGGCTACGGCGAGTGGTTAGCTGATCTCAAAGGCCGCATCCACAATGCCCAGGCGACGGTACTCTCATGGAGGAAGAATCACAGTGACTAACACTACCAACCCGACCAACAGATACACGGTGCCGTCGGTATCCATTGCTACCGCGCACACTGGGGCATCCAGCAAGGCAAATGAGCTGGGCATGCGTACCATGCAGGAACGCGCCTATACCAAGCGCGGCGAACAGTATTTGCTGATTAAATCGCCACCGGCATCAGGTAAGTCCCGCGCCCTGATGTTTATCGCCCTGGACAAGCTCCATAACCAGGGACTGCAACAGGCTATCGTCGTAGTGCCGGAGCGCTCCATTGGCGGCAGCTTTGCCGATGAATCGCTGAGCCAACATGGCTTCTACTGGGACTGGCAAGTAGCCCCCCAGTGGAACCTGTGCAATGCACCAGGCATCGATGAACCGCGTGTGGCCAAGTCCAAGGTAGATGCAGTGCGCGCCTTCCTGACCAGCAGCGACAAGGTGCTGGTCTGCACCCATGCCACCTTCCGCTTTGCCGTGGAAGAGTTAGGCATCGACGCTTTCGACAACCGCCTGATTGCCATCGACGAGTTCCACCACGTTTCCGCCAATCCGGACAACAAACTGGGCAGCCAACTGAGCGCGTTTATCAACCGCGACAAGGTGCATCTGGTTGCCATGACCGGCTCCTACTTCCGTGGTGACAGCGAGGCCGTGCTGGCCCCGTCGGAAGAGAACAAATTTGAGACAGTCACCTACACCTACTACGAGCAGCTCAACGGCTACCGCTGGCTCAAGTCGCTGGATATTGGCTACTTCTTCTACACCGGCCGGTACGTGGATGCGGTCGCCAAGGTGCTGGACCCGGCACTGAAAACCATCGTCCACATTCCAAACGTAAATGCCCGCGAGAGCCTCAAGGACAAAGAGCGCGAGGTCAACGAGATCATGAGCGCGCTCGGCGATTGGCAGGGTGTAGACCCGACCACCGGCTTTCACCTGATCAAAGCCAAGGACGGCCGCACGCTGAAAGTGGCCGACCTGGTGGATGACAGCGACCCAGGCAAACGCTCCAAAGTGCTCGGCGCATTGAAAGACCCGGCGCAGAAAAACAACCGCGACAACGTCGATGTGATCATCGCTCTGGGCATGGCGAAGGAGGGCTTTGACTGGATCTGGTGCGAGCATGCGCTGACCATCGGCTACCGTTCGAGCCTGACCGAAATCGTGCAGATCATTGGCCGTGCCACCCGCGATGCAGAAGGTAAAGAGCGCTCACGCTTCACCAACCTGATCGCAGAGCCAATGGCTGATCAAGCAGCTGTAGCCGAAGCGGTAAACGATATGCTCAAGGCCATTTCTGCCAGCCTGCTGATGGAACAGGTGCTCGCCCCGCGCTATGAGTTCACCCCGAAAGATACCGGGCCGAAAGAAGGCTTCAATTATGGCCCGGAGGGGTATCAACCGGGCGGCACCAACCTGGGTGTGAATGAAACCACGGGCCAGTTCCATGTCGAGATTAACGGCCTGACCACGCCGCAAAGCACAGAAGCCACGCGCATCTGCAAAGAAGACTTGAACGAAGTAGTGACCAGCTTCCTGCAGGACAAAACCGTGCTGGAGCGCGGCCTGTTCGATAAGGAGAACACCCTGCCGGAAGAGCTGACTCAACTGCGCATGGGCAAGATCGTGCGCGAGCGGTACCCCGATTTGAGCGACGTCGACCAGGAAGCCATCCGCCAGCACGCCATCGCCGCCATGAACATTACCCAGCAGGCCAAGTTGGCTCTGGCGCAGGCAGATGCAAACGGTAGCGACAACGTGCAGGGCAGCACAGCACTGCTTGATGGCGTGCGCAAATTCGTTAACGTGCGCGAGCTGGACATTGACCTGATCGACCGCATCAACCCCTTCGATGCCGCCTATGCGGTACTGGCGAAGGCAATGGATGAAAAGTCTCTGCGCCAGGTTCAGGCCAGCATTGCCGCCAAGAAGGTGAGCATCCCCGAAGATGAGGCGCGAGAGCTGGCCAAGCGTGCCCTGCAGTTCAAGAACGAGCGCGGCCGCCTGCCCGACATCAACTCTGCCGATGCCTGGGAAAAACGCTTGGCTGAAGGCGTAGCAGCATTGGCACGCTACCGCGCCCAAGCCAAAGCGGCGCAGGGGGAATCCGCCAATGGCTGATATGAACGATGACGACCTGCTGGAGGCGCTGGGGGTAGAAGTCCCCACGCTCAAGACAGCCACTCGAACTCCTCGCGAAGAGCGCATCATCGCTGGTTTCGAGGACATTCAGCGCTTCTATCAGACCCACGGCCGCGCTCCGCTGCATGGCGAAGACCGCGACATTTTTGAGCGCTTGTATGCCGTGCGCCTGGATCAACTGCGCAAACTGCCAGAGGCACAAACCCTACTGGCCGGTCTGGATACTCACGGCCTACTGTCAGGTACTGCGGTCACCACGACTAATGTGGATGACCTGGATGAGGACGCCTTGCTCGCCGAGCTGGGCATCGGTAGTGAGTCCGTCGAGCAGGACGACATAACGGTACTGAGGCATGTGCGTTCCAGTGCGGCAATAAAAGCGGCTGAAGAGATGGCCGCTCGGAACCCCTGTAAAGACTTCGAGAATTTCAAGCCGCTGTTTGATGAAGTGGAAGTAGGCCTCAAGCAAAAGCGCTGGGTGACCAAGCCTTTTGGCAAGAACGCCAGCATTGAGGCTGGAGACTTCTTCATTCTGAGCGGGCTCATTGCCTACGTCGCCGAAGTCGGGGACACCTACAAAACGCCGAATGCGGAGACGAACGGGCGTTTGCGCGTCATCTACTCCAATGAGACGGAAAGTGATCTGTTGCTACGATCCCTACAGCGGGCGCTTTACAAGGACAGTGAGGGGCGTGCCGGATCTCGGCTGATCAAGGTCGACTCAGGCCCACTGTTCAGCGACATCGCCGAGCCGGACGACATAGAAAGCGGCACTATCTATGTGCTGCGCAGCCAGTCTAACCACCCCTTCGTGGCCGAGCACCGCGAGCTGATCCACAAGATCGGCGTAACCGGAGGCCGAGTGGAAACCCGCATCGCAGGCGCAGACAAAGACGCCACCTACCTGCTGGCTGATGTGGAGGTGGTCGCTACTTACAAGCTGCACAACCTGAACCGCACCCGGCTGGAAAACATCTTCCACCGCCTGTTCGGCGCGGCGCAGCTGGACTTGACCATCGAAGACCGCTTCGGCCATCCGGTCAAACCTAGGGAGTGGTTTCTGGTGCCGCTGCATGTGATTGATGAGGCGGTTGAGCGCATTCGAGATGGGTCGATTACCGGTTTTGCGTATGACCCGCAAACAGCTCGCCTAGTCAGCGAAGGGGCAATTAAAGCGTGATGGTCATATCCGGGAGAAAGCAAGTCTTCTCTCCTGGATGCCCCCTTGGATTGCACACCAAGCGTGTGCCCAATACGGCATAGTCGAGGAGGTGTACGAATGATTAGCCATTTTGTATCTCTTCAGGTCTTTTCTTGATCAAGGCATAGAGATCAAGGTTGGGAATGGCATTGGCGTTCAAAAGCATCCTCTCAATCATACGCAGTTGCTCTGCATTATTTCTTTTGAGAACCGCAACCTCAGCCTTCAAGTGCTCTATTTGCTCCACAAGCTTTACTTCAGAAGCAGTTATCTTTGTGAGCAGGGAAGGAGTTGCGCCACGAAGTTGAGCTTTTTTATTCTTATAATATGTATTGATACCGACATAAGTGCATAGGGTTTGTCTAGTTGTTTTTATGCCAAGCTCAAGCTCTACCTTAGCGACCAGCGCGTCCCAAGTCAGCTTACCTACCCACTTAGCTAACATAATCTCAATTTTACGCTGTTGCTGAGCTGATATTTTTGGTACTACCACATCACACCTCCCCTTCAGACAGACCGAAAGAGGATAAAAGAGAGCGCAACTCGGGATTAGCATCAGATGCTGTTCTGGCAGTCTTATCTTCAATAATACCCTTCAGGCGAGCCTCAAAATCCGGTAGGGCACACGCGACCTTTGTAATGATCTTGGTATTTAGATCGGTCAAACTGAACTCAGAATTTTTATTTGAGTAACGAATCATCGTTCCGACAGGCTTACTTTTCATCAAATCATTCAGCATGGATAGAATATGGGTATTTCGCGAGTGAATTAGATACCACTGCCTCATCGCCTGGGAGTTTGGTAAGCGTGGATCACACGCTACCGATTCTAATCTCAAAGTTTGAAACGATAAATCTTTCTCAAAAAACTCGATTGTCTTCACATCGCCTGCTATGTGACAAGTCTCCGGACACATGAAGCACTGCGAGACGAAATCGTTCAAATAATTGCAAGGCGTTACATTAAGATTTTGAGTACAAAGACCGGTGGAGGTGACAGATGCCGGCAGGTTGGTGGTTTGTGTAAGTTGATTTTGGGAAACGACTCGAATATCCCGCCTGTCGATATCTGGCGGATTCAATATCGCACTCACACGACTGGCTTTCTCGTCGTGAGTCGTATGAATATAAGTATGGGTTTGCTCGGGATTCTTTCTGCCAGACCAAGCAGTGATAATTTCAACTGGAATGCTACTTAAATCAGCAAGGGTGTTAGATAAGTGCCGCAGACTATGCGGTCGCAGAATTAATTCTGACGAAAATCCGTAATCCTGAAAAATCGATGTCGTGTAGCGCCCCTGGCCGACCAGTCGAGTAAGAACCGAGGCGCCTAGCGACGCTAATGGCACCACCGCATAGTTTGTCTTTTGAAAAACTTTCCCACCACTTCCGACACTCTCGGGCGCACCATAAAGCCAACTCCCCAAGAAGCAGAACATGGCATCCTTAAGCTTGATACTTGATTCTCCGCTTGAAAATGAGAGTGGAAATTCCGGCAAAATTGATGTCCTATAGAAAGCAATCCACCACTCCTGCACTTCTTCAACCGAAACGACAGACTTATCGGAAAAAACTTTTGGCATATTGGCGTACCCGAACAAGTGGGGTAATCCTGCTAAAGCTGCACTTCTTGTTTGCGACACGGACAACTGATCTTTAGGCCGCAATGAATAAATCGGTTTTTTTTCGAAAAAATGGCCTCTTTGACTTTTATAGGTGGAAGTCAGATCAACTCCTTCCTTAAGGATCGGAACGCAATCATTAGCCCCATAGAACCCTAATGCATAACCCAATGTGAAAAGATTGGGCCGCTGCGCTAAATTTAAATTCCTCTTTAGTTCTGGCGCTATCTCGAACCCACCAAGCAACGCTTTCAAGCTTTGGTCCGGGTTCTCGTAGAATCGACATAGAATTCTCGCTGGCTCGCATGCTTTGTAAAAGAAGTTCATGGCTTTCTTTATCGGATCAGCGAGCACCGCAAGTATGTGGTTCTTGTTGTTCCCGTAGCCTTTACTTCCAATCCAGTCGAGGTAATAAACTGGCTCTCCATTGCTTTCAGAGTAACAATGCAGTCTTTGTTTAGGAAGAACAGGTATTTCCGCAGAAGTTCGATTAGGCGACGCCAGCGACAGCGTTCCAAAAGTCACTACTAAGGCATCATGGATTTTTATCTCTTTACCAGGGCGCAGCGAGCCATGTTCATCCACATACTCAAATACAGTAGAGAAGATGTCGGCTAGCGCAAGCACTGCTTGGATATCTGGAAGTTTCTCCAGCGTATTGTCAAACGTGGCATGTCCCGTCCTGTCTCTGCTGTCGCTGCCCTTCAGGTTGACCTTTCGCATCACCCCCTTTTCAGCGCAGAACGCGAGAAACGGCCGCAAGCGGTCAGCTGAACGCGCCCCCAAATTAAGACTGGTGATTGTGCACTCTGATTGCTCATAGAGATCACCATCCATGAGTGACAACAATTTCCTAGCTACCGACGTCCGAATTTTTTTCTCGTTGACGGAAAGTGGTGTGTTCGTTGTTTCTATGATCCACACTTTTATCAGGTGGTCATAGGGGTAAGGAAGGGCGTATATGGGATGGTTGCCGGCGTTGCTTTTGCCCTTACGCCCATGTACACCACACAAGAATCTGGTTCGGCGGCCAGTATTGGGGTCCACGTGATACCAGACCAAATCATCAAACTCCGCCTTCTTGCCGCCATGTCCTTCAAATTGCGCTAGCTCGGCTTCGCGATATTCGTTGATGAGCCGCTCCAATCGGCCAAGGTATTTGTTAAGCATTGATTGTGCGCTGCCTTGCGAGTTCTTCATCGCAAACCATTATTGTCTGCTTCACCCAAACAATCTGTCTCTCCAGTTTTTCAATACTTCGGGCGTAAATAGGACTAACTAGGGAGTTGCGGTTTGCAGCAAGCTTGCCCTCTGCATCAGCCAATACCGACCTGTGATCAGCTTCTAGCATCGGACGAAAGTTTGGGCACCCATAACACCCCAATGGTCTCCCTAAAACAGTTGAACAGGTCGCGCAGGAATGCTTGTTGAGTGCCCCACCAACAGGGTTGAACTTATTGTCGACAATGACCTCATCGCCTTCCGGAACGACAGTTAAGGTATGGCTAAAAGCCTTCTTTAGAAACTCATTTCCGATATACTTTGTGTCAATCTCTCTCCTAGATACATAATCCAAATCTATGTAATGCCTTGCAGCCGGCACGGTGACACCTGTCATCTTGGCCAATTGAACGGCGGGCAGACCATTTTGAGCACCGCGAGTTAATACGGTGTGACGAATTCTATTGGAAGTAGCCATACATTCGACAGTTCGATCAGAGGCAACCGGAACCCATCTCATGGCGTGTGCAACTGCAGTCTCCGATATGTGGTAGGCAGTAGACTTTGGCGTAAACATGCTTTTGAACAAATCTAAAGAGTCAAATCGCACTTTAAAAAAATCAACCGCTGGAAACATAGGCATATCATTCATGAGGCTCAAGAGTTCAGATTGATCCACTTTAATCTCTGCTGAGTCCATCACTAGTCTGAGCCCTTCCAATACCACCCGTTTATAGTCTATAAGAACCCCTGAGATATATTCGGAAAGATGTATTGGATAGCGCTCGGGCCGCTCCCTTGAGAATTGTGCGCCCTTAGACTTAACTATGAACACTCTAAGCTGCAATGTTTGCCCCCCTACCGTGCCGATTTCGTCCACAGGAAGAATTCCCGCGTCGCGAAAACTCGCACCCGAGGGGATCAAATCAGACCATTTCAATAGCGCAATTTGAATTGGCCGCCTTACGATGGAGAGCAACAACTTGTTAGTGACTATATTTCTGAGCCGCGCATATAGCCTCGGCGACTGAAAAAACAAAAGATCCCGACTGGCGCCCCAGTCGAACTCTTGTATATTTTCATTGATCTGCCTGGCTAACGAGTCAAACTCAATATCGCTTAGTGCCCCAATGGAAGGATCAAGAGTATTGTCTTTACCCTTGTCCAAATGTGTCCGCGTATACTTGTGATATTCTTCATACCGTGTATTACCTTGCCTAGAGAGCGTCCCAAAGAACTGATTGAGCCCCTTCTTATTGTTTGTCTGCAGCCCACTCCATATAGATTTAACTCTGGCTAAGGACGGAATGCCATTCAACATAAATGGCTTTACATTGCAAACGATACCTGACGCCGTACTCGCAGCCTTGGTTCGTACGTAGTCCACAAATACACTCAGAATTAAGTTTTTATCATCATCTGGCATGTTAGACGAATGAACCCAGTCAACGCACAACCGTTTTCCTTTTCCATTATTCGGCAGTAATATCCATACATCCTCCGAGGTATTTACCATCAGGCCAGATTTGGCCGTAATCCATGAGCCTTCATTAGTCAGAGACTTAAAAACTTCCCGCCTCTTCTCGCGAGTCATTTTTGCGGATCCACTCTTTTTTGATGCGCCATTGATATCTCTCTCGTCTTCAGCGCAATTCGCTTTTCATTATATCGTCTGTTCTGAGTCGTATTTTGCGACCAGCCCATGGCATATTTTCTAGCATCCTCAAGCAAAGCCGGATTGACCCCAAGCGACTCCCCTTTCTTATCAAAAATTTCATTCCATTTGTGGCGCAACAAATGAGGATGGACATGAAAGCCCAGCGACCTAGAGAGCTTTTGAAATATTGCATTTATTGCCTTTAAAGAAAGAGGCTGACCCGCAGTGCCTTTAGAGTCATTTTCGCTGACAAACACGAAGTCATGGAATTGCGCACGAGGAAAGACAATACGAACGTTGTCAATATAGAACTTAACCTTCTCCAAAAAACCTGGATCAACCGAGGCGAAGTGTGCTTTTGTCTTTTGATTGGGTTTTTCAGAGCGCAGATCTGTTGGATCATTTGCAGATCGATAAATAGCTAGCTGATCGTTAGTGCCATGAAATAGACAGTCAGAAATCTTCAATTTTGCCAGCGCACCTCTTCTGATGCCGCTTAGGACTAGCAAATTGACGATCAAGTAATTCCTCACCCTAGATGCTTTAAAGGGATTATTAGGAGAGGACGGCATCACCATCTCTAAAAACTTTACGAAAACGTCATCCGGGATCACCGATTCCTCAGGATCGCCAACATGTTGCCCTCCATTCTTGCCAAGGGCATCTTCATCTAACCTAATTTCTGCAATAAGCCCATTAAATTTATTTTTTGTTTTTTCGTCAGCATCTTGCACTTCGTGAAACTCATCGAACAACCATAAAAGAAATTGTCGAAGTCGTCTGATGCGACCTTGCAAGGTTTCGCTAGCGACCTTTGCCATCCCTTTCTGATTGGCAACAATGATGTTCCTTAGATGTTTATCATTTATATCTAGAAATCTTATATTTATACCTTCATCACCAGAACCCTTACTTAAGCAGCATCTGTCATAGAACTGCATGTACTCCATCTGGGAGATAAAAATGCCCGACGCAACTCGTTCGGGTAGGTCAATATTTTTTTCCGAAAAGTACTGCAGCACGAACAGCAGTTCATTTGCGTACCTAAATCTCGTATTGGCCGATTTAGCAGATAAAGCACCATTGAGGTAGCAGGAAACATACGGATCAATAGGGCAATCCGCTTCGTCCACTATCGACACGAAGGGCAACGAATTGAATTGGTATCGTTTGACTTTCATAATTGACAAAAAAGCTAGTCCAATAACCGATTTAGTTACAAACTAGTCCATAAATGAGTTCTGTCAAACGAGAGGAAAGGAAAAGCGACGGAAGGCGGGGCTTACAGGCAATGTCTACAGGTTTATAGGCTTTACAAATATTTTTTTGGTTATAATTTGCCGCCAGACAGGCAAACCATCACCTTGTCGCCTTCCTCGATCATGTTGAAATCAGTGACTGCCTCGCCAGCGAGGCGACGCAGACGCTTCTGCAGTTTGTTCTGGTTGACCGAGAGGTTGCCCATTTCAGAGTCCGGTGAGATGCGAAAGGCGCGCATTTTACGCGCAAAATGTACCGGCGCCCCACCCCATCCATCCAGCCGTTTGTAACGCTGGCCTTGTGCTAGGCTTTGCGACATGAACGATGATCTCGAACCCGAAATGGACCTGGCCGAGCAAATATTCGTGCTGCTACGCGAACAACCGGATGGTTGCAGCGAATACCAGCTGATCCAACAGCTCAAGGCCCGGCACAGCACCCGTATCCCCAACCTGCCGCTACTCGACAAGCTGGTGCTGTTCCGCACCCATTTCCTTGTGTTTAACGCGCTGTACCAGCTGCGCGACCAACTCTGGGGCGAGAGCCGCTACAACCTCCAGATTTCGCCGTTAAACGTCCAGCTTCAACCCTATGTGCCTGGTGCCAGCGGAGTCGCCGAAAACGATCCGTTGCGCGACTACTACCTGGACATGAGCAATCTGCGCGACACCGACGAACAGGAGGTGGAACGCCTGCTAGCGAGCTTCTGGTCGCGCATGCGCGGCGACCATCTTGGCGAGCGTAACGAAAGCTGGGATCCGGAGCAGAAACGCGCAGCCTTGGAGCTGTTCGAGCTGGACCAGGAGGCCTCTTCGCTCAGCCTGCATACCATTAAACGGCGCTATCGCCAGTTGGTCAGCATTCACCACCCCGACCGTGGCGGCAGTACGACCCGGCTCCAGTCAATCAATCTGGCGATGGAAATACTGCAACGCTATTACCGATAGGTTCATAGCTTCCAATTGCTCTAATCGAGCCCAGTGCGCCGTACCGTCCGCTCCCTATACTGCGACTTAAGGTCGCACGCCCGTCACACCGACGGAAAGCCAGGCGGAGCGACCCTCCAAAACTGAGGAGACGCTGGCATGATCAATCACGTTTGGGGACTGTTT
>CERC01066817.1_pt1 | contig 16245 bp, 17 predicted proteins | sample 530921 | NCBI WGS metagenome assembly CERC01 (sample SAMEA2621099, study PRJEB7988) | marine metagenome | isolation source: saline water (ENVO:00002010), including
TCTTTGCAACTCACTATCATGAGTTGAATGACATGACCGATTTGTTCCAAAGAATCAAAAACTTCAATGTCTCGATAAAAGAAATTCAAGGAAAAATAATTTTCATCCGAAAGCTTGTTCCAGGAGGTAGTAACCACAGCTTTGGTATTCATGTCGCTAAATTAGCCGGGATGCCTCCACAAGTGATCAATAAAGCCAACGAAATTTTAGCTCAACTTGAAAGCACTCACCCTGACTCAAAACCAACTGATAAACAACCCATTTCAAAAATTTCTGATGATAATTTACAGCTTAGTTTCTTCCAACTTGATGATCCTACCTTAATGCAAATTAAGGATGAAATCATGAAGACGGACATTAACACTTTGACTCCTGTAGAAGCACTCATGAAACTCAATGAAATCAAAAAATTGATTGGAGAAAAAACAACGTCTTAATTTTATTTTGGCATTTAGAAAATTATTCTACTTTTGTTGCCCGCTTGCGAAAGTAGCTCAGTTGGTAGAGCACGACCTTGCCAAGGTCGGGGTCGCGGGTTCGAATCCCGTCTTTCGCTCAAACGTTCTCCCTCTCGAATACCGGGAGGGTTTTTTATTAAAAACGAACATACAATTCTAATGCCCGAGTGGTGGAATTGGTAGACACGCAGGACTTAAAATCCTGTGGCCATTGTGGCCGTGCGGGTTCAAGTCCCGCCTCGGGTACTTAAAGCCTTGATAAGCATTTATCAAGGCTTTTTTTATTTCTATATCCTCTCCAAGTTACATGTAGAAAAAAGCCTACACCGTTGACTGTTTTCCACAACTCAATCATTCATTTCACACTCTTTATCAACGGTTTACAACAAGGCACAATTCTTTCAATGCTTTTCTGAAACATTAATTAGATTCAGCAACATTAAAGCATGAAGCAAGCTCCAATTGTATCTGTAATAAAACCGTTTAGTCAATTTTTCAAACATGAGTTGGCCACTGGGATTATGCTCTGTATAGCTGTCATTGCAGCCATGCTTTGGGCCAATTCTCCATGGTCTACTTCTTATTTTGACCTGTGGCACACTCCTTTAGGCATCAAAATCGGAGAGTTCTCGTTTAATAAGCCGCTACACATTTGGATCAATGATGGCTTAATGGCCATTTTCTTTTTCCATGTTGGTTTAGAAATAAAGCGGGAAATTGTTGCCGGGGAGCTTTCAACACCCTCAAAAGCCATTATGCCTGTTGGGGCCGCCATCGGAGGAATGTTACTTCCCGCTCTTATCTTTTATGGCTTTAATTATAATGAAGTTTCGGTTGATGGATGGGGTGTTCCAATGGCTACAGACATAGCTTTTACTTTAGGACTAATTTCTATCGTTAGAACTCAAATTTCAACATCTCTGAAAATATTCCTCACTGCTGTAGCTGTTGTTGATGATTTAGGTGCAGTCTTGGTTATTGCGCTCTTCTATACTTCTCATTATTCCATTACCATGCTTTTTATTGCTCTTGGGTTTTTTCTTTTGTTATTAATCGCCAACTATCTTGGTGTTAGAAGTACTGCATTTTATGCCATTGTAGGGATTACAGGTTTATGGCTTTCTTTTTATTATTCTGGGATTCATCCTACTGTAGCGGGTATTTTGTTAGCCATGTCTATTCCACTAAGACCTTTGATCAGTAAAGAAAAATTCTCCTCACGATTAAAAAACATGTGGAGCCTACTGCAAAAAACAGCAACTGGCCCAGGCCCATTAAAAAGTCAAAAAGAAGCTCAAATAATTGAACGCTTAGACAAGTTAAACTCTGCTGCACATACACCTCTTCAAGAATTGGAACACAAACTTACACCTTGGGTTTATTTTGTAATCATGCCTGTTTTTGCCTTTGCAAATGCAGGGATCAAGTTTGAAAATTTCTCTTTTAGTCTTTTCACTTCCTCTATTAGCTTGGGAATAATTGTTGGTCTTGTTTTGGGAAAAACCATTGGCATTTCTGGTATGACTTTGCTGTTTCAAAAGTTAAAAATCGGAAAACTTGAGGGAGTGAGTAAAAAGAACCTGTTGGGCATTTCTATGCTAGCAGGGATAGGATTTACAATGTCTTTATTCGTAACAGAGCTTGCATTTGAAAATGAAACCTTTATTCAAGAGGCTAAAGTGGCTATCCTTACAGCATCTATCCTTGCTGCTACGCTAGGGTTAGTTACTATCAAGTTCTTCAGTAAAACTAAAACCATTGAAAATTAAATAGTAATCCTAAAAAAAAATGAACTATGATTTATTTAGATAATCATCCCGAAAACCAAATTACTCTGGTATTAAATCCTAATACAGAGAAGAGCAAAAAGATTATTGCAATCGCAAAGTCATTAAAGAACACTCCTGTTTTAATTGAGCGTACTTCTGATGAATTAACCGCATTACAGCTTCTATCACTTTGTGAGAAGATGAATATTCATCCCCAAGAGTTGATTCATAAAGACTGTGTAAAAAACAGTGAGTTCAAGCTCGATGAGCAATCTGCTGCCGAATTTATCCAGAACAACCCTAAAGCATTACAATATCCAATAGCTGTCAAGGGCAGCAATGTGGTATTGATTACGACACCTACCGATATCTTTAAACTAACACGCAATAATGCTAAGGAAATACATTTAGAACATTAAAAAATTAGTCTATGAATTCGAATTTAAATTCAGCTTTAATAGATTTGAAGCAATTACATACAAACATCAAGAGTCATTATCTGGCCAGTTCTCGCTTAACCAATGAAATAAAAACCCGAAAATGGTATGAGAAAATGGCCAACTCCAGAAGCAACATGCAACTGGACATTGAAGATTTGACAGGTAAAGAACATACGCTACCCTCTGAAGAGATAGAGCGTACTAAAAGTGTAATTAATCACATACGTGAGAATTTACCTGATAGATATTCTGATGAAAGAGAAATTCATTTGGCCGATGTTTTAAAGGAAAAAGAAAAAATAATGCACGATGAGTATCATCGTTTTTTAAACGACTTAGAGTTACCTCATGAAACTGAAGTGATGCTAAAAAAACACGACAAACTCATAACGTATAATATTCAGAAATTAATTGATTTAGAACAGAAATACACCCAAGAGGTGTAAATACTTTTAGAGCTATGTCACTATCACGCAATGCACTTATCATCGATGATGAATTGGACATTTGCATGTTGTTGTCAAATATATTGCGTCAACAATCATTTAAGACAAACTATGCGCTTAATCTACATGACGCTCAAGAACAACTGAATGAGAATGCTCCTGATATTGTTTTATTGGATTTGAACCTGCCCGATGGTTCTGGCTTTGATATCATCCCTACTCTCAAAGCAGCCAATCCAAACGTTACTATCATCATTCAAAGCGCCCATGACGGGATTGAAGAAAAAGAAAAAGCTTTACATCACGGAATTGACCATTTTTTTTCAAAACCTATTAATGTAGCAGAATTAAAAGCTGTTATTGCATCCTAAATTCCACAACACTGTAGAACTTTTTTCTCAACTTCTTGTTCATTGATCATGAGCAAAATACTTATTGTTGATGACGACCCCGATATTACGTTACTTTTAGAGCGTTTTCTTCAACGTCAAGGATACATGGCTGAAACCTGCTCAACAGGAAAAGCCGCATTAGAAAAAATTAAAGATCATTCCTACGATCTGGCATTAGTAGACTTTCGTCTTCCGGATATGGACGGAATGGATTTGCTCTCTTTTTCTAAGAAAATTCAACCAAGTTTATCTATTGTCATTATCACAGGTTACTCAGATGTTAAAGTGGCGATTAATTGCATTAAAGCCGGGGCATTAGATTATGTTACCAAACCCCTTCATCATGAAGAAATTCTTCATCTGGTAAAAAAAGGGCTGAATGATACTACTATCCCTACTGAAACTCAAAAAGCGCCTCCTAAAAGAAAAAGTTCTCTTTCCAATCCGAAAGCTAAAAATGCTGAATTTATTATTGGAACCAGTGCTCAATCGCAGCATGTTTCAAAAATGATTAACCTTGTTGCCCCGACCAATATGTCGGTTGTAATTCTAGGAGAAACGGGAACAGGAAAAGAAGTTGTTGCCAAACGAATACACGCTGCAAGTAAAAGAGCCAACCAACCATTTGTTGCAATTGATTGTGGAGCCTTACCCAAAGACCTTGCCGGATCAGAATTATTCGGACACAAAAAAGGAGCTTTTACTGGAGCTTTGAGTGATAAAACGGGAAGTTTTGAATTGGCAAACGGAGGAACACTATTCTTAGATGAAATCGGAAACCTTAGTTATGAAAACCAGATTAAACTTCTAAGGGTTTTACAAGAACGTATTATTAGAAAAGTTGGCGGCACAAAAGATATTAAGGTAGATGTTAGGGTACTGGCAGCTACGAATGAAAACCTTATTGATGAAATTAAAAACGGTAATTTCAGAGAAGACCTTTACCACAGGATTAGTGAGTTTAAGATTGAGTTAGCTCCATTACGCCACCGTAGGGAGGACATCAAAGCTTTCATTGAATTTTTCTTGCAGCAATCTGCTGAAGAACTTGAAAAAAACGTTATAGGCTTTACCGATGATGCGGAACAAAAACTATTAGAATATTACTGGCACGGAAACTTACGCGAATTAAAAAATGTAATTAAACGATCTGTTCTCCTAAGCGAACTAGAGTGGATTGGTCTTCACACTTTACCTCAAGAAATTGTTTCTCCTAATCTTTCTGAAGAAACATCACCGTATCAAACTCCTAGCATGCCTCTTCAACAAATAACTAGTTTAAAAGCAGTAGTTGAACGTGCTGAAAGATCTGCAATTATACAAGCTCTAGAAAAAACCGGGTATAATAAAACGCAAACGGCAAAATTACTTGAAGTAGATCGAAAAACACTCTACAATAAAATGAATGCTTACGGAATAAATTTTGAAAAATAGTACATGGTTATAGCGCACTTTCAATTAGCAAACCAGCTCGTAGAAGCTCTGAACAATTATAAAATTCAAACAGAGATTTTTAACTCCTCTCAGCAAACTCTTTCTAATCATATTGATGCTATAATTTGTGGCCGAGATGTTCCTATTAACGACCTACGCATTCTATGTGAAAATAATTTTGCCATTCCGGTGATTGTGCTTGACGAGTTTTTTGATGAAACCTTGGGTTGCAAAATTCTTCAAGAAACTAACTGCGAATATCTTTACATGAGCTCTGTTGAACCTTTAAAATTTGAGAAAGACATTAAGCTTTGGCGTTCAAGACTCAAAAAAAATCAGATCCTAAAACATGAAAACAACACCCTAAGTAATATTTTCAATAGTATAGTCGATCCTTTGTTTACAATACTCCCAAATTTGCAGATTGTTGAAGGAAACAGGTCTTTCTACGCTTTTTTTAATTCATCGAAGACAAAATGGGATTCAGTATCACTGCGTGAAATTATACCTGAACAATATGATCTCATCCGTAAAAAAATAACTCAGAATAAAGCTATTCAAGGCATCGAAGTAATTGTCAAAATTAGTGACAAAACTATACCATGCCTCTTCTCTATATGGCCGGTGAAAAATGCGTTAGGAGAAACGATTCATTACCATGGACTATTGCATGACCTTACCGACCGGCTAATTGTAGAGAACGAAATGAAACGGGCCGAAAAAATGGCCATGATATCTCGCCTAACAAGAAGTGTTGCACATGAAGTTAGAAACCCCTTAAATAATATAAACCTATCACTTGACGGATTAAAAACTGAAATCGGTGAAGACGATTCGCTTGACATGTATCTGGAAATCATCCAACGAAATGCTAATCGCATTAATAACTTGATTACAGAATTACTGGACTCATCCAAACCTGCTGCATTAAAAACAGAAAAAGTTGCTGTTCGTAATATTGCTAATGGGGTTATCTCTTTGGCCGGAGATCGTTTTAGGTTGAAACAAGTTCGACTGGTACAAAAACTGAACACTTCTAACCTCTATATCAAAGTAGATGCTAAAAAGCTAGAAATTGCACTCCTTAATATTATCATTAATGCTATCGAAGCCGTTCAAAGTCAAACCGGAAAAATCATTTTTGGATGCGATGTGTGTGAAGAAAACAACTTTGTAGTTTTCAAAGTTGAAGATAATGGTATTGGGTTAGATCAAGATGAATTAAAAGTCCTTTTTGATCCGTTTTACACGAATAAAAAAGGAGGGGTTGGATTAGGTTTAACAACTACTCAAAACATCATAAACGCCCATCAGGGAAGAATTGAGGTTGAAAGTGCAAAAGGAAAAGGCACTACTTTCAATATTTTTATTCCGGTTGTCAACGAACTACTTGAATATTAACGGACAAAAGACCTGATAAAGCTTTCAATAAATGTTTGTAAGAAAGTACTTGTACTCTCACTTTTAGCACTCTGTCTTTTCTTACGTTTAAGGAACAACTCCCCTATCCACTGGAAAATATATTTCTGCGGATGACAGATTTCTTGCTCTAACTGTAACTTACTCAACTGAAATTTGTACAAAGCCAATTCTTCATGATGTTTCTCAATTAGTATTAACTCATCGAGTTCTTGTGTGTTCTTTATCTTCATTTTCTAAGGGTATATAAAAGTCTAATTCAGTACTAGTTTGCTGAACAAACCTATCTTTTAAATATTTCTGCAGTCCTTTCTTATTCGTCAGAAGCAACAATAAAAACACCAATAGCCAGAAAACACTCATAATTCCAAAACCACCAGCATAACTTCCCACTAGTTCTCCCAAATAAAATGAAAGAGCCAATGTCACAAAAGATAATGTGATGGCCAACACTCCAATAATGATGAGTGATGATGAGAATCTTGCCCATACATTAGCTGCATATCTTAATGATCTGAGCCAAGCCAAATTCCATTTGGCCTTGGCTAAATCATTAACATCTTGTTTTACCTGTTGAAATTCATTTTTCATTTTCAATCTACCGGGTTTATTTTTCTGCTCCGTTCAGCATCTCTTCTTTTTGTTCATCTACGCTTTTCTTAATGTCTTCAGCTACTTTTTGTCCTCTATTCTTCAATTCATGAATCTGATCATTAAGTTCATTCATTTTCTCAGCAATGTCATCTCTAGTTTCTTTTCCACTTTTAGGAGCCAATAGAATTCCGGCTGTTGCTCCTGCTATAGCCCCAATAGTTCCTGCTAAAATTACTTTTCCTGTCGTATTCATTATTTGACCTTTCTTTTTAATTATTAATTGTAATCTGCTTCAAAAGGTGAAAGAATTGTGCCACTACGATAAACAAGCGTTAAGCGTTCACAACTGAGTCTTAAACTACACACCTTCAGTTACAACCGTGGAAACAAATCCACAATAAAGCTAATTACCATTGTTGCCCTTCTCAGACACAAACAACATTAACAACTGATTTACTGACAGTTAAAAAAACGACTACTCAACAACACTTGATTCGGCACATATCTTTCATTGAATCAGAACAAATAATTAAAAAAATCAAAAGCATTATGGAAAATCAAACATTAGAACAAGTAAATATTAAAGTACCAGAACCTAAAAGCATTAAAGTTGAGACTGGTATCAATCAAGAACATAGAGATGAAATTGCTCATGGTCTTAAACAAGTATTGTCTGACACCTATTGCCTTATGTTAATGACTCAGAATTATCACTGGAATGTTAAAGGCAACCTCTTTAGAGAAATTCATATTATGACAGAAGAACAATATGAAGATTTGTTCGAAGCTATTGATAAAGTAGCTGAACGTATAAGAGCTTTGGGACACATTACTCCCGGAACAATGGCAGAATTCAATGATAGAACAAACATTAATATTCCAAACGCTGAGCTAAGTGACCTTGAAATGGTTGCAGACCTACTTGCAGCCAACGAAACAGTGGTAAGAGTTTTAAGAAACACACTCGATCCAGCTGAAAAAGCTCATGATGAAGCTACTGCAGATTTAATTACAGAAAGATTAAGATTCCATGAGAAAACGGCTTGGATGTGGAGAAGCTTTTTAGAGAAATAATAATGCTTATTATCATAAACTAGAGAGGGCACAATGTCCTCTCTTTCTATTTTAACAAAAAATAGGAAAGACAAACTAGAGGGATAAAAGCAACAAAAGCCAGAGCCTATCTAAAACAATTGGAAATTGTAATCGGAGGATTAACAATCCTCTTTAGCGGCTGTACTTTTATTTTGACTATTTATAAATTATTAGTAAAATGCATACTTCTTTAACAATTAAAAGATTATTTAGAAGTTAATTTTAACATTCTAGACATTTTTATCTAGAGAACTCAACTAAAAAAATCTTAGTTTCGCTACTCTGAAAAAGAAGTGCATGCCGAAAAGCTTTAAAAAAGTCTACTTCTGGATTAACCTCCTGTTAATCACATTAATGTTAGGGTTAACCAGCTGCGGAAGGGTTTATTATTCCTCTGAACGTGTTTATAAAGCGCAAAAAGAGCAACATAGACGCCTTAGAAGACGTGGTTATTCTAATCAACAGTATAGAAAGAGAAGAAGTAAACGTTTACGTATATCCAAGAAGCGCAACTTTAGTAAGCGCAAATACCGTAAGTATGGTTCCGGTAGTGGTAAAGGCCGTAGATAGACTTATTACTATTATTTGCCTTTACACCCTTTTTGTACCCAATTAATTTAAATCTGCAATAATTCTGTCTACAATCATTTGGCTGGAGCCTCTTTTAGACCGCATATACTTGTCTATTTGCACATCAAAATCAGCAGGTTTATCGATAGTAAATTGAGCGATGGCTTTTTCGAATTGTCCATATGTTTCAACCTTAGCTGCAACTTGGGCTTCTAGTGCTTCCTTAGCCTCAAGAAACCCATCTGTATCTGTACCAAAAATTACTGGTACATTAAAAGCCAGAGGCTCTAAGATATTGTGCAAGCCTTTTCCAAAACCTCCACCAACAAATGCTACATCTCCGTATTTATACAAAGAAGATAAATGACCTATAGTATCGACCAGTATTACTAGAGCATTAGCAATCTCTTCCTCACTGTGTATACTCAATTGAGAAAACCTTAATACTTTACCCACTTTCAATTCTTCATATTTATTAAAAGTAGATTCCTTTAACTCATGTGGTGCAACAAGAAATTTGTATTGAAGAGCATGTTTCTTTATCAGTTCAATTAACAATTGATCTTCGGACTCCCAAGTACTCCCCCCCATTACCAAAGGATAATTTTTCTTGAAAATTTCAATTTCTGGATAACTTCGAGATGCTTTAGCAATTTGATGAACTCTATCATACCTCGAGTCTCCTCCTATTTCAAAATTACCGGTAATTGACTTTACCAACTCCAAATCCTCTTTGCGTTGTACAAAAACCTTATTGGGGATAGTTAACATTCTTCTAAACCATTTCCCATAAGACTTGAAAAATATTTGTTTGGGATAAAACCTAGCTCCAACCACGTATGTTAGAACCCCTCTTTGCTTCAAAGCTTTTAGCATATGATACCAAAACTCGTATTTTACAAATAAGGCTATATCGGGTTGAATTGCATCAAGGAAGTAAGATGCATTTTTTGCGGTGTCAATGGGTAAATATGTTATTAAAGACGCTTTAGGATATTTTTTTTTTGCGTTGTATCCAGACGGAGAGAAAAAAGTAACAACTAGTTGCCATTTATCGGCTTCAAGAGACGCTATCAACTGTTCGAACACTGGCATCCCCATTTCGAATTCTCCTAATGAGGCAGCATGAACCCAAACAACTTTACGTTGCCCCTTTTTCCACCTTGCTAAATCTGTGGGAGTTTCTCTTCTTCCTTCAACCCAATCTCTGGCTTTTTGATTCCAAAGAGCAAAAATTGTAATCAGGGTAGTATATAACCTTATCCCAAAATTATAAAGCAGTAACATGTAAACTAGTCATAATAAAACTCTCGGGGAGTCTTTTTATACAAAGGAATTGTCCAACCTACTTTTACGCCCTGAAGAAGGTCTTGGCGGTTTTCATCGTCTGATTCCTGAGTATCAAAATTGTAACTTCTTCTACTTTTCGTAAATCCCTGAAAAAACTCATAACCGATATAGAAATTCAAAAACCTTTTGTTCCCAAAATATCTATAGCCAATAAACTGGCTTAAAAGTAGCCCATTAGTTAAACGGTCATACCCTTTTTCATAATCATCATTCAACCAAGGCACTGTATTACGATCTACCTGATAACGAATACTATGTTGTATGAAACCTACACCAACCATAATCATTGGGCCTGAATTTTTATTGGGGCCCAGAATAGGTATTATTTTCCCGAAATTTCCTTTAAAATAAAACCCTCTTTCCATCATAGCAATGTAAGCGTAAGTTCCTTTTTCACTTATAACTTCATTATTCTCAACTCTATATTGAGCAATAGGATCTTCATTCACATCACTACCAAAAAGAAAACTACCCTCTATACCATACAGCCAGTTTTTACGATCTTTAATCATAAAAGAAGCCCCAAGACTATTGTTGTTGCCAAACCTTCTAGACAAATCTCCTCCGGGTATTTGATAACTATAATGAACATTTATCAACGGAGCAAAAACAACAGAGTCTTTCGGATTAACCTGTGCTTGAATACATTTTATTAAAACAAGAGGGAGAATGAGACTAAAAAGTAATTTTTTCATCGTAAAAAATTCATTGCGAATATAGTCAAAATTAAAGCGCTTTGTTTGACTTTCACGGCCTTTCAAATGTTTTATATTCGCATCATTATCTCATATTTATTGATTACTTTTCATGGAAAACATACAACTCGTTGATCTAAAAAATCAATATTTAAAAATAAAACAGGAAGTAGATAAAGCAGTTATTGATGTGTTAGAATCATCTGCTTTTATTAATGGTCCTGAGGTGAAGCTATTTGCAGAAGAGTTAAGCCAATATCTAGGTGTTAAACATGTAATCCCTTGTGGTAATGGTACAGACGCTCTTCAAATTGCATTAATGGCTCTTGATTTAAAACCTGATGATGAAGTTATTACACCTAGTTTTACATATGTAGCTACATGCGAAGTTGTTGCATTACTTAGAGGAACTCCTGTATTTGTAGATGTTTATCCAGATTCATTTAACATGGATGTGGACGCCCTACGCAAAGCCATAACCCCTAAAACCAAAGCAATTATTCCTGTTCACCTATATGGTCAATGCACCAATATGGAAGAAATCATGAAAATTGCTAATGAATTTAACATTCCTGTTATTGAAGATACTGCCCAAGCAATTGGTGCGACTTATACTTATTCAGATGGAACAAAAAAGAAAGCAGGCACTATAGGTGCAATTGGTTGTACTTCATTCTTCCCAAGTAAAAATCTGGGTGCATTTGGTGATGGTGGAGCCATGTTTACCAATGATGATGAATTAGCCCAAAAACTTAGAAAAGTTGCGAATCATGGACAATCAGTAAGGTACTATCATGATAGTATTGGTGTAAATTCCAGACTAGATTCTATTCAAGCCGCGATACTTAGAATTAAGCTGCGCCATTTAGATCAATACATTACAGATAGAAGAAGAGCTGCTGATTTCTACACTAACGCATTTTCTTCCATTCCTGAAATCACTCCGCCATATGTTTCTGATTTTAGCGATCACGTATATCATCAGTATACCATTAAGTTAGAAAATGTTGATCGCGAGGGGCTACAAGAGCACTTAAAAAGCAAAGGAATACCATCTAACATTTATTACCCTCTAAACAACCATAGGCAAAAGGCTTTCAAAGATTCAGTAGATGTTAACATAGAATTACCTGTAACTGAAGAACTGGGGAAACAAGTTCTATCTTTACCTATGCATACTGAATTAACTAATGATCAATTAACCTATATTACAACTGAGGTTATTACTTTTATCGAAGAAAACAGGAACTAATTAGAAAAATTACAATTACTTAAAAAATTAAAAACTATGAACATTGCCGTAGTAGGAACTGGGTATGTAGGACTAGTTACCGGAACGTGTTTAGCTGAGACTGGTGCAAATGTCATTTGTGTTGACATTGATGAAAATAAAGTTAAAAAAATGAAATCGGGTATCGTTCCGATTTATGAACCACATCTTGATGTATTGTTCGAAAGAAACATCAAACAAAACCGTTTGAAGTTTACAACCGAGTTAAAAGATGCTGTTGATCATGCAGAGATTATTTTCCTTGCGTTGCCAACTCCTCCAGGAGAAGATGGTAGTGCTGACTTATCATATGTGCTTGGCGTTGCCAAACATCTTGGTGAAATCATTACTGATTATAAAGTAATTGTAGATAAAAGTACTGTTCCTGTTGGTACGGCAGAAAAGGTAACTAAAGCTGTACGTGATTCTTTAGACAAAAGGTTTAGTGCTGATGATCCATCTCGCCCAGATTTCGATGTGGTTTCTAACCCTGAGTTTTTACGTGAGGGGTTTGCTGTAGATGATTTCATGAAACCAGATAGAGTTGTGGTAGGTTCTTCTTCTGATAAAGCTACGGCACTTATGGAGAAGCTTTATAAGCCTTTCGTTAGACAAGGGAACCCTATCATCTTTATGGATGAAAAATCAGCAGAATTAACAAAATATGCAGCTAACTCATTCTTAGCTACAAAGATTACCTTCATGAATGAAGTAGCGAATCTTTGTGAACTTGTAGGTGCTGATGTAGATAAAGTTCGTATTGGTATTGGATCTGATACAAGAATTGGTAAACGTTTCTTGTTCCCTGGTATTGGATACGGTGGAAGCTGTTTCCCTAAAGATGTTCAAGCTTTGGTAAAATCTTCAACTGAAGTGAATTATGAATTCAAAATTTTGAACTCTGTAATGGATGTGAATCAAACACAAAAAACCATTATAGTTCCTAAAATTCTGAACTTCTTTAAAAACAACCTTAAAGGTGTAAAAATTGCAATGTGGGGATTGGCATTTAAGCCTGACACAGATGATATCCGTGAAGCCCCTTCTCTCTATATTATTGATAAACTTGTTGAAGCTGGTGCTGAAATCATTGCATTTGACCCCGAAGCAATGGACAATGTTAAAAGCTTAAAAGGAGATAAGATTAATTACGCCAAAGATCACTATGAAGCGTTAGAAGGCGCTGATGCATTGGTAATATGTACTGAGTGGCAGATTTTCCGTAATCCGGATTTTATGTACATGAGCAATAAGCTTAAGAGCAAAGTCATCTTTGATGGTAGAAATCTTTATAACTTAGAAGATATGAAAGAATTAGGTTTCTATTATACATCAATAGGACGCGAAATTGTTAATGCATAAGCCTATGAAGACAATACTCATAACCGGTGCTGCTGGTTTTCTTGGTTCTCACTTATGTGACCGCTTCATTAAGGAAGGTTACAAGGTTATTGGTATGGACAACCTTATAACTGGTAATCTTGAAAACATTCAGCACCTGTTTCCTCTGGATAATTTTGAATTTTACAACCATGATGTAACTAAGTATGTCCACGTATCTGACGATCTTGATTACATTTTACATTTTGCTTCTCCGGCATCTCCAATAGATTATCTGAAAATCCCCATACAAACCCTCAAAGTTGGAGCGATGGGAACTCACAATCTATTAGGGTTAGCCAAGGCAAAAAATGCGAGAATTCTTGTTGCTTCAACATCTGAAGTATACGGAGACCCTCAGGTTCACCCTCAACAAGAGACTTATTGGGGGCATGTAAACCCTGTGGGACCAAGAGGTGTTTATGATGAAGCTAAACGCTACATGGAAGCTATCACCATGGCATATCACACTTATCATGGCTTAGAAACTCGAATTATTCGAATTTTCAACACCTATGGTCCTAGGATGAGACTCAACGATGGTAGAGTTTTACCTGCTTTTATTGGTCAAGCACTAAGAGGAGAAGATTTAACAGTGTTTGGTGATGGTTCTCAAACAAGATCTTTTTGTTATGTAGATGATTTGGTTGAAGGTATTTATCGTTTGTTATTGAGTGATTACCCAAATCCTGTTAACATCGGTAACCCTAATGAAATTACTATAAAAGATTTTGCAGAAGAAATCATTAAACTAACCGGAACTGATCAAAAAGTTATCTATAAGCCTTTACCCGTTGACGATCCGATGCAACGTAAGCCTGATATCACTTTAGCTAGGGAGATTCTTAAATGGGAACCAAAAGTTGATCGTAGTGAAGGTTTAAAACGCACTTATGAATGGTTTAAATCTCTACCAGAGGAAAAACTTTTCAAAAAAGATCACAACACTTTTGAAGGGTTTATCAAAAAGTAGACTCGTATGAAAAAGAAAATATTAATTACAGGGGGAGCCGGTTTTATCGGCTCTCATGTTATACGGAGGTTTGTAAGCAACTATCCTGAATATCACATCTATAATTTAGATGCACTTACATATGCAGGTAATCTTGAAAATCTTGAAGATATACAGGGGCTATCTAATTATAGTTTTATAAAAGGAGATATTACAGATGCTGTATTTATAGACGCTCTTTTCGAAGAGCATAAATTTGAATGTGTTATTCACTTAGCTGCTGAATCTCATGTTGACCGATCAATTAAAGATCCTTTGGCCTTTATTCGTACAAATATATTGGGAACTGTTAACCTATTAAACGCTTTTAAGTCTATATGGGATAATCACTTTGAGAATAAGTTATTTTATCATATTAGCACTGATGAAGTTTATGGTACACTTGGAGAAACAGGTTTATTTGAAGAAACAACACCTTATGCCCCTAATTCACCTTACTCTGCGTCTAAAGCCAGCTCAGATCATTTTGTAAGAGCTTATGGAGAAACATATGGTATACCATACATTGTAAGTAATTGTTCTAATAATTATGGTCCTAACCAATTCCCTGAGAAACTAATTCCTCTCTTCATTCACAATATCAAAAACAAAAAGCCTCTACCGGTATATGGTGACGGTAAATATACACGAGACTGGCTTTATGTGATAGATCATGCCATTGCTATTGACCTTGTATTTCACAAGGGAAAAGTTGGTGATACATACAATATTGGAGGATTCAATGAATGGCAAAACATAGAACTCATTAAAGTTTTATGTTCTATAATGGATGACAAACTAGGTTATGCTAAAGGAACATCAGAACAGCTCATTACTTATGTTACTGATCGACCTGGTCATGATAGACGATATGCCATTGATGCCTCAAAAATAAATAAAGAATTAGGTTGGTCTCCTAGTGTTACTTTTGAAGAAGGACTTTCAAAAACTGTGGACTGGTACCTAGATAATAACAGCTGGCTAACTAATGTCACATCTGGTGAATACCAAAATTATTACACTTCAATGTATAACAATCGCTAAAGTCACATAAAGCTGTGAATGAACTAAAGAAGCTTAGGTTTAGAAGTAGTAAAACCTTTGTAAAAAAGAAAAACCATGATGAGAAAATTCATCATGGTTTTTCTTTTTATACGATTTAGTAGTCAATTTATATCTATCCTATAAAAAAACTATCCTAAGAAATAAAAAAGCCATCGAGAAAATCTCAATGGCTTTATAAATTTTATTTGTACAGTCCCCTGAAAGTTAAAAACTCCAGAGATCGTGTTCAAAGTTAAAGATCTGTTCTTCTATACGCTCTGCTTCTAAAACAGCGTCTAAAGGGGATAAATACTGTTGAAGGCTTCTATTATAAACGTTTGTCTCTTTTGTAATAGTACTTGAAAACATACGTTTCCAAAAGATATCGTCATAAGTTAATCTATGTACATCATTTTGTCTATTGTACACTTCGCTTTTAGCAAAAACCGTTCTTGCTTCAGGAAAATATATCCAAAACAATTCTTGATACCCTAGAAATTCACCTTCCTTATAAACTTCAACTAAAGGACAAATACCTAAAATTCTAGTTTCTAATACAGAACGTTGCTTATCAAAGAAAACTTCTTCTTTGATTTTAAATCTAGTAATGTCTCGGGCAGAGATCGTGTCCTGAACCTCTTCTTGTTTCATAGACATTGTTTCTTCATCCCAAACTTGAATTACCTGAGTTCTTGACATATGTTCTTTATACAACTGTTCAACAGTCATAGGCTCTTCAAACATATCATTACTAGGATCGTAAGCTGTAATATTACCCGTTTCTTGAATCCCCTCAAGAATCACAGTCATAAAGTTTTTACGCCCTTGATCTGGATTAATTGGATAATAGAAAACTTGATTCATCTTTTCTTTCATATCCACTATTCTCCAGACACGT
>CERC01066822.1_pt1 | contig 16221 bp, 11 predicted proteins | sample 530921 | NCBI WGS metagenome assembly CERC01 (sample SAMEA2621099, study PRJEB7988) | marine metagenome | isolation source: saline water (ENVO:00002010), including
CCTGAACGTGTAGAAAGTAGCATGCTCACATTTCCTTCAAAAAGCTACATCTATAAAGAACCTTACGGCATTACGTTGGTTATAGCTCCTTGGAATTACCCATTTAATCTAGCAATAGCTCCTTTAATTGCAGCAGTAGCAGCAGGAAATACGGTGATTTTGAAACCTTCTGAGTTGAGCCCTAACACATCGGCTTTAATTGCTGATTTAATCAATTCAAATTTTGAGCAAGAATACCTCTATGCTATTGAGGGAGGAGTTGAAGTAACCCAAAAATTATTAGCACAGAAAAATGATTATATTTTTTTTACAGGAAGTCCACAAGTTGGTAAAATTGTAATGAAAGCAGCAGCAGAACACCTTACTCCTGTAACCTTAGAACTTGGCGGTAAAAGTCCGGTAATTGTTGATGAAACGGCAGCAATTAACCTAGCTGCTAAAAGAATTGTTTTTGGAAAATGTTTCAATGCAGGGCAAACCTGTATTGCTCCCGATTATTTGTTGGTACATTCCAGTAAAAAACAAGAGCTAATTACGGCCTTGCAAAAGCAATTAGATCTGCAGTATGGAAAAGATCGCAAAGCTTCAGCAGATTTTGCACGCATTATTAACGAAAAGCACTTTAACAGACTAATAGCTTACCTAGATGATGGAGAGGTAGTCATAGGTGGAGAAATTGATGCCTCTGAACGTTATATAGCCCCGTCCGTAATCGAAATAAAAGACTTGGAAAGTCCAATTATGCAGGAAGAAATATTTGGACCAATATTACCCTTGGTTACATACAATACTTTGGACGAAGTGGTTGAAATCATTCGTAACCGAGAAAAACCATTGGCTTTTTATCATTTTACCAAAAGCACTAAGAACAGGGAATATTTGTTAAAACAAATTCAATTTGGAGGAGGAACAATTAACGATACCATCGAACATTTTGTTAATCCTGCATTGCCTTTTGGAGGTATTGGGCCTAGTGGAATCGGAGCATATCATGGCCAATTTGGATTTGAAACCTTTTCACATAAAAAGGCCGTATTAAAAAAGAGCAGTTGGATAGATCTTCCTCTAAAATATCCTCCTTATGGGGCTAAATTAAAGTGGCTAAGAAGAGCATTTAAGCTAATGGGATAATCAATAAACAGCAGATATAATAATAGAATGCTGAAAATGAGTCATATAAATTATTACTTTTGAACACTTTAGTTGCGAAGTAAGTCTGTATTATGCCTAAGCAAACATTTTTAAATTTACCCGAAGAGAAGCGTTCCAATTTTGTTAATACTGCACTTAAAGAATTCGCTTTAAATGACTACCAAAATGCTTCCGTAACCAGTATTGTTAGAGAACTTGGTATTGCTAAAGGAAGCGTTTATCAATACTTTGAGAATAAAAAAGACCTTTATTTCTATTTAATTGAGCTAGCAGGTAACCGAAAGTTGGAAGCAACTGGGGAGTTGTTGGCTTCACCCGGAGATGATTTCTTCAAGTGGTACCGCAAACTACATGTAAGCTCTTTGGTTTATGACATCCAATATCCGGTAGAAGGTGCTTTGTTGAGAAATGTGAGTAGAGAAGAGAACAACGAAGACATTGGTAACATGGCTTTACACAACAAGCAAGAAGCAATTTCTTTTTACAAGCATGTGTTGAAGCAACATTATAATTCGGGTTTGATGCATACAAAACCTAATTATTCTGCCTTTTCATACGTTTTAGTACAAACCGGATTAGGGTTGATGGACTTATTACAGATTCAATTTGGGTTTTCGTTGTACGAATGTGCAAAGACAAACACATCTCCAGATGTATCAGAAGAAGAGGTTAAAGCTCTTGTAAAAAAGGTCGTAAAGTCAGTTCAACAAAACTTCTTAGACTAAAAAAACCCGGATGCATCTCTGCTGCCGGGTCTTTCGAAATCCTTATGATGATTATCAAGTAGTCTTAAACAAACCTCATAAGGAATAAGGTTTGTCCGTTAAGCAGCAAAAGCTCCTTTAACGTTAGACATATAGTTACTTGATAATGATTTCTTGACTGATGACATAAACCGCCCTCCTTTCTTTTGATGAAACTTTACCTTTTACCGCTCTTCGAATACTTTACGAAGAGTAAGCAAAGGTTTGTGGTTTTTCCACTGGTATAAATATAGGAGATCATATCCTTTTTTCGCAAATTTTCTAGAAATATCTTCTTATCGTTAACGGATCGGCTAAGTGTAGTGTGGGAATTTGAAACTGAAAAACATTCAGTTTAGCACCAATGTAAGCCAAAGAACAAAGTTTAACTTTAGTCTGTACCTCGCATTACGTATAGCCAGTGTTTCTTTTTTAGAATTTCAATTGTGCCTGAATTCGCAGTAATCTTCCTTTTTGATGGTTGATAGGGTTTTCAGAATCTTCATATCTACGGTCTGAAAAGGTGTATTCAACTAAGAATTCAAAGTGAGGTAGTGGATGCCATTCTATTCCAATTTCAGTATCTCTAACTGTATAGCTACGAGCATCCAATTCATGTTTCTTCCCACCGTCATAATATTGCAAGCGGACAAAGGGATAAAATTGTTGATTCCATTTTTCTATAAAATATGAAAATGTGGCATATCCACCTTGAAGTGGTTTAACTTCTATTGTATTCATTGCTTTGTCAAATTCTGGACCTCTTCCGAAGTTATACTCTGCTTGAATACCAAAAGGTTTGGGGTATAAAACAAATGACAATGCTGCTCTTTGGTCGAGATAACCTTCAGCATTAACGTTAATGTTTGGGTTATGCTCTGTTACTACATACTTTCCTGAATAAGCCTGAATGCCTGGTTCTATCACCTGATTCCCCAACTCTATAGGATAAGAGAAACGCGTTACTAAATGAAATTCATCATTTTCATCAAAATGGTTTGCGGTTTGCCCATTGTAAAACCCTAAAGCAAATAATCCAAAATCTCCACCACTTAATCCAGCTTTTTTAAGCTTCTTTATAAGCTTTCTTTTTTCTTTGGTAGCCCAATAGAAGAAAACCCCAAGGTCGCGTTCATCTTTTACAGCACTATTGAGTGCATCGTTTCTATCAAGTGGAATTCGATTACTACTTGATTGCATATTCTCAAAACCATATGGTACTTTGCTTTGTCCAATACGAATCCGAAACTCATTGTTTTTATCAATTCCCACATCTATATAGGCGTCTTTTAATCGACCAACATGATGTGCTTCTCCTATAGATTTGGCAAAATCTGGTTGGAAATAAAAAAATACACGAGGGGAAATTTGCCCTTTGATTTTAAACCGTAAACGTCTAAAAGAAAGTCCACCTCCATCTTCTCCCCAATTCTCGTCACATTGCTCACAGTTCAAATTTGGGTTGGTTTCAAACAAGCTGTTATAGCGGACTTGCATATAGCCACCAATGTGTATATTTTCATACCATTTTTGAGAATGAATTTTTTGTTGTGCTAGAAGTATGGAACTGCCCCATAAGATGAGAAAACCTGTAAGAATTAAACGCATTAGTCGGCTATTTTACTTATTACTTTACCTTCTGAATCTATCACAATATCCCAATCGGTTTGAGTTAGTGCGTTAAGCTCCATTTTATAGATTACTTTTCCATTGTCGGTTATGCGTTCTAAGTCGTCTATTGAATAACCACTAAAATCTGCTTGTATTCTGTTGTTCACGGCTTTGGGTAATTCACTTTTAGAAATATCTTCTTTGTGCTTTACCATTTTCCCTTCAGCATTGTACCATATTTCGTGGTCTGTACTCCAACCAATTTCAAAATCAACATTGTAAAAGTTACTATCCATTTCCCACTCTACATCTGTTGCTTTTGGGAATTGTTTGTTGAATTGGTTTAAAATAATCGATGGTACTTGGCTTTGTGGAATGTCCTGAGCTTGGATAGATAAGTTGATAGTTAATGCAGTGCTAAGGATTAAAATTTGTTTTTTCATCTTGTAAAATTTTTGTTTAATAATTAATTACAAGACAAAGGAAAGACCCGAATTTGGAAAGATTTGGGAATATTCTACACAGTAGAAAATTCTATTTGGAAAAAATGTAAGGTGTTGTTAAAAGAATAGGAAACCTTAAAACCGTACAAGTCTGAAATTGCTTTTACAATAGCCAATCCGAGTCCAGTCCCCTTAGATTTGCTATTAGGTTTATAAAATCGGGAAAACAGAAGGTTTTCGTTAAGTTTTTCATTGTCCCCCGTGTTACTTATTTTAATATTTTTTTCAGCAATCTCTACAAATACATCTCCGTTAGGAACATTATGGGAAATGGCATTTTTCAGTAAGTTTGAAATAATTACATTGGCAAGTGAGGTATCCATTTGAATGAATAGTTTGGTATTTTCATTTACCGTAATTTTTACTTTCTTAAATATTGCCATTTCTTCTAAATCACTAACATTTTTTTGAACTATATCATTCAGGAGAATTTGTTGATTGTCCAAAAACTGTTTGTTTTCGATTTTGGTTAACAGCAGCAATGATTTGTTTAAACGCACCAAACGCTCAATAACACTCATTACTTCGGCAAGGTTTTCAGCTTGTTCGTTTTGTAAATTTCCTTTTTCAATTAGCAGTTCAAGTTTATTAGTGGCTATTGCTAATGGTGTTTGTAATTCGTGTGATGCGTTTCCTATAAATTGTTTTTGTTGCTCGTAGGTTTCGGTAGTATGTTTTAATAGTGCATTTACCGCATTTTGCAAGTCGGTAAATTCTTTAGTGTTTGTTTTTATTATGGGAAGTGTTTTGGTCTTTCCTAAACGATATTTTTTTAATTGATTTAAAAAATCATAAAATGGTTTCCAAAGCTTTTTTAATACCAAATTATTGATGAAAATAATTCCGATAATCAAGCTGATGTATAACCAAATTATATCGTAGAGAAGCTCTTGTATCAAGTCATCTTCTTCGACCATTGAGTTGGCAACTTTGAGTTCGTAATAGTTGCCATCTAACTCAAAAGCAGTAATAAGCATTCTAACGGGTTCAGGTTCGGGGGCTTCGTCATCAGCATCTTGCATACTAAGTTGGGTGTCAAGATATTTATCCTTTGTTGAAAGGGCTTGTTTTCTGTTGATTTTTCGAACGACAAAAAAACTTTCGTCAAAATAATTTTTGGTTAGTATGGTTGAATCTTTTTGAGCATTTTGAATAATTAGGCGTTTGTAATTTTCAAGACCTTCATCAATGCTACTTTTGATTTCATTGAGCATATTGAAATAAAAAACTACAGCCCAAACTGTAACAATGGCTAGAATTGATACCGATAAATATTTTATAGATTGATTAAGTAGGTTCATTTTTCAACCAATTTGTAACCAATTCCATAAATAGATTCAATTTCTATTTCGGCATTAGCTGATTGTAGTTTTTTACGTAGGTTTTTAATCTGATAATATATAAAGTCAAAACTGTCAGCATTGTCCGAATTGTCGCCCCAAACGTGTTCGGCTAATGCAGATTTGGTAACTAAGCGTTTTTTGTTGAGCAAGAAATAATTGAGAATATCAAACTCTTTTCTATTGAGTAGAACGTTTTGGTTATTCACAACAAATGTTCTTTCTTTTAAGTCTAAGGCGATATTAGCAATTTCAATGGTGTCTTTTCCATTTAATTTTTGCCTTCGTAAAACTGCTTTTACCCTTGCGTTGAGTTCTGCTAAGTGAAAGGGCTTTGTAAGATAATCGTCTGCTCCAAGCTCTAACCCCTTAAGTTTATCGTCTAATGAATCTTTTGCAGATATAATGATTACATTTTCGCTTTTACCTTCCTTTTTGAGTTCTGCTAAAATGTTTAGTCCATTACCATTTGGTAGCATAATGTCAAGTAAAATGCAGTCGTACTCATAAATAAAAATTTTGTCTATGGCACTATGATAATCAGTAGCGGTTTCTACGAGAAACTTTTCTTTTTCAAGAGATTCTTTAATGCTACCGAGTAATTGAGGCTCGTCTTCGATTACTAAAATTTTCACGCCATAAATTTACTTTAAGATGTTGGAAAGAAATGGGAATTGTCGTTTTCATATAGGCTATAGCATCTTAATAACGATTGTGTAAAAATCTGGAGTTTTGGTTAGTAACTTTTGAGTGATGTGTTCATTGTTTTGTTTTTCAGTTAAATAAGTCTTGTCTAAATATATATTTAGATGATAAAATGAAGCGTTTTAAAGCCTTTCATATCTGTTAAAAGAAAAATGTAACCATGTAATCTGTACCTTTTACCTAACGTAATGTTAATGCCTTATCCATGTCCTTAAGGTGACAGAATAATTAGTTTTCTATCCAATTAAAAACAGTGTTCTATGCCAAGAAAAGCAGCCAAGCAACGTAAGATTTTCGTTTTTGACACTTCGGTAATTCTTTACGATCACAATTCCATTCTCAACTTTGATGAACACGATATTGCCATCCCAATTACGGTGTTGGAAGAGTTAGATCAGTTCAAAAAAGGGAACGATACCAAGAATTTTGAAGCACGTGAGTTCATTCGTTTTTTAGACAAACTATCGGGAAATACATCTTTAAAAGATTGGATTCCATTGAACGGTCCAAAAAAAGGAAAGTTCAAAGTAATTATGAATGGACAAACCGGTAGAACTGAAGTAGAAGAAATTTATGGGAGCAACAAAGCAGACCATAAAATCTTGAATGCTGCTTTAACCATGATGAATGAAGAGCCAAAATCAAAAGTGGTTTTGGTTACAAAAGACATCAACCTGCGTTTAAAAGCGAAAGCCCTAAACATTCAGGCAGAAGATTACGAAACAGGTAAAATTCTTGACGTACAAAATCTTTACACCGGAAGATCTACCATAGAAGATGTTGACCAAAATTTAATTGATGCTTTATTCAAAGAGCATTCACTGCCCAAAGAAGACTTTGAAGGCATAGAGTTTCTAAACAATCATTACTACATCTTAAAAGGGAAAAAAAGCTCTACACTAGCCTTTTACAATCCTAAAACGCAAAGTGTGCAGCGGGTAGAAAAACGTGCTTGTTATGGAGTGACTCCGCGCAATGCAGAACAGACCTTTGCCATTGATGCCATTCTTAATCCTGATATTCCAATTGTAACCATGCAAGGCGTTGCCGGAACAGGAAAAACGCTTGTTGCATTGGCTGCTAGTATAGAGCAACGCAAAGAGTTTAAACAGATTTACTTAGCGCGTCCTATTGTTCCGTTGAGTAATAAAGATATTGGGTATTTGCCAGGAGACATTAAGTCGAAGATCAACCCATACATGGAGCCTTTGTGGGACAACCTGAAGTTCATCAAAAATCAATGGAAAGAAACCGATCGCAATTACAAGCGCATTGAAGATATGGTGAATCAGGAGAAAATTTTGGTAACCCCATTGGCTTATATCCGTGGTAGAAGCTTGTCGAACATTATGTTTATTGTAGACGAAGCACAAAACCTTACTCCACATGAAGTAAAAACCATCATTACCCGTGCGGGAGAAAACACGAAAATCATTTTCTCAGGAGATATCTACCAAATAGATACACCTTATTTGGATGAACATTCAAACGGGTTGTCTTACCTCATTGATCGTTTAAAAGGCAATGAACTATTTGCACACATCACGCTAGAGAAAGGCGAAAGAAGTGAATTGGCCAACTTAGCAAACGAATTGTTGTAACATTCTCTTTTAGAGGAGGTAACTTGTGGGTTACGCCAATTTAACAATTGGCTAGGTGTAAATTGTGTTTCTTAAAAATCTATTGATTTGAAGATAAACGCGGCTTTATTTTGCTGCCGTAACATTGTATTCCGTAAACACACCTAAAAGTGTGCAGATACGGAAAATGAGAACGGTTATTATAATTTACCCCAGCAATCTCTCCCGAAACGAATCAATATCGGCCGCTCTTTTTTCAGTATACAACCAAGGAATTAGAAACATTCGGCAACAAGCTGATGATGATATGATTTAACAACTTGAGTTATGAAAAAGAAAAACAGAAGACCGGTTGACATTGTAGTAATTTCTGATGTGCATTTGGGAACCTACGGATGCAGAGCAAAAGAATTGCTGAAATACATGAAAAGTATTCAGCCGAAACATGTGATTCTTAACGGAGATATTATTGACATCTGGCAATTCAAGAAGCGATACTTTCCTAAAGCGCACATCAAAGTGGTGAAGCAAATCATGAACTGGATTGCTGACGGCATTCAGGTGGATTACATTACAGGAAACCACGATGAGATGTTGCGTAAATTTGTTGGATTCAAAATGGGATCGTTCAAAATAGATAACAAACTGGTTATGGAGCTCAATGGCGAACAAGCCTGGATTTTCCACGGTGATGTTTTTGATGTGACTATGCGTTACTCAAAATGGTTGGCGAAATTGGGTGCCATTGGTTACGATACGTTAATTGTGATCAACAACTTGGTAAACTGGTTTAGCGAGCGTGTATTGAAAAGAGGAAGAATCTCACTTTCGAAAAAGATCAAAAACAGCGTGAAAAGCGCAGTAAAATTCATTGATGACTTTGAAGATACAGCAGCCGATATCGCCATTTCAAACAATTATGAATACGTTATTTGTGGACACATTCACCAACCGCAACACCGTAAAATTGAAAAAGAAAATGGTTCGGTAATGTATTTGAATTCTGGTGATTGGATTGAGAACCTTTCTGCATTGGAATACAACAACAACGAATGGTCACTTTTTAAATTTGAAGACCATTTTGACCGCAATGAGAAAGATGAAGAAGATGTTGCTGAAGATCACTCATTGGAAACCAGCTTACTTTTCGAACAATTAATTCAAGAATTTAACCTCATGCGCGTTCAATGAGGATTTTATACGCGATTCAAGGTACTGGAAATGGTCATGTAAGTAGAGCAAGAGACATTGTTCCCTTGTTAAAAGAAAGAGCAGATGTAGATGTGCTCATTAGTGGTATTCAATACGATTTTAAAGACTTACCGTTTGAAGTAAAATATTCTTTTAAAGGAGCCAGCTTTGTTTTTGGAAAACATGGCGGCATCAACTTTTGGAAAACGTTTACGAAGAATAACCCTTTTCGAATTCTTAAAGAACTGAATGCACTTCCAGTAAAGGAATATGATTTGGTGGTAAACGATTTTGAACCCATTTCTGCTTGGGCTGCCAAGCGCGCAAAAGTTCCGTGTGTTTCGTTGAGTCACCAATCAGCAACACTTTCGCCCAATGCTCCTCCCTCAAAATGGAACGATTGGAAAGGGAAATTTGTCTTAAAACATTATGCTCCGGTAGATATGGCTTACGGATTCCATTTCAAGGCCTATGATGCCAATATTTCAACTCCTGTAATCCGAAAAGACATTCGCAACACACACCCCACAAATAAGGGGCATTATACGGTTTACCTTCAGGCCTATTCAGATGAAGTGTTGTTCAACCAACTGTCGGTATTTTCTGACGTAAAGTGGGAGGTGTTTTCAAAACATACTCAAACAGCTTACACCAAAGAAAATGTTCATTTTCAACCCGTTTCGCACGAAGCGTTTATTCAAAGCTTTGCCAGTTGCGAAGGTGTGTTGTGCGGAGCTGGATTTGAAATGCCTGCTGAAGCATTGTACCTGAAAAAGAAACTCATCGTTATTCCCATGAAAGGACAATATGAGCAACACCTAAACGCTGCTGCTCTTGAAGATTTGGGCATTCCTGTAATTTATGATGTTGAAAGTCAGCAAAGTCATAAAGCCATTGGCAAATGGCTACACGAAACCAAAAAAGTAGAAGTTGACTTTCCTGATGTTACCGAAGAAGTAATTGACAACATGCTAAAAACAGCACAGCAAAAATTACTTTAAAACACCTTTTTTACTTTGGCGTATGAATTAAAGTTTGTTGCAAAATGAACTGAAAATTATCAAAATGCTTAGTACAAAAACTCGTTGTATGGAAAGCGTTGCGCATGAATTTCCTTGATGTTTTTGTACATCAAATCACGTAATTCCATAATGTTGATTTTCTCTTTCGCAGAAATGAAGATACAAGGGGCTTTTAGAGTCCTCTGAATTCCCTTTTTCAAGTCTTCTAAAGATACATGGTGTTCATGATCTCCTGTGTAATCAAATTCTCCCTCCTCAATTTCTTCGTATTGATCAATTTTATTGAAGACATAAATGGTTGGTTTTTCTGTCCCATCGATTTCTGCTAACGTTTCATTAACAGTGCGCAAATGATCTTCATATTGCGGATGAGAGACGTCAATAACATGTACCAAAACATCAGCTTCCCGAACTTCGTCTAGCGTACTTTTAAATGATTCTACCAATTGGTGAGGCAGTTTTCTAATGAATCCAACCGTATCGGTCAACAAAAAAGGAAGGTTGTGAATGACTACTTTTCGCACAGTAGTGTCTAGTGTAGCAAAGAGTTTGTCTTCGGCAAATACATTAGATTTACTCAAAATGTTCATCAAGGTAGACTTTCCAACATTTGTATACCCTACTAAAGCTACACGCACCAATTTTCCTCGGTTTTTACGTTGAGTAGCCATTTGTTTATCAATAGTGACAAGACTTTTGCGCAAACGAGAAATTTTATCGCGAATAATACGTCTATCCGTTTCAATTTCTTTTTCACCGGCACCACCACGGGTTCCTGTTCCCCCTCGCTGACGTTCAAGGTGAGTCCACATGCGGGTCAATCGAGGAAGTAAATACTGATAGCGCGCCAACTCAACCTGTGTTTTGGCTTGTGCAGTTTGCGCACGTTTTTGAAAAATATCAAGGATCAATAAACTTCGGTCATAAATCTTGATGTTCAACTCCTTCTCCAAGTTGCGCATTTGAGAAGGCGTAAGGTCATCGTCAAAAATTACCGTGTCGATCTTCTGATCTTTAACATAAGTCTTGATCTCTTCTAGCTTTCCTTTTCCTACAAATGTTCTGATATCAGGACTTTGCAGTTTCTGCGTAAACGATTTTTTGACATCAATACCCAATGTTTCGGATAAGAAAGCCAATTCGTCTAAATATTCTGCAACCTGCTCTTCTGTTTGTTCGGGCGTAATCAATCCAATCATTACTCCTTCTTCCTGAACGCCCTTTGTTTCAATCATATTTCCCATAAAATGGATGGTAGAATTAAAATAAGACGACAAAATTATTGAATCTTTCGCTGTCTTTATGTTCTTTGGATTTTGGAATGAGCAATTGGCAAAAAATAAACAACACATTTGGTGACGAATTCATCAGAAGAAAGTGGTTTTCTGGTCAGGAAATCTATACTCCTTTTGTTATTTTAGGATGGTATAGATCAGGAACAACTTTATTGACTTCATTGCTTCAAAATCATCCTGAATTAGTTTGTTATTCTGAAGTGTTTTTACCCAAAGAACCGCTGTGGGGACAAGGAGTTTACAATCGTTTTGTTAATGTCAATAAAGCACAACAGCTGCGCGATCAACACCCTGATCAATTTTTAAAACAATACATTTTTAGAGCGTATCAAAAAGGAAAAGGTGGAGTGGGATTCAAATTACTCTATCCGCAGTTGCAGTCCAATGTCGCTTTAGCGAATGCTTTAGGTGCTATTCCGAACCTTAAGGTAATCTTGCTTCAGCGCGAAAACCTGCTAGACCTTTGGGTTTCTGCTCAAGTAGCCCAAAAAACTGGTGTGAAAAATAAGGTGAATACCCAGCGAGATTCTGCAGTTCAACTCACGCTAGATCCGAAAGATTTGGAGAAAAGGTTCCAAAATTTGAAACGCGGACAAGATGAAATGCACGTTTTCGCAAAGCAATTCAATAGTTTGGAATTGACCTATGAAGCCCTCAATGCAGATCGAAAAGCTGTAATGCAAGAAGTGTTTCAATTTCTAAATGTTACTCCGAAAGAAGTAGAAACCTCTTTAGTAAAACAGCAAAAGCAACCTCTGTCTGAAATTGTCCAAAATTTTGACGGATTAGTCGCTTATTTCAAAGGAACCGATTCCGAAAAGTATTTTTTATAGCCGTTTAAGCAATGTAAAAAGCCGTTTTCTAATTATTATAGATTCAATTAGAAGAAAATATATCTCTTTATACTCAGAATAACAGAAGTGTATTCTAAAGTCTAACTAATCTTTACGCTATGAAATACATTATTCGCTTAGAATATGAAGGAGAAGTAATACATGAGAAATTTATTCTAATTCCTTAAAACCATATAAAAACCATTTGCAACATGCTTACAAAACACAACGCAAGCGCCCCTCACTAACACTACTTTATCGATTTCTAACCAATATCTATTTACCAATGAAACACCTTTTACGTTCTCTTTTATTAATCTCTTTTTACTTTTTGTTTTTTGATGCCAACGCTCAAGGAGGCTGGGAGTTTGATAATGATAGCAACCAGTTGCCCTATGGGTATCGAGATTTATTTGGAGTTGGAGATAGTCTTCTCATAGCTACAAATGCGGGTTTGGTGATTAAAGAAGGAAATAACTTCACAACAATTAATCAAAGTGCCGGACTTGCAGAAGATACTGTTATTGCGGTAGCAGGAGGGGATAATGGAGCAATTCTATGCTTACATCCCAATCACATAACATATTATTCAAATAGTACATTTATAACGTATACCAATGGGGTAGACTACAACCTAAGCCTATCGGTATATGAAGAAGTAGAACTGATTTTCCATAACGGATGGTTTTACTTAAAAAATGAGCTCGCTTTAAATGGAAATATTATTCATAGTATTCAACCATATCAAAGTGTTTCATATAGTTTTAATGGCCCCAATAACACGTTATATTTTATTGCTAATACTAAGTATTATGAGGTAGCCAATGGAGACATTGTAGATTCATTATTAGTTAGTGGTAATTATACAATTGTAGGAAATGGCCAAACTGCCTACGGAATAAAAAATGATTCTATTTATGAATTTAATGGTAGTTCGTGGACCGCGGTGGCAGATAACAAATGGCATTCTGATATATATCTAGATAGCGAAGGAGAATTATGGTCTGTTTCAGGCAATCATATTATTAGAGGAGTTACCAATCAAGAATACTCAACACCTTATACGTATAACCAACTTCCCAATGAAATTTCTACTGAATATGCGAATAAGATAGTCGTTTCATTTTATGATACCCGATGGGTAGAAGTGCCTTTGTGGATTCCTTTCAATGGGGTTGAAATATTAGAACTTGGAGATTTGCAGGTGAAGGTAAATCCTGATGGATCTCTTGGGAAAAATGCTGATATGACCAATCAAACAGTAAATTTTGATGGTGTTGGGTTCATTTTTTCTGGACAAACATGGTTAAGTGGAATAGAAACTTCTAGTCAAGATACATTTGTAAGTGCTGATAGATACTCTGGGTATTACAATGATGAGGATGATCACTACAGATTCTCATCTGGGCCATATGCAGATGTGTTTAATTATCGAAACTATAAAACGTATCAGGTAACGGCTCAAGAGATTCAAAACCATATAGCCAACTATAATTCACCAAATTATACTATGCCGGCAGATATTCAATATTGGCCGGCACATGGAAACCCTGCTAGAGGAGAAGCCATTTGTTTAGCTCCTTTTGTAGACGCAGATGGCGATGGTGATTATCATCCGGAGAATGGTGATTATCCACAAATTAGGGGAGATAAAGCAGCATACACCATCTTTAATGATAAGTATACAGAGAATTATTTAAATCAACCTTCAATGGGAATCGAAGGGCATATGATGGTATACGGTTATGAAAACACAAACAGTTCGCTTGAGAACACCTTTTTTGTGAATTATCGGTTTGTGAATCGTGGAAACAATAATTACGAAAACTTTAAAATTGGTGAGTTCATTGATTTTGATCTGGGTAACCCTTATGATGACTATGTTGGGTGTGATACTACACTTAACCTGTATTATGCATACAATGGAGATGATATTGACGAAGACAATGGAGGATCACCAGGCTTTGGAGTTAATACTCCAGCTGTAGGGATTGTTTATTTATCGGATACACTTTCTTCATTCATGTATTTTAATAATGCTCTCGGTACATTGGGAGACCCGGAAACAAATGCAGATTATTACAACTATATGAATGGGTATTGGAAAGATGGTACACACCTGACTGTTGGAGGAAATGGGTATGATTCAACGACAGTGCAGACTAATTATATGTTTTCAGGAGATCCCGTAACACAAACTGGGTGGACAGAAGCTTCAGTAGGAAATACACCTTATGATCGCAGAGGAGTTGGAACAGGAGAGGCCAGAAACTTTAATGCAGGAGATACCATAGAGTTTGAATTCGCTATTATGTTGGCCGAAAACACTTCTACAACTGCTGCCGGAGCAATAACCGATTTGCGTAATCAAACGAGTGATGTGGCACAATGGTATAACAATCAATCTTTTGACCCATGGTATTCAGGATGTGTTGGAGCAACGGTAGGAATAGAAGAAGAGGCTGTCAATAATTCAACAGTAACATTATATCCAAACCCTACACAAAGTACATTCACCATTTCTGGATTAGAAGAACAGGCTCAAATGCGTGTCTATGCCCTAGACGGTTCATTAATGCTACAAGAGAAAGTAAGCAACCGTCAGTCTGTTGATGTTAGCCAATTGGCAAAAGGCATTTACATCATTCAATTGCTAGGAAATGATCAACAAGAAAATTTAAGGTTAGTTATTCAATAGAGAATTGAATGCTCTTCATGATGAAAAGGCGGTGATTTCACCGTCTTTTTTTGTGTTGAATAATCAGTTTGACTAATGATTTTGTGTTAAATAGTTAGTGTTTGTTAAAATATGTTAACAAAAATGAAACAGAAGTGTCATTGCCAGCGTATAAAATAACATTATGTCGAACTGCCCTCTATTAACTACTTAAAACCAATTGTCTAACTAAAATCTATTACCAATGAAGCACCTTTTAAGCTCTATAGCATTCTCTATGCTATTCTTGGTTACCTATTTTGTCAATGCTCAGAATTGGCGTTTTTACGAAGCTTCCGCATTCCTTCCAAATACAGCAGAGATAAAAGACCTTACCGGTTTCGGAGATAGTCTTTTAATTGCTACCAATTTGGGACTGGTTATCAAAGAAGGGAACAACAGTACCACATTAAACCAAAACTCCGGATTGGCTGAAGATGATATACTATCCTTAGCTGTAGGAGCAAATGGTAACCTCTTATGCTTACATAGCAATCACATCACTTATGTTGCTAATGGAGTAACCTCCATTTACACATTAGGAATTGATTACAACTATGCTGGTGAAGAAGTGGTTCATTCCAATGGGTGGTATTACATTGATGAATACCTTGCCTTTGATGGTCTATCCTTTAACACTATACAGCCTAACAGTGTCGTTTTTAGCGTGTTCTCCGGTCCGGAGAACACGCTTTATTTTTCGTCTATGCACAAAGCGTATGAAGTTGAAAGCGGACAAATCATTGACTCAATAACCTACAATGGAGTATTTGCTGAGGTTGTAGGAAATGGACACACAGCCTATAGTATTGGCGAAGATTCTGTTTATCAGTTTAATGGCATAAACTGGGTGGCTATATGTGCCAAAGAATATCGCTCTATGGATTATGCATATACCGATCAATTGGGGCAATTATGGACATTAGATGAAAACTACATCGTACGCGGGACGGATAGTGCAGAAATCACCCTTCCCTATGCATTCAACCATGGTTTTGCGCTTTCCATAGATCACCCTTTGGCAGAGTACGATAATAAGATTGTTGCTTTGGTGAAAGACGGCTGGGTTGAAGCTCCTCTTGATGTTGACTTTAACGCAACAAAATTACTAGAAGTCAATAACCTAAAAATAAAAGTAAATCCAGATGGAAGTCTTGGCAACTTAAACGATCCTTCAGTAGAGCAATGCGTTGCTTTTGAAGAGACAATGTTCATTTTTTCTGGAAATATATGGATGAGTGGAATAGAGGCCTCAAGTCAAGAACACATGGCTAGCGGAGAAATTTATTCAGGGTATTATAATTATGAAGACCACTACCGTTTTTCTAGCGGACCCTATGCCACAGTTTTTCACCAAGATAGAAACTATAGAACCTATCGTGTGACTGCTTTAGAAATTCAAAACCACATTGCAAACAACGGATCTTTGGGGTATTCCATGCCTACTGATATCAAAAACTGGCCTGCTCATGGTAATTCTTCCAGAGGAGAGGCCGTGTGTTTGGCTCCTTTTGTAGATGTGGATGGCGA
>CERC01019959.1_pt1 | contig 16150 bp, 18 predicted proteins | sample 530921 | NCBI WGS metagenome assembly CERC01 (sample SAMEA2621099, study PRJEB7988) | marine metagenome | isolation source: saline water (ENVO:00002010), including
GCCATTGGCTCCTTTTTTATTATTAAGTCACTAAGCTGTTTTCGCGCTTAACGCTTAACCTATATCGTAATCAATGATGACCGGTGCATGCTCACTAAAAGCAACATCACGATAGATCTGTGCATTCTTCACAGTTTTACGCAGGTTGGCTGTTGTGATCTGGTAGTCTAAGCGAGCACCTTCATTTAATTTACGCGCACGATTGTATTCTGGCCACCATGTAAACTGGCGTTCCGCATGGTTAATTTGACGGAATGCATCGACATAACCCATCTCATCAAAGATTAAAGCCATCCAATCGCGTTCATTTTGCAAGAAACCGGAAACGGTCTGATTAGCATACCAGTTGCTTAGATCGACGGTCTTATGCGCGATATTGGTGGTACCGCAAAAGATAAATTCACGACGTTTACGCAACGTTTTATTGAGATGTCCGGCAAAATCCACCATGAAGGCTTCTTTCTCTTGCTGTGCTTCATCGCCTTTTAAGCCTGAAGGCAGTGCAAAAGAAGCCACACTCACATGTTCAAAGTCAGCTTGGATAAAACGCCCATGCTGATCACAGAGCTCAAAGCTTAAACCTGTCATAATCGCTTTAGGGATTTCACGCGTATAGATCGCCACACCACTATAGCCATCTTCCCAAGCATCAAAGAAGTAAGAGTGGTAGCCTTCTGGGTGATAACGTTCATCATCCAGTTGATAGTCTTTTGCACGCAAATCTTGCAAGCAAATCACATCAGCATTTTGTTGGACCATCCAGTCGAAAAAGCCTTTTTCAACAGCCTGTTCAATACCTTGTGCATTAAAGGTGATGACGCGCATAAAAGTGTGTTCCTGTCTGAATCCAGACCAATAACGAATTAATATTATTTTTAATCTAAGGTGGGATTGTATAGCGAAGTGAACGAAATTGAAATTTTTTGCTGCTGCTTACACTTATGGAGCCAAACGCCGCTCACTGGTAGAATAACCCCAATTTTTTAATCCCCAATCCATCGGAGACTGCTATGCAGGATTACCAGCGCGAGTTTATTGAATTTGCTATCGAACAAAATGTACTGCGCTTTGGCGAATTTACGCTTAAATCCGGCCGTACTAGCCCTTATTTCTTTAATGCTGGCCTTTTTAGCACCGGCAGCGCACTGGCAAAACTCGGTCGTTTTTATGCTCAAGCGATAAAAAACTCTGGTGTTTCATTTGATGTGTTATTCGGCCCTGCCTACAAAGGCATCCCTTTGGCGACAACAACGGCTGTTGCGCTAGCGGACCAACATGGCGATGATGTTCCTTATGTATTTAACCGTAAGGAAGCAAAAACCCACGGCGAAGGCGGTAGCTTAGTTGGCGCAGCATTGGAAGGCGGCGTCATGATCATTGATGACGTAATTACTGCGGGCACTGCTATCCGTGAAGTGATGGAGATCATCGACCAAGCAGGTGCGAAACCAGCAGGTGTTGTGATTGCACTTAACCGCCAAGAGAAAGGTAAAGGTGAACTGTCCGCGATTCAGGAAGTAGAGCGTGATTACAGCATGCCGGTTGTCAGCATCGTGAGCTTAGGCGATCTAATCGACTACTTGACTGAAAAAGGTGATATGGCCACTGAATTAGCAGCGATTAGCAAGTACCGCGACGAATACGGTATCTAAACCTATTGATGTAATCAGAGCGGTTACTGTGCTGCTCTGATTACGATACGTCGAGAAGCACCATCTAAACCACTTCCACCACAGTATCCGGTACTATCAATCGTCCAAAAACTCCCCTCTGGGGAATCGACGCTGTAATAAAAAACCTCTGCGTGGCAACCATTAAGCCCTTTAACGGTAAAACTTTCATTCGCCGTTGGCCCGGGCCAATAATCCCATACTGCTGGAGCACTACCAACCGCCGCTGATGCGGTGCAACCAGACAGTCCATTTTCCAAACAGGTAAGCTCTAACTCAACCCCGGTTTGTGCCGCCGTAATTGCTCGTGCACCCACAAACTCTTGCACTGTTGTCTCTTGGGTCAGCGTAAAGAAACGCGCCATTCCGGTGATCATAACCGCTAGTATGGTGATAACAAAGATCGCTGATATCAAACCTAAACCGGCTTGCCTCCGGCGCGCAGCAGGATGAGTATTATTAAGGGACATTTTTAACCTGCACTTCAAATTGGACTCGGATGCTTTCTTGCGTAGGATCTGAGACCGATAAATCTTGATCTTGAACAAAAAGATCAAATAGCACGATACCATTTCTCAATAACGTGGCTTCACTGTATTTAAACGGCGAACTATCTCCAGGCGTAACAATATCACTGGCAAGCAAAGCCTCTTGAGGCTCCGATAGGTTAGCAAATAAGGTCACCCCATCAGGCTGACTATTTGCGAACGTATATGAGCTCCCTTCTGCACCCTGAAAACGATATAGATCCGTTCCAACAATACAAAAGCTGACCGGCTCATCGACGATAAAGTAACGCTTAGATGGAGACTCTGCAGGGAATCTATGCGTGCCTGTCAGCAGCACATCAACCGTACCAGAAGCAGACTCTAGTGCACTGCTTGCGCTCATGAGTGGAGAGATAATAGAGAGGCTGTCTAAATCATATATTGGATTTTCACCCGCTGGCCGAGCGGGTTCATCTGCCGTATTTGTATCGATCGGGTATACCGCAATTCTGCCAATCGGTGGTTCTACTGCAAAAGGTACCGATGGAAAGCTGCTTGATGCAGATATGGGTATAGATAAATACCGAGATGCGGCTAACGACGGAATGAACTCTATACACTGCCCGGCCCCATCGACCCTAATACTGTTTGGTAATGCATTACGAATTTCACGCGCCATACGCTCTACCGCCACCCTAACGGCGGAAGAAAGCTGATCACGCCGCGTAAGGTCCGCATACCCCTGCATCGTAGACGTAATAAAACCAACGGTAACGAGAGAAATAATGCTTAATAAAACGATCACAACAATCAGCTCTACAATCGTAAAGCCATGCTGTTTGCCTAAAAAACTAGCGCGTTTATGAGATAAAATGTGCATTAATAGTTACCCCGTAGGGCACTAAATTTAACCGCGCCTTGACCCGTATTACCGGGAGGTGTCACGGTGACAATTACCTGCTTTACTAGCGAATTATCAGAAGCAGTGAAATATGATGATCCAACATAAGAAACTTCAACGCTCACTTGATAGTTCCTATAAGAAGAGATACCTCCCGAGGTAACAACGGCATTAAAAAGACCTACCGCATTCTCACTCAAGCCGTGATAGTCATCTACATCATCGAAAGTTTCACGGGTTTCAGAGCCTTCAGGACCAAAACTGACTTCTGCTGTGCAGGGATTACAGATAGGACTTCCACCAACAGGTGTAGTTTCATCATAACGACGCGAAAGAATCTCTTCTAGATAGGCCTGACCTAAATAGGAGACTCGCGTCTGCCACATAACATCAGAGCTATGTTTCGCTATATTTCCCCAACTCGCTATCGCCGCCGTCAGAGCAATACTGATTATCACGATTGTGACAATCACTTCTATTATGGAGAATCCGCGCTCAGCGACAGGTTGATTCATAGTTATAACCTGTTAACGAAAGACAAAAACCACCACGGCTATCAGTAAACTGTAAACTACTATTAACTGCTTGGGCTAAGCTAGGGAAGGAGGCTTCTGAGGAAAGCGCAACATTACTTTTCACACGCACCATATCACCCAGCTGGTTATACATAACGACAATATTCTCACCAACACCAATACTGCTCGACAACGCCCCTCCTACGCTTAAAGAAACATCGTAGGAGATATGTGTACTCGCAAGAATATTTTTTTGAAGTTGTGCAGATGATATTTCCACCGGCGATGCACCATCTCCCACACTTGTATCAAGGAGTATATAGATACGCCACTGATCAGTGGCTTGGCGACCCAATACCCAATATACAGAAGAGGCATGCTGCGCTAATGCGGATTTCTGCGCCAATTTTAATGAACCAAGAATCGAACTACGAAGAGAAGCATCTTGATAACTAGAAACGCCACCAAGTCGAGGGAAAGCAACGGCTGAAAGAATGCCTAAAAGAACAATAACAACGATAAGCTCAACCACCGTGAAACCACGCTGGCGAGATAGAGAGCAGCTTTTCTTAGCTTGAGCTAAAGACGGATAAAAGCTGCTCATATGAAGCACACAATCGGTACTATTACTCGTCGGCACCGGTCACGGTAACGTTGCCAGAATCAGCATCGTAAGTGATCAAACGATTCGCACCTGAAGGCGCATCCTGACGGTAAGTGAAAGTACATGTATCAGCATCTACAGCGCCAGCCTGGTAATCAACACCATTACCTGGTGCAGCGGCAGCTGTCGAAGCAGTAGGACGACTACCTTGCAAAACATTGTCCCAAACGTCGACACAGTCTCCAGCACCACCAATCGAATTACCCGCTCCCGATGCACCGATAGGGTAACCAGAACTATTGATCGCGACGGAAGCAGCACCATCCAGTTGAACGCCTGCTCCAGACCCTGCATTTTCTACGACTGCTTTAGCTTTAGCCAAAGCAACACCAGCAGCAAAACCACCTGCAGCACCTTTAACAGCTGCATTATGCGCATCATCTGTCACATTAATAAAACGCGGTAGTGCTACTGCGGCTAAAATACCCAGTAAGGCGATAACAACGACCAATTCAATGATTGTAAAACCTGTTTGCTTTTTCATGGAACTCTCTGCCCCTGACTATTAAATTGCAATTAATTGATTTTTAACAAATTATAAGCAGTTTGTATAGTTTAGCCTGCCTTAATCTGCTTTCCAATAAAACTTATATAGTGGCAGTAAGCTCGCTTCGACTGCCAAACCGTTCTCTCGGCCAGGTTGCTGCAACGTTGCCACAATCTGAAAAGGTATTACATCAACTTGTTCAAACTCATTTTTAAGCTGCGTTACTCTTTTCGCTTTATAAACAAGCCAGTGTTTATCCGTAACAAAATACCAAAATTCACCCTGAACTTTCGCTAACTCGCTATAGGTTATCTCCCCCGCATAATTAAAGGGCCTATGCTGTATCAGCTCCATAGGGTTAGCCGTCCTCAACTCCGTTTTAGACACCTCATTCTGTTCTGCAAACCAGTATGCCACTTTTAAAGTGACTTGAGCCTGAATATTCTGACTCACCCCTTCAAAGGACACCCGCTCAACATCTTCCGCAAGGCCTTCAAGACTTTTATAAGCCCACAGCATCAACGTAGAAATAATAATAAGCGAGACAACGAGCTCCAACAGTGAAAAACCACTGTTGTCACGTTTTAACACCCCACTCTTAACCATTGATCGTGGTGCTCAATTCCCATAATGGTAAGAAAACGCCCAATGCAAGCACAAGCACCATCATGCCGATCGCTACGATCATGATAGGCTCAATTGCACTCGCTAAATTCTTTAAATCGTATTCAACCTCTTGTTCATAAAAGCCTGCGGCTTCTTCTAGCATCTCATCGACTCGACCGGTTTCTTCGCCTACAGCCAACATCTGCATCACCAATGGACTAAACATTTTGGCTTGATGGGCTGTTTGCGTAAATGCCTCACCACGCTCGATACCTTGGCGCATATCTGCCACTTTACTACCGATATAACGATTACCCACAGCGGTAGCAACAATTGTCAAACCTTGCTCAATAGGTACACCGGCTTTTAGAACAATACTGAATGTTCTCGAGAAGCGGCCGAGTACAACTCTATAGAATATCGGCCCGACGAGTGGAAACTTCAGTTTTCTTCGATCCCATGCCATATGCCCTTTTTCCGTTTTCACCCATCGGAAGAAAGCAAATATCATGATGACTAAACCACCTAACATGGCCCACCACCAATTCACCGTAAAATCAGAAAGCGTTATTAATACTTTTGTTTGCCATGGCATATCCCCACCAAAGCTCTCAAATACTGATTTAAAGGCGGGTATAACAAAGATATTAATAATGCCAATAGCAACAGAAATAGCGAACAAGACAAACATAGGATAACGTGTAGCTTGCTTCACACTTTTAATAGTTTCGCGTTCTAACTCTAGATATGCGGCCATCTGTCGAAAAGAACCATCTAACTGACCCGTATTCTCTCCAACATGGATCATACTGATATAAAGCTCACTAAATACTTTGGGATGCTTTGACAAAGCTGAAGATAAAGTATTACCTTTTTCTAAATCATCCGCTAAGGTGCCTAAGATACCTTCAAGCAGAGGGTTAGAGACTGTATTAGCTAAGCCTCTCATCGCACGTGTAATTGGCACACCCGCTTTAGTGAGGCTATACATCTGCCGGCTAAACATGATCAACTCATCAAGACTAACCTTCTGGAAAAGGCTCAGTTTTATCTCTTTGCTTCCCGCGGCCTCTTTAGTCTTTTCTGCCTGCGCTGCAGTAATTGTTATCGGAATAATGCCGTCAGCAGAAAGCTGCGACGCAGCCATATCCAAGCTACCCGCCTCTATACGGCCAGTAACTTCTCCACCTTCTCTGTTTCTACCCCGATAACTAAATGCTGGCATCGTTTATTTTTCCCACTTACTCAAGTTCCAAACCGCCGGTACTCGGCAATGCAGGTGAGCTGTTATCTACTTCAGGAGCGTCTAAGTAGACTGATTCATCTAACTGTTCGGTCACACGGAATACCTCCTCCAAAGAAGTGATACCTGCAAGAGCCAGATCTAACGCACTATAAACCAGCGGTTTGTAATGTGGATCCGTTGTCGCCGCTGCGGTAAATGCAGCGCTATCATTACGTCGTAAGGCATCCGCCATTGGCTCATTAATTTCGAGTAATTCAAAAATACCGGTACGACCTTTATAACCGGTATTATTACAATAGGTGCAACCACGCCCTTTCTTAAGCTCAATATCATCAAGCCCTAACTCTTCCTGACGCTCATCTAGCCATACCTGCTCCGAGCCACTTGGATGGTAGTGTTGAGAACAGTTATTACATATTTTACGTACCAATCGCTGCGCTAAAATGCCATTCAAAGCGGATGCAGCTAAATAACCTTCAATACCAATATCGGTTAAGCGCATCGCACTCGAAACCGCATCATTGGTATGCAACGTAGATAGTACAAAGTGACCTGTCATCGCCGCTCTTAACGCGATCTCTGCGGTTTCTTTATCTCGAATCTCACCCACTAATAATATGTCCGGGTCTTGACGTAATGTCGCACGCAAGACCGTAGAAAAATCTAACCCTATATTTGGATGAACTTGCACTTGGTTAATTCGCGGTAAACGATACTCTACTGGGTCTTCAACGGTGATAATCTTTTTCTTATGGCTATTTAATTCATTTAGCGCACCATATAGCGTGGTCGTTTTACCACTACCTGTCGGCCCTGTTACCAACAAAATCCCATGCGGTTCATTAATCATTTTCCGCAAACGAGGTAACATCTTTTCAGGTAAACCAACCTTGTCTAGACCAATGATTCCACCCGATTGGTCTAACAAACGCATAACAACCGATTCACCGTACTGAATCGGCAGTGTCGACATACGTACATCAACACTATGGCCTTTTACGCTAATGTTAAAACGACCATCTTGAGGCAAGCGTTTTTCAGATATATTGAGTGACGCCATGAGCTTTAAACGAAGCACAAGTGCCGAAGCAATACGCTTCTCCTTCATGACATGTTCATGCAATACACCATCAATACGCTGGCGAACACGCAAAACCGTCTCATCAGGCTCAATATGTATATCAGATGCACCTACTTGAACAGCATCCTCAAACAAGCTCTTTAATAATTTAACAACAGGGACATCAACTTCATCCGTTGCTGTTAATGCTGCGAGGTCAAACGCATCATCAGCAATTTCTTCATTTAGCTGGTCGGCTAGATCTTCAATATCACTTGTTTTGCGATATAACAGATCCATTGATTGCAAAAGCTGCGCTTCAGAAACAACCGCTAGCTCTATCGGCTTAGGCAGTGCTCGTTGTAATTCATCGAACGCAAAAATATCCATCGGGTCCGACATCCCGACTAAGAAGTGATCAGCATCCTCTTTAAGCACTAATGCACGGAAACGCCGTGCTTGAGTTTCAGGTAAACGTAAAACATCATCTTGATTAAACGAGTAGTGATTTAACTCAACGAGAGGAATATTTAGCTGCTGAGAGAGAAACTCAAGGAACTGCTGCTCCTTAACATACCCCATAGTCACTAGGGTTTTACCCAGCTTCTGGCGCGTTTGCTTTTGCTTATCCAGCGCTTCCATTAGCTGAGGCTCAGTTAGAACCCCATTCTGAACTAATAGATCACCAATACGGATTTTCATCTTGGGTGCAGCCATGCAGCCCCTTCCTCCTAACGACCCGCCAGCGCTTGAATACGCTGGCGAGCATAGTTTTTCAAACCGTTATCAATTGTTGGAATCTGCATCCCTCGTTGATACGCACTACGGGCATCACTGTATCGCTTAACTTGTTCTAGCGCATAACCCATCCCAATCCACCAACGCGGTACATCATTTTCAAGTTGGAGCAGCTGATAATAAACTTGTGCCGCTTTTTCCGGGAGGCCTTGCTGCTGCATAGCCGTTGCCATTAACTCATAATATTCTGAATCATTCTCGATACTAGGCGGCTGTTGGTTCAATAAAGTTATAACACGACCGGTTTGCCCGTCTGACATCCAGATCCGTGCTTGCAGTTTTTTTAACGTACTATTGTTTGGGTGCATTCGCAGACTTTGAGTCACTAAATTCTGACTCCCCTGCATGTCCCCTTTGGACAGAAGCAAGGTGGCTAATACGCCTCTAACATTTTCAGCCCTATTCGGTTGCCCTGTGATAAACGTCAACATTTGCTTTTCAGCACCTGCTATATCGCCTTTACCAATTAACTGGCGCGCACGTGTTGCAACCTGCCGGTCACTTAATGTTAGGCTCGTTTTCTCAACCGGCTTTGTAGCCTTAGGCGTAATATTTTCCGAGTAAGCAGAAACATTTACATGAAGTTCACTGCCTGAACGAATCGATTCCGATGGCTTTGATTTAACCACCTCAGTAACAACCTTTTTATCAGAATGAGCAGGTGTACTTTCCTCAACCGAAACCGCTTCAGTACTCACTATTACTTGCGGTTCAACAGGCTGAATCTGCTGAGGAATAACACCTAGAATCAACGTGGTTGGTGATGTCTCAAGGCGAAAAACAAACTGACTTGGAACATGGGTTGTTAACGTTAATAAAGTACGCTGCTGTTCATCTACATTCATATCTAAACGTCTAACAAATGAGCTAGATATCAAAGGCAATGCCGTTTTTAGGGAAACGTCATCTAAGGCAATAACAATAGCTTTATCTTTTTGGTTTAAGACCTGAATATCTGCATCATTACTTAGCCGAACAACAAGATCTCCACCTAAATCGGTACCCGCCCACTTTATCTCATTAATCGTGATCGGCTGATTAGGGATTGCTTCATATTTAATATCATCAGGAGCAATATGACTTTGTTCAGGAATAGCCGTATCTGAAAGAATGACCGGCTCGTCCTCTGACTCATCATCAACTGGGCCAGATTTAACCTCAGACTCAATAACCGTTTCTGTCATGTAAGGTAAACCAGAATCATCACCCTGATACTGATCTGCATATTGCTGCCATAAAAACCATAGCGTCATCACGAGGGCAGCGGCACCTATCGCCCATAGGATATAACGAGGAGTAGAGTTTGGGAGAGGTTCTTCAATATGCTGCGCAGCTTTAACCGTTGACTGGTTGCCCGGTACAGTCGCGCTATTTTCATTACGCTGCTCTAGATCTCGCAGCATGTCATTAACCAAACTCATTGATTAATGCCTAAATAAACCAAAAACACTGTCGCCACAAACAAGCCACCGATTAAACCCCAAACAATTGGCTGTGTATTTTTGGGTTTCACAATGCCTTGCGTATCGTCAATGGCACGAAGCACATGTGCACCATCAACCTTAAGATCACCTTTGCCATATGCAGCCATTAGCGCTTTATGCGATAAGATATTAATTAAACGAGGAGTTCCACCTGAAGCACGCGCAATTTTGTTAGATGCATCTCGTTTAAAAAGCGACATCCCATTAAAGCCCGCCTTTTGAATCCGCTGATCAATGTAATGCTCTACCGCTTCATTATCTAAATGGCTCAATTCATAGCTAAACGTTATGCGCTGTAAGAGCTGACGTAACGACTTCTGACTTAAAAGCTCATCCAATTCAGGCTGGCCAAAAAGTACAACCTGAAACAGTTTAGCCGACTCAGTTTCAAGATTAGTGAGTAGCCGTAATGCTTCTATCGTTTCTTCGGGCATGGCCTGGGCTTCATCGACCAAGAGAACAACTTTACGTTGTTCCTGAGCAAGCTCAATTAATCGCTGATTTATGGCATTAAGTAGATCAAAATGTTCTAACCCACTGACATCTAAGCCGATCTCTTGGGCGAAGCTTTTACGGAATTCATCTGGACTAAGATAGGGGTTCGGAATATAAGCTGTTACATAATCATCACAATCAAGCGCATTGAGTAATTTACGACAGAGTAGTGTTTTTCCTGTACCAACCTCTCCTACTACCTTAACAAAGCCATCACCTCCCGCTAGAGCTACTAACATAAGGTTCAATGCCTCATGGTGAGTAGGCATATTCAAAAAGAAATGCGTATTAGGCGTCAGCGTAAAGGGCAGTTCACTTAAACCAAAATGATCTAAATACAATTTCCGGTCACCTTATTAAAACGACGGTCTAAACGCATCTAAGCTTCTTTTAAGCTCTGATTGCTGAGACTCAAAGTTAGACAATACAGGTCTCAATAGAATAACTAACTCAGTTTTATTCGCTGAATATTGTTTCTGCTTAAAAAGGTTACCTATACCTGGAATATCGCTCAGTCCAGGCGCTTCAGCATCAATATTATTTGATATGGATTGCATTAAGCCACCAATCACAATCACCTGACCACTATCCGCTTTAACAATACTATCGGACTCTCTGATAGTACTAAGTGCAAGCGGTATATTAAATTCATCACTCCCGATACTAATTCGCTTCTGCTGATCTTCTACACGTGAAACCGCTGGGTGAATGTGTAAAACAATACGTCCATCCGCACTTATCTGAGGTGTTACGTCCAGGGCGATACCAGAAAAGAAAGGAGTCAATTCTATGCTTGGCGAATTGGTTGTACTGGTACCTGTAGTCGTTGTATTTTCGACTTCGGTAACAAAGAATTCATCCGTTCCCACTTTAATAATCGCTTTCTGATTATTAACAGTTGATACACGAGGGCTGGACAATACTTGCACATCACCCTGAGTACCGAGGAGCTCTATAACAGCTGTAAAATCACCAAGGCTTAAATCTGCTTTAAAGATACCACCAATAGAATCAGCATTTGTTAAGCTTGTAGAAGACTGACTAAAAAGTGCGGACTTACCTCCACTTAACTCACCTAATGCAGTCCAATTCACCCCCGCCTGGAAACCACTATTAAGCGTGACTTCAAGTATTTTGGCTTCAATCACGACTTGTCGATGTAGAATAAGCTCAGCTTGATCTAGATAAGCGCTTACTGTCTTTAATTCGCTCGGTAGCGCACGTACGACAACCACTCCGGTCTGCGGCGTAACAACAACTTTACGGCCCTCACCTGAAACGATGGTATCTAAAGTGCTTTGCAAATTACCCCAAAAATCAGTTGAGGTTTTTGTACTGATCCGTGTACCAATCACTTCATCAGTACTCGAATTATCACCTGATGTACTCACAGATCCCGCGCTAACCTGTGTATCTGAAGTACCTTCACGTTGGATATCTAAATAATTTATTTGGAAAATTTTGGTTTGCAAAGAAGCAGGCAAAACTTGGTACAAGTTTCCATCACGACTATATTCATAGCCATAAACACGTTGAATAGCCCTCATTACTTCAGCTACGGTCACATCCTTTAGCGCTAACGAAATAGTGCCGCCAACCTCTTCATGAACAATCATATTGTAAGACGTGCCTTGCACTAGGCCCATAAAGAAATCACGTGCAGGTAGAGCTTCTGCGGTAATATCAAAACGCTCGCTAGAATTTCCGTGACCTGAGTCAAAACTCAGCGGAGGTAATAGACCTAAAGGCGCGGTGGGGGGCGCAGGTATAATCTCATTCTGCTCATTATTAGAAAGAGCCTCTTCGATTGCAGCAACGCCCTCTTGTTGAGCTGTAGTGCCTCCAATAGGAGCAACTGCTTGGCAACCACTCAATAGCACAGCGCTAGAGAGGAATAGAACATTGAAAATATATTTCATAACTGATTAAACCTATTTTCCACTCTTCACTTTACTAAAACCTTTGGTCTCAGCTAATGAGATCAATTGTTCCTGACTTCCCACGTCAAGCGTCACGCCTTTATGAGCAATAGAAAGTACTTTCGCACCATCGACCTCATCACCCACTTGAACGCGCTTACCATTAACGACAGCCATTTTTGTAATACTACCTATTCTCAACCAACTTAAGTTATAAGCAGGCTTATCTGATACGGCGCTTAGCTGAGCAGCAACTGATGGCCGAGTTGGATCAGCAGGTAACGGCTCCGCTATTCCATGCCAGCTACATAACATAAAGAATATCGCTGTTATTTTGTTAAGCACCTAGCCACCCCGCTACAGAACTTAAGGTATGTACTTTAATCTTAATCTCTGCTGTAGGATATTCTCCTACGGTGTAATCTAATGTATCCCAAAAGAATACACCTTCTAACTGCTCAATCCGATTTAAGTAATCGTATAAACCTTGATAACTACCCTCAAGTACGACTTCAAACGGGTGCACATAGATCTTTGCAGAGTTTTCTTGTGGATCGCCCAACTCCATTGTTTCAACATCTAAACTGCGTGCACTGACTAAAGAGATCGCAGTTCCATTGTTAAGTACATCTCGCAACATCACGAGCATTTGGTCAGGTGAGACCAAGTTAGTTGCCGCCCGACGAATATCTTCATTTTGAGTCGAAAGCTCTGACCGTAGACGTTTAAGCTCTTTTCTCGCTGCAATATTTGGGTCTATGACATCCCTGTTTTTCAGAAGTTTTAATACTTGCTGCTGACTATTGATACTCGTTTCTAAAACAGCCTTCTGGGATGGGATATCCTTCATGCTAAGCAGTGCGGGCTCAATCAACGAAATATAGATAACCACTAAGGGCAAGATAACAATTGTTGCCAATATAAGGATTCTCTCTCTGATTGTGAGCGTAATCCATTTATCAGCACCCTGCCGTAATATTTTAATCATAAGCGCGTAACTCCGCAGTTACATCAAACGCAACACCTTTAACTGTGCTCTCCACCTTCAACTGACCTACACTCATGCCCTGGAACGTTTCTGTGCGCCCAATAGCTTCAAGCATCAAAGGGATATCAGGACCATCAACGGCGAGACCTTTAGCAACAAAACGCTGCTGCTGATTATCTAAACGAAATTTAATAAACCAAGATTGCGGCATTGATGCTTCAGCCAGTGCAGATAGATAAGTGGAGAAACGACTTCCGTTCGACGGCTGTACTCGATGTAGCAATGCTTTCAATTGTTTACGAGAAGAAATATCTTGTTCTAAACGAGCCTTTTCGGCTAGCAACTCGGGTCTCGCTTTCTGATTTGTAAAGCGTGCCTGCTCGTTAATAACATCGGCATCTAATTTTTTCTTAGTCTCTTTCAATTCAGCAATTTGTTCTTTCTGTAAGTTTGAATAAAAGGAGAGACCTGCACCTAAAGATAAGCACAAGAAAATGATAGCAGCCGCTATGGATAAACCACCTGAAAAACTAAGTGGATCGAATTTCGTTTTAACCTTATTAGAGCTATAGAGATTTATTCTTTGCTTCATCCTTTAACCTCAACTGTATTGTCAGCTACCCGTAAGGCCGCTGCCGCTGCGATCGTTACAGATTGTTGAAGTTCATCGGACAAATGCTCATTAGATGTCACAAGGTTATTCAGGTTAAGCGAATAAATATCAAGATGTAGATTCTGCCGTAACTCCTCCATTAGAGGCGTATCATCAGACTGCAAGGGCATAACCATTAAACGGACACATGGTGGCTTGCCGACTTGGCTTTCGTAATAGTCCAAAGAGCGCTGTAACTCTAAAACCGCCCCGCCAGCACTTTCTGGAGAAGCACTTTTGTTGTAAGACAATTGACGAGTAAAATACAAAGAGGCATCAGAAAGAAGATTAATAGAGCTGTTACGTTCACCCAAATAGAAGACAGCTAATCCAGCTTCAGAATCAGCAAGGTCTTCAGTTAGATTCAGCAATGCCAATTCAGGAACATCAACAATAACAGGATCTAAACCAATGCTCTGACACCACTTAACGTGCTTATCAACTTCTTCACGCAGAGCTACAACAGCATAAACCATGCGTTTAAGCCCCCGATATGAATCTTCAGGGAGCTCAATATAATCAATAACTGTTTTGTCGATGTCGAAAGTAACCATATCCTTGATGCGCCACCTTAATGCCTCGGCTAACTCGTCATCAGGAACTTCAGGTCGCTCAACAAGATGTAATTGATAACAAGATTCAGGCAAAACAACTAATGCCTGACTTCCTTGTAAAGAGCTCTTAGCTATCAGCTCGGAAAATCGGTGTGGTTCTAAAAAAGGGTTTTTAGTTTCTACGAATTCACAGAAGGTCAGTTCTGGTTCGTGTGAAATATCCTGCACATGCGCAATTGCAACACCTTCTTCAGTAAAGACGACTGAAGTGATTCCTTTAGCCGCTGTTTTCTTTTTAAAAAGTGCCAGCAAAACAGAACTCCTGACTATTCTATGCATAGACGATAACTTTAAATCTACCGTTGGTAAACAAACGTTTCAATTAAGAAAACATATAGAGAACGAAATAACAGTAAACTTAAGAACACATGTCGGCAACAACAGACATAACTTAACAGAAATTAGGTGAATAATTGAACGTATCGTATTGTTTTATTGAAATAAAGATATAATTATCCATTAAACATCAGTTTACCCAGAACACAATGAGCATAGTCAAAAAAGGTTAGCCATTGCACGGCTAACCTTTAATAGGCTGGATAGTAATGAAACTTAAAGAGGACTTTAAAAATAGCGAGCTATAACACTAACCAACAATACAAACACCATGGTCAACATAATGCGTAGTGCCGGTAACACCGCTAGAAAGGTCACTTAGATAATATAGCGCCGCCCCACCTACTTCATCGACGGTAGGAAGTTGCCCATCAACTGATTTAGCTCGGTTATAATCCAGCATAGCATCAAAATCTTTGATGCCTCCTGCTGCTCGTGTGGCAATCGTACCAGGCGATATAGAGTTAATACGAATGTGCTTAGGCCCTAAGTCCCTTGCCAAATAACGTGTAGCCGCTTCAAGAGAAGCCTTAGCACAACCCATAATATTGTAATCTCCGGTCGCTAATGCGCTACCTAGATACGAGAAGTTGATCATTGAGCCGCCTGATGTCATCAGGCCTTTTGCTTTACCCGCCATTTCTATAAACGAGTAACAAGATACATCCATTGCCTGTAAAAAACCCTCTCTGGAGCATTCAGAGATCGGAGCATGGAGGTCTTCTAACGGACAAAAGGCCAAAGAATGAATCACCCCATCAAGAGATCCCCACTGCTCAGATATTGCATCAAATACTGCATCCATCTGACCCGGAACAGTGACATCTAAAGGCATAAAAATACTAGCACCAAGTTCTTCAGCAAGCGGTGCAACAAAGCGCTCAGCTTTATCATTCAAATACGTTATGGCCAGCTCGGCACCATGCTCTTTAAGCTTTTTAGCACAACCATAGGCAATACTTTTATCGTTAGCGATACCAACAATAAGAATTTTTTTTCCGGCCATTAACTGATTAGACATACTTGCCTCAATATAGAAATTTAATAATTGATGGGGATTTTACACGAACTAGAATACAAAAATATGATATGGATAATACAAAAGAGGAAGAAGCTGCACTCTTGTATATCCAGCGAAAATAATCTCTTTTGAGAACATTAAATAATTTATTGGCATTTTAAAACGAAAAAACCCCGGTCACAGGGTGACCGGGGTTCTCTCTTAAT
>CERC01066393.1_pt1 | contig 16088 bp, 13 predicted proteins | sample 530921 | NCBI WGS metagenome assembly CERC01 (sample SAMEA2621099, study PRJEB7988) | marine metagenome | isolation source: saline water (ENVO:00002010), including
AGCCCGCGCAGCGGGAACCAGTCCAGATAGCTGCCGCCGGCAAACAGCACAATCAGCAGGATGGCCAGCAGAAAGCCGGGGATGGCGTAGCCGACGATGATCAGTGAACTGGTCCAGACGTCGAAGGCCGAGCCGTGCTTGATCGCCTTGCGGATGCCCAGCGGAATGGAGATCAGGTAGGTCAGCAGGGTGGTCCACAGCCCTAGCGAGATCGAGACCGGCATCTTCTCGATGATCAGGTCGGTGACCTTGGCGTCGCGGAAGAAACTGTCACCGAAGTCGAATTGCAGGTAACCCTTGATCATCAGCCAGAAGCGCTCGTGGGCCGGCTTGTCGAAGCCGTACATGCGTTCGATTTCGGCGATGATGTCCGGGTCGAGACCCTGTGCGCCGCGGTAACTGCCGCCGCTGGCAACCTCGCTGCCGCCGCCGGAAACCCGGCTGGTGGCGCCGCCTTCAAAGCCTTCAAGGTTGGCGATCATCTGTTCGACCGGCCCGCCGGGGGCGGCCTGAATGATCAGAAAATTGATCAGCAAGATGCCGAACAGGGTGGGGATGATCAGCAGCAGACGACGAACGATATAGGCCAGCATGCTTATTCAGCCCCTGCCGGTTGGTCGCCTTGCTGCTGCCCGGCGCCGTCGTCTTGCTGCCTGCCCAATGCGCCGCGCAGGCGCGCTTCCTTGTCCGGGTCGACCCACCAGGTGAACAGCCCCAGATCATACTTTGGCGGCGTCGCCGGATGGCCGAACTTGTTCCAGTAGGCGACCCGATAGACGCTGGTATACCAGTTGGGCACCAGCAGATGCAGCGAACGCAGGGCCCGGTCCAGCGCATGGGTATGGGTGATCAGCGATTCGCGGGAGTCGGCCTGCACCAGCCCCTCGACCAGAGCATCAACGGCCGGGTCTTTCAGACCCATGAGATTGCGACTGCCGGGATTGTCTGCGCTGGAGGAGTGCCAGTATTCGCGTTGCTCGTTCCCGGGCGAGTTGGACTGGCCAAAGCCGGTGACCACCATGTCGAACTCACGTGAGCGCAGACGATTGATGTACTGGGAGACATCGACCCGGCGCAACTCCATGGTAATGCCGAGCGAGGCCAGATTGCGTTTGAATGGCAGCAGAACCCGCTCAAACTCGGGCTGCACCAGCAGAAACTCGAACTGCAGGGGCTCACCGTCGGCGTTGACCAACTGGTCGTCAACGATCTGCCAGCCGGCGTCCTTGAGCAGAGCGTAGGCAGTGCGGCGCTGCTCGCGGATGGCGCCGCTGCCATCGGTTTTCGGCGGCACCCATGCCGGGCCGAATACGGCAGCCGGCAACTGGTCGCGTAGTGGTTCCAGCAGTGCCAGCTCACTGGCGTCGGGCTCGCCACGGGCAGCCAGCTCGGAGTTGTCAAAGTAGCTGGAGGTGCGGGTGTAGGCGTTGTGAAACAACGTGGCGTTGGACCATTCAAAGTCGAACAGCAGCGTGATCGCCTGGCGCACCCGGGCGTCCTGGAAGTAGGGTTTGCGCAGGTTGAATACAAAGCCCTGCATGCCCTGGGTATTGTTGTTGGGGATCTCTTCCTTGACGATCTGGCCGGCGTCCAGCGCCGGGCTGGCATAGCCGGTCGCCCAGTTCTTGGCGGCCATTTCCTGGTTGAAGTCGAACTGGCCGGCCTTGAAGGCCTCCAGGGTGACGTTGCCGTCGCGGTAGTAGTCGACCACCACGGTGTCGAAATTGTAGAAGCCGCGCATCACCGGCAGGTCTTTGGCCCAGTAGTCTTCGACGCGCTCAAAACTGATGCTGCGACCGGGGCGCACCTGACCGATGCGGTAGGGACCGCTGCCCAGTGGCGGTTCCAGCGAGCCCTTGCTGAAGTCGCGGCCTTGCCAATAGTGTTTGGGCAGCACCGGGAGCTGACCGAGTACCAGTGGTAGCTCGCGGTTGCCGGTGTGCTTGAAGTGGAAGGTGACGCTCTGCGGGTTGTCGGCGACCACGCGATCCACATCGCCATAGTAGGCGCGATAAAACGGGGCACCGTGTTCGATCAGGGTATTGAAGGTGAATACCACGTCGTCGGCAGTGATGGCGACGCCATCATGGAAGCGCGCTTCCGGGCGCAGGGTGAAGCGCACCCAGCTGCCGTCATCGGCCTTTTCCATGCTTTCGGCAACCAGGCCGTATTCGGTAAAGGGCTCGTCCAGGGCATGGAAGGTCAGGGTGTCGTAGATCAGACCGAGCTGGTCGGCCGAGGTGCCGCGGCTGATGTAGGGATTGAGCGAGTCAAAGCCGCCGAAGCCGGACAGCCGCAGGGTACCGCCCTTGGGGGCATCGGGATTGACGTACTCGAAGTGGCTGAAGTCGGCGGGGTACCTGGGTGCTTCATCGTAGAGCGTCAAGGCGTGCTGTGGTGCGGCGTTAAGGGCACCTGCCCAACAGGTCAGCAGTGCCAGACAGCAGGATTTCAGCGAGTGTTGCATTCAGATCCCTTGTTTTTCTAGTTGCTTGCCGGGTCTTTCCACCAGCTGCGGATGGCCAGCGTATACGGCGGTATGTCCGGGGTGCGCAGCCAGTTCCGATAGGCAATGCGGTGGTAGTTTATATACCAGTTCGGAATTGTATAGTGATTCCACAGCAGTACCCTGTCGAGGGCGCGCGCGGCCGCGATCTGCTCACTGCGGCTGCTGGCGGCGCCCAGGCGTTCGACCAGTTCGTCGACCACCGGATTGTTGATGCCGGCATAGTTGCGACTGCCTTTGACATTGCGCTGGCTGGAGTGGAAGTAGCTGATCTGCTCCAGTCCGGGCGACAGCCCCTGCGGCAGGGTAGTCAGAATCATGTCGTAATCAAACTGATCCAGCCGGGCCTTGTATTGCGCCCGGTCGACGGTGCGGATCTGCATGTCGATACCCAGCCGTGCAAGATTGGCTCGATAAGGCTGCAGGATCCGTTCCAGACTCGAGTTGACCAGCAGTACCTCGAAGCGCAATGGATCACCATCGGCATTTTCAAGGCGCCCTCTGCGCAGTTTCCAGCCGGCCTCGGCAAACAGCTCCACCGCTTCTCGCAGTGTCTCGCGCGGGATTCCCCGGCCGTCGGTCACAGGTAGACTGAATGGCTCAAGAAAGAGTTCCGGTGGCAGTTGATTGCGGTGCGGCGACAGGTAGAGAAACTCCTGTCCGGCCGGGATGCCGGTGGCACTGAACGGACTGTTCGGGTAGTAGCTCTGCGAGCGCTGGTAGGCATCGTAGAACAGCACCCGGTTGGACCATTCGAAGTCGAACAGCATGCCGAGCGCCTTGCGCAGGGGCAGGTTGTCAAAGGGCGTTCGCCGGGTGTTGAAGAACATCGCCTGGGTCGGGCTGGGAATCTGGTGGGTTATTTCGCGCTTGATGATGTCGCCGCGCGCTACTGCCGGAAACTGGTAGGCATTGGCCCAGTTGCTGGCCTTGTGGTCGTTGTAGAGGTCGAACTCGCCGGCCTTGAAAGCCTCGAAGGCGACGTTGTTGTCGCGGTAAAACTCGACCTCCATGCGATCGAAGTTGTACTTGCCGCGGTTGATCGGCAGGTCTCGCCCCCAGTAACTCTTGACCCGCTCGAACACCACGCGGCGGCCGGGATCGACGCTGACCACCCGATACGGGCCGCTGTTCAGGCCGGCCTCAAAGGTTGTGCTGGCAAAATCGCGGCCTTGCCAGTAATGCGCCGGCAGCACCGGCAGCTCGCCCAGGCGCAGGATCAGCAGCGAATTGCCGGGGCGCTTGAAGACAAAGCGAATACGTCGTTCGCCGAGAATGTCGATGCGGCTGACATCCTGCAGTACGGAGCGATAGTTGGGGTGGCCCTGTTCCTTGAGCAGACGATAGGAGAATGCTACGTCCTCGGCGGTGATCTGCCGGCCGTCGTGAAAGCGTGCCTCGGGGCGCAGGTTGAAGACTACCCAGCTGCGATTGTCGGCAAACTCCAGGCTTTCGGCGATCAGACCGTAGGCGGAGTAGGGCTCGTCGCCGGACGGGTCATACAGGCCGCTGCCGACCATCAGTGGCTCGTTCAGCTCACTGATGCCGAGCTGGGCAAAGTCGCCGGTGTTGATCGGGCTGGTGCCCTTGAGGGTATAGGGGTTCAGGGTATCGAAGGTGCCGCTGCCCATGACCCGCAGGGTGCCCCCCTTCGGTGCGTCCGGGTTGACATAGTCGAGGTGCTCGAAGTTTTCAGGGTAGCGGGGCTGACCGTAGAGGGAGTAGCCGTGCTGGCGATACAGCGTGGCCCAGCTGGGTAGAGCGGTTGCAAGGAGCAGTGTCAGGACAAGTGAGCGGGACAGCAGCGACATGGATTTCCGCGCGGTGGTAGGGCCGTGGGATAACGGCTGGCGCATTTGAATCAGCGGCAGCCGTCAGCAATGTGCCAACGCTACCATGCTGATGCAGCCGGGCGGAAGCCCGACGGCTCAGGGGACGAACAGGGTTAACTGCTGGCCCGGCTGCAGGTAGCGGCCAAGCTGGTTCCAGTCGCGAATCCGCTCGACGTTGACATTGAAGCGCTGGGCGATGGTGTACAGCGAGTCACCCGATTTGACGGTATAGGCAATGCGCCGTCCATTGGCTGTGGCGGGTTGGGCCTGCGTCTGTGCTGCGGATGCCAGCATCAGGGTGTGGCCGACGGTCAGCGCGTTGTTCTGCAGATTGTTGTCGCGCTTGATGCGATTCACGGTAGTGCCGTGGCTGCGGGCGATACTCCACAGGTTGTCGCCTGGCTTCACCCGGTAGCGCAGCTGCTCGACGCCGGCGATACGCTGGCTGCTGACCGGTTCGCTGGCCGGGGCATCATTGAACTGGGGCAGCATCAGGGTCTGGCCGACGCGCAGCAGGCTGCCGTTGATGTCGTTGACGTCGCGGATGGCGCTGACGGTCAGCTGGTGACGACGGGCAATCTGCGAGAGGGTGTCGCCACTGCGAACGCGATAGTGCCGGTAGTTGATGCGCTCATCGTCCGGCAGCTCGGCAAGCGCTTCGGTGAACTGGTCGACCCGGTCGACCGGAATCAGCAACTGGTATTCGGCGTTGGGCGCGGTGACCCGCTGGTTGAACGCGGGGTTCAGGCTCAGCAGCTCGTCGGTGGAGACGTCGGCCAGCTCCGCGACCTTGCGCAGGTCGATCTGCTGATCGAGGGTAACCTCGGCGAAATAGGGTTCGTTGGCCAGGCTTGGCAGCACGGTGCCGTAGGCGGTCGGGCTGTCGACGATCTGCGCCAGAGCCAGCAGCTTGGGCACGTAGTTCATGGTTTCGCGCGGCAGCTGCAGATTCCAGTAGTCGGTTGGCAGGCCGAGCGCTTCGTTGCGCTTGATCGCACGGCCCACGCAGCCTTCGCCGCAGTTGTAGGCGGCCAGTGCGAGCAGCCAGTCGCCATCGAAGTAGTCGTGCAGCAGGCTGAGGTAATCAAGCGCTGCCTGGGTGGAGGCGGTTACGTCGCGGCGACCGTCGTACCACCAGTCCTGACGCAGCGAGAAGTTGCGTCCGGTGGACGGAATGAACTGCCACAGGCCGGCGGCCTGGGCGCTGGAGATGGCCTGCGGATTATAGGCACTTTCGATGAATGGCAGCAGTGCCAGCTCCTGCGGCATGTCGCGGCTTTCCAGCTGCTCGACAACGTAATAGAGGTAACGCTGCGCTCGCGCGGAGGTCAGCTCGAAGTAGCGTGACTGGTTGGCGAAGGCGATGCGCTGCTGGTCGATTCGGGGGTTGTCGATGGTCGCCGGGTCAAGGCTGAAACCGGCTCGAATACGCCCCCACAGGGTATGCGGTTTGGTCTGTACGGCTTGCGATGCGGCGGCTTGTGCGCTGGGCGTGCGGAATGGGGATGCTGTGCGTTCTGTGACCGGTGAGCGGTAATCGGCTTCGCTCTGGCTCAGTCCGCTGTGGTCGGTGGTCTGACAGCCGGCAATCAGCAGCAGACCACCGAGGGACGCCGCTGACAGCACTCTGGGCAAGATGGCAGATACCACACGACGCATGAACGACCCCCAAAATGAGGTCGATTCTATGGACCAGTCGGGGGAGGGTCAAGGCGCCTTCGGTCAGAAGCGGTCTTTCCAGGCCCGAATTGCGGCGAACGTCGCAACCCCGGGTGCCACGGCTGCGCCGGTCTGCTGGCTGGCCGCTTGCGTCACAGCGTCGCAGTCAGAGCGCAGGAAGGGGTTGGTGCGTTTTTCCAGTGCCAGGTCGGTTGGCAGTGTCATGCGACCGGCCGCGCGCAGGTCATCCACGACCTCCAGTCGAATCTTGATATCGGTGTTGTCGGGCTCGACCGCGCGGGCAAAGCGCAGATTGGACTGGGTGTATTCATGGGCGCAGTAAATGCGGGTGTTGTCGGGCAGTGCAGCGAGACGCGACAGCGACTGGTGCATTTGCTCGGCGGTGCCCTCGAACAGCCTGCCGCAGCCCCCCGCGAACAGGGTGTCACCACTGAGCAGCCAGGGGTCACCTGTGTTGTCGCAGAAGAAGGCAATGTGGCCGAGGGTATGGCCGGGTACAGCGATCACCTCGAGTGTGTGGCCGAACAGGGTAACGCGGTCGCCGTCGTTCAGGGCGCGATCACGGCCGGGGATGGTTTCGGCGGCGGGCCCCCAGACCTTGCATTCGGTGCCGGCCTTGAGTGCGTTGATGCCGCCGACGTGGTCGGGATGGTGATGGGTGACCAGTACATGGCTCAGGCTGTATTCCGGGTGGCGGCCCAGCCAGGCGATGACCGGCTTGGCGTCACCGGGATCGACGGCGGCAACCTGTTGGCGTTGTTCGTCGACCAGCAGCCAGATGTAGTTGTCATTGAAAGCGGGTAGCGCGATAAAGGTGGACATGAGGCAGCTTTTCCTTAACGTGTAGAGCTATCTTAGCGAATTGTGTCGATGGCAAGTACCGTGGAGAGGTAATGGAGATCAGCGAAGCCAGGCGCTCGATCAGTCAGGCGGACATGTTGCGTCTGCTGCAGGAGGCACGGCAATGGCTGGAGCAGCCGGCCGGACGCATGCTGTTGCAGGCCGAGTGCAGCGCGCAGCGCGAGTTGCTGCCCAATTGCTTTGGGCAGCATCTGGTTCAGTACGGCCTGGCCCCGGGCCTGTTGGCACCGGAGGTCAAGGTGCTGCGTCACTGCTGGCATCTGGATATGCTCAGCCAGGGCGAGAGTATCGCGGTGGATGAGGCCTGCTGGCCGTTTGCGCCGCAGGCCCTGGATGTGGTGGTGCTGCATCACGGGCTGGATTTCAGTCTGTCGCCCCGGGCGTTGCTGCGCGAGGCAAGTCAGGCGGTGCGTGCCGGCGGTCATCTGCTGATCTTTGGCTTCAATCCGATGAGTACCTGGGGCTGGCAGCACTATTTTGGCCGCAGCTGGTTTGGCGAGGCGGGGTTCGTCAGTCCGGCCCGGCTGGTCGATTGGCTGGAGCTGCTCGGCTTTGCGGTGGAGAAACGCATCGATGGGTGCTATCGTCCGCCGCTCGCATCCTCCACCTGGTTACAACGTCTCGATTTCATGGAGTCGCTGGGGCAGCGTCGCTGTCTGCCGGGGGGCGGTTTCTATTGTCTGCTGGCGCGGCGCCAGATGCTTGGAATAACGCCGCAGCGTGAGCGCGGGCGGGTGTTTCCGGCGTTGACGATGCCCCCTCTGGCAGCGGGCAGCCGGCGGGCGCACAAACGGGAAGGTAGATGAGTCAAGTAATCGAGATCTATACCGACGGGGCATGCAAGGGTAATCCCGGCCCCGGCGGCTGGGGCGTGCTGCTGCGGCTGGGGCCGCACGAGAAGCGCCTGTACGGCGGTGAGCCGGAGACCACCAATAACCGCATGGAGCTGACGGCTGCCATTCGCGGACTGGAGGCGCTCAAGCGTCCGGCTTCGGTGGTGTTGACCACCGACTCGCAGTACGTCATGAAAGGGGTCCGCGAGTGGATGCCCAACTGGAAGAAGCGCAACTGGCAGACCGCCAGCAAGCAGCCGGTCAAGAATGTGGATCTCTGGCAGCAGCTCGATGCGTTGGTCAGTCAGCATGAGATTGAGTGGCGTTGGGTGCGCGGTCATACCGGCCACCCGGAAAACGAGCTGGCCGACCAGTTGGCCAACCTCGGTGTTGAACACGTGTTGAAAGAACGGAAGGGCTGAGCATGCGTGAAGTGGTTCTGGATACCGAAACGACGGGTATCGAGCACAAGGAAGGTCACCGGATCATCGAGATCGGCTGTGTCGAGGTCATTGATCGACGCCTGACCGGCCGTCACTACCACGTTTATATCAATCCGCAGCGTGAGATTGACGAAGGCGCGCAGGCCGTTCACGGGATTTCGCTGGAGTTTCTCGCCGACAAGCCGGTGTTTGCCGATATCGCCGATGATTTCATGAACTTTATCAGCGGCGCGCGGCTGGTCATCCATAACGCCGCGTTTGACGTCGGCTTTCTGGACAGCGAGCTGACCCGCCTCAATCGCGGGCATGGCCTGATTGCCGATCACTGCAGCGTACTCGACACCCTGGCCATGGCGCGGGAGAAACACCCCGGTCAGCGCAACAGCCTGGATGCGCTGTGCAAGCGCTACGGGGTAGACAACTCGCAGCGCGAGCTGCACGGCGCTTTGCTCGACGCCGAGATTCTTGCCGACGTCTACCTGACCATGACCGGTGGCCAGACGGCGCTGTCGCTGGCAGCACACGGTCAGGGTGAGGGTGGGGATGGCAGCTCGGTGAGCGCGATTCGGCGGATAGACCCTGCTCTGCGCGAGCAGCTGCGGGTTCTGCGGGCCAGCGCCGAAGAGCTGGAGGCCCATGATCAGCGCCTGGCGGCGGTCGAGAAGTCGGCGGGGTTTGCCCTGTGGCGCGGTGCGCCCGAGCAGTGAGCTGAGTAAGCGCTGACGTAAAAGAATGCCCCGCTGATGTCAGCGGGGCATTCTTGTTTCTACAGCCACCAGGTCACGGCAATCAGGCCGACGCCGCCCAGCACCAGGGTGTAGGGCAGGGCCATGAATACCATGCGGCCATAGGATAGACGCACCAGCGGCGCGATCGCCGAGGTTAGCAGGAACAGGAAGGCGGCCTGGCCGTTCGGGGTGGCAACACTCGGCAGATTGGTGCCGGTGTTGATGGCGATTGCCAGTTGCTCGAATTGGGCGCGGGTGATTTCACCCGCATCCAGACTCTGTTTGACCTCGCTGATGTAGACGGTGGCCACGAACACGTTATCGCTGATCATCGACAGTACACCGTTGGCGATAAAGAACATGCTGGGCTGTTGCTCGGGTGGCAATGCCAGTACCGCGTGGATGATCGGGCTGAACAGGTGCTGCTCGTGGATCACCGCCACGATGGCAAAGAACACGACCAGCAGCGAGGTGAACGGCAGGGCTTCCTGGAAGGATTTGCCGATCTGGTGTTCATCAATGATGCCGTTGAACGAGGCAATCAGAATGATCACCATCAGACCGATAAAGCCGACTTCAGCCAGGTGCAGTGCCAGGCCAATGACCAGCAGCACGGCAGCGATGGCCTGAATCAGCAGGGCGGCTTTTTGCGGCGCCCGGCGCTTGGCCTGCTCGGCGGCGGCAAAGTCCTCAAGCACCCTGCGAACCGGGCGCGGCAGGCGTGCGCCGTAACCGAACCAGCTGGTTTTCTCCAGCAGCAGGCAGGTCAGCAGGCCGGCGGCCAGCACCGGCATGCTGACCGGGGCCATCAGGGTGAAGAACTGAATAAAGTCCCAGCCGGCAACACCTGCGATCAGCAGATTCTGAGGCTCACCGACCAGCGTGCACACACCGCCCAGGGCAGTGCCGACCGCGCCGTGCATCAGCAGACTGCGCAGAAAGGCACGGAACTCTTCCAGGTGCTCGCGGTGCAGCGGGTTTTCGTCGGGGTCAACGCTGGCGCCTTCGCTCGGGCCGGCTGAGGCCACCTTGTGATAAACACCGTAAAAGCCGACAGCGACGGTGATGATCACTGCGGTTACCGTGAGTGCGTCGAGGAAGGCCGAAAGCACTGCGGCGACCAGACTGAACAGCAGCGCAAGGGTCGATTTGGAGCGCACCCCAAGGATCAGCTTGGTGAAGGTCAGTAGCAGCAGGTCCTTCATGAAGTAGATGCCGGCGACCATGAACATCAGCAGCAGAATCACCGGGAAATTTCCGAGCACCTCCTTGTAGAGGGCTTCCGGTGAGGTCATACCGATGGCCAGGGCTTCCAGTGCGAGCAGGCCGCCGGGTAGCAATGGGTAGCATTTAAGCGCCATGGCCAGGGTGAAGATGAACTCGATGATCAGCAGCCAGCCGGTCATGTAAGGGCCCAGCAGCCACATTGCGAGGGGGTTGAGCAGCAGGAAGGCAATGATGGTGCGCTTGTACCAGCCGGGCGCCTGGCCCAGAAAGTTGTGCGCCAGCGCCGGCAACATGGCTTCAGACATGGTGAAGGTCCTGTTTCTATTAGGGGAAAGTGTGTCGAACAGCCCCCTTGTCTGCCGTTCCGGCAAGGGGGCTGTTCGACATGCTCTCGCTGACCCGAGGCAAGCATAAACTACTGCTTCCTTCATGGCTGCCCCGACGCAGGTCTTTGTTTGCCCTACTTTGGAAGCTGCCTGGTAGTCCAAGCGCGTCGCATTTTCAGTATCTTAGGCGAGCTTGCTGAGTAATTGGTTATGGAGTTTGAGTGTCAGCTTGATATAGTCATGCCAATGCAAATAGTCCAAGGTGGTATCTGACTCGAATCGGATTCGTGTCAGGTGCCGGTTGTTACCTACAAGAAAAAGGCCGTATATGTCGCAATACGAGACGCTGCTGGTTGAGCAAGTTGGCAAGGTCGCCCACATCCAGATCAACCGCCCGGAGAAGATCAATGCCATGAACCGCGCGTTCTGGCTGGAGATCATCGACGTTTTCAAGTGGGTTGATGAAACCCCCGAGGTTCGTTGTGCTGTGATATCCGGAGCGGGCAAACACTTCTCTGCGGGGATCGACCTGCAGATGCTTGCCGAAGCCTCCAGTGGCATGGACAAGGACATCGGCCGCAAGGCAGAGGCCATTCGTCGCAACGTGCTGCAGTTGCAAGAGTCCTTCAACGTGATCGATCGCTGCCGCAAGCCGGTCATCGCCGCTATTCACGGCTACTGCATCGGTGGGGCGATTGACCTGATCTCCGCCTGCGACATGCGTTACAGCACCGAGGACGCCAGTTTCTCGATCAAGGAAATCGATATGGGGATGGCCGCAGACGTCGGCACCCTTCAGCGTTTGCCGCGTCTTATCAGCGATGGCATGATGCGGGAGCTGGCCTATACCGGTCGCTTCGTCGATGGTCATGAGGCGGCCCGTATCGGCCTGGTCAATCGTACCTGGGGCGATCACGTCCAGCTGATGGCGGGTGTCATGGAGCTGGCCCAGGAAATTGCTTCCAAGTCGCCGCTCGCTATTCGTGGCACCAAGGAAATGATCCGCTTTGCCCGTGACCACAGTGTGGAAGACGGCCTGAACTACATCGCGACCTGGAACGCCGCAATGCTGCAGTCCGATGACCTCAAGGTTGCGGTCATGGCGCATATGAGCAAGCAGACGCCCGAGTTTGCAGACTGATCGACAACCGCGCTACGCAGGGATGGTGGGAGACTGAATGCCATGTTGACCGGTACCACTTCACTGGATCTTGTCAGGGACGAACTCTTCGCCAGCATGGGTGAAGTGGAAAACCTGTTGCAGCAGTTCCTCGAGGATCGTCAGGACGGCAGCCTGCTGCAGCAGTCCATCGAAGGGCTTCAGCAGTTGCGCGGTACCCTGGCCTTGATAGAGCTCAAGGGCGCTGCATTGCTGCTGGACGAGATGATCAGTCTGGCGATGGATATTCCCGTTCATGACGGGGAAGAACGCAATGAGCCGCTGTCGTCGTTGTGCGATGCACTGTTTTTGCTGGAGCGCTATCTGGATCAGGCACGCCAGCAGGGGCGTGAACGCCCCGAGTTGCTGCTGCCGATGATCAATCAGATGCGTCAGCACCGGCCGGGTGTCCCCGCGTTGCCTGACAGTCATTTTTATCCGCTGCCGGTGGCCGGCTTGCCAGCCGGGTTCCGCAAGGGTGCAACCGGGCCCGTTGAACCCAAGGTCGCCGGCCGACTGCGCCAGATGTATCAACTGGGTCTGCTGGGGTTGCTGCGCGATGACGGGCTGGCGGCGTCTGTACCGCTGATGCAGCGCGCGCTGGCACGCTTTGAGGGCAGCCTTGCCTCACGCATGGCGACCCTGTGCTGGGTTGCCGGGGCGGCCCTGGAAGCCATTGAGCAAACGCCGCTGAATCTGACCCCCGCGCGCAAGCGCCTGTTCGCGCTGCTGGATCGCGAAATTCGGGGAGCCCTGCTCAATGCCGCCGAGCACCGACTCAATGAAGGGCTGTTGCGCGAGCTGTTGTTTCTCGTTGCACTGGCCGATGCCGGTTGTGATCGTTGCGCCGAAGTGAGCACGGCCTATCAGTTGCCGGATCCCGGCTTTACCGAATACGAGTTGAACGACGCCTTTGCCAAGCTGCATGGTCCCGGCATTGATGTCATGCGCTCTGTGGCCGAAGCGTTGCGGGAAGAGGTTAACGCCCTGAAGGATCTGCTGGATCTGTTGGCGCGCAATGCCGGGGATGCCGAACAGTCACTGGAAAGCCTGTCGTCTGGACTGGAGCGACTGTGGAAAACGCTGTCGATGCTTGACCTCAAGGCCGAGTCCGAGGCGATTCACGCCATTTCCGGTCGTCTTGCCGGTTGGCAGCCTGGTGACGTTGCTGTGCTGGAACAGGTCGCCGATGCGGTGTTGCGCGCTGAAACAGCAGTCAATCGACTCGACTCTTCGGCTTTCGCAGGCGATACGGCTGCCGGTGCCGAGGGTGAGTTTGCCGAACCGCTGGAGCTGAAGGAGGCCCGCATCGTTCTGATCGAGGAGTCACAAGCCGGCCTGGCACTGGCGAAACGGTCCATCACGGCGTACATGGAATCCGGTAACGACGCCATGCATTTACTCAACGTGCCGCCCTCGCTGGAGACGGTTCGCGGCGGTCTGCTGTTCCTGGGCATGGGGCGTGCCGCCAGAATTATCAGCATGGCAGCGAACTTCATCCGTGAAACCATGCTTGAGCGCAAGCAGGTACCGACGGATGCGCAATTGGAGGTGCTGGCCGATGCCTTGACCAGTATCGAGTTCTATCTGGAGTCAGCTGAGCGTGCAACGGTAGCCTCAGGCGATGTGCTGGCGCTGGCCGAGGACAGCATGGCTGAGCTGGGATACGCTGTATCGGGGAATACGTCCGAATGAGATCCTTTCGTGTGTTTCAACCCGCCTCGCGCCTGGATGCTGCTGCGCAGCAGCAGGGCGTGGTCGTGGTGTTTTATCAGAATCAATTTGCCATGTACGACGGCAGCTTGCTGCATGACCCGGATCAGGCGTTGTACTTTGGCGATGTGAGCCACCGTTTGCCTCTTGGTCTGGTCGACGGTCGGGCCTGCGAGCTGATTCACCTGAGCGACAGCCTGGACATGCCGGGCCTGAGTTGGCACGGACTGCGCACGCTGGTCGGGCAGGTCGACGATCAGCTGTTTCGTCTGTTGGGCGTCGCCCAGCAACTGAATGCCTGGTATCAGAGTCACCGTTTCTGCGGCTGCTGCGGCGAGCCCATGCAGCCGCGTGAAGAGGAGCGGGCGATGGAGTGCGTGCGCTGTGAACGGCGCGAGTATCCCAAGCTGGCACCTTGCATCATTGTGCTGATCACCCGTGGCAGTGAGATTCTGCTGGCCCGTTCTCCGCACTTTCCTCCCGGATTTTTCAGTACGCTGGCCGGTTTTATCGAGCCGGGCGAGTCGGTAGAGCAATGCCTGCACCGCGAGGTGAAGGAAGAGGTCAATCTTGAGGTCAGCAACCTTGAGTACCTGGGCAGCCAGAGCTGGCCGTTCCCCAATTCGCTGATGCTGGGTTTCCACGCCGAATATGCCGGTGGCGACATCATCCCTCAGGAGGGCGAGATTGAAGCGGCCCACTGGTGGTCGATAGATGAGTTGCCGAAGATACCGCCGCGCGGCACCATCTCGCGCTGGCTTATTGATTGCTATCTTGCGCGGCAGGCGGGTGTTGAAGCCCCGCCAGTGCCAAGCTGATTCGGGCGAGGAGCCACGATGCAATTTCCGGGATTGGCCCTGATTGCGGCAATCATTGCCGCCGTTCTGGTGCTGCTGACGTTGAGTCAGGGCTGGCGCCTGCGCTGGCTGGCGGGTTGGCTGCGCGGCAATTTGCTGCTGGCAGCGCTGGCACTGGCCGCGGTTCTCGGGCTGGCGGCCTGGGACCTTCAGTCTTTCCGTGTCATTGACGGCAAGGGCACCGCGGGGACCTTGAGTTTTACCCAGGTTGCGCCCCAGCAATACGATGCAGTGATTACGACCTCGGCGGGCGAGCAGCGCGTGCGTCTGGCCGGTGATCTGTGGGAGCTGGAAGTTCAGGTTTTGCGTTGGCAGGGGCTGGCTTCGCTGATTGGTCTGGAAGATGGATATCGACTGCACCGCCTGCTGGGTCGTTATCTTGCCCTTGAGCAGCAGCGCGGGGCCAGTTCTGCGCTGGCGGCGAATCTGAACTCGACGCCGGTCTGGCGTGACCTTTGGCTGTGGCTTGATCGTGTGGGTGGCGCGTCGCTGGTGCATGCGGACGCCTTCGAGGTGCGTTTTGTTCCGTTGGTAGATGGCGCCCGCTTTTCGCTGGAAATCGGGCCGACCGGTTTGACCCCCGAGCCGCTCAATACACAGGCCAAAGCCGCGCTCAAGCGCTTTCAGTAATACCGTTGCGGAAACAAAAAAGGCTGCCCCAGGGCAGCCTTTCTGCTTTATGCCGCAGGTTTATGCGAGCATGCCGCCGTCGACGTTGATCGCAGCGCCAGTGGTGTAGCTTGAGGCGTCGCTGACCAGATACAGGACGGTGCCTGCCATTTCGGTCGGATCCGCTGCACGGGCCAGCGGGATGCGCTGCAGTGCCGGCTTGAGGATAGCGTCGTTGGTGGTCAGGGCGGAGGCGAACTTGGTGTCGGTCAGGCCCGGCAGCAGGGCGTTGCAGCGAATGCCGAACTGAGCGCACTCCTTGGCGAATACCTTGGTCATGTTGATGACTGCTGCCTTGGTGATCGAGTAGATACCCTGCAGCTGACCGGGAACCACACCATTGACGGAGGCTACGTTGAGGATGTTGCCGCCGCCGTTTTCGCGCATCAGTTTGCCCGCTTCAACCGACATGAAGAAGTAGCCGCGGATGTTGACGTCTACGGTCTTCTGGAAGGCGCCCAGATCGGTGTCCAGCACGTTGCCGAAGTAGGGGTTGGCAGCGGCGTTGTTAACCAGGATATCCAGCTTGCCGAACTGCTCGCGAATGGCGGCAACGGTGGCAACGATCTGATCCATGTCGCCGATGTGGCAGGCGAGTGCGGAGGCTTTGCCGCCGGCGGCGACGATGGCGTCGGCAACGGCCTGGCAGTCATCGATCTTGCGGCTGGAGATGATCACGTGCGCACCCTGCTGGGCCAGTAGCTTGGCAATCGCCTCGCCGATACCGCGGCTGGCGCCGGTTACCAGGGCAACTTTGCCGTCGAGGTCGAACAGTTGGGTCTTTTCCATGATGAATCCTTGTTGTCGTGCTGCCCCGGCTCACGAGGCTGTCAGTGGGTGTCGGGCAGTTGCTGATAGCAAGGCTGTCTGCGACACGGCTTGGTCGCCTAATTTAAAGCAGTGGCAGGGTGCGAACAAGAAAACCGGGAATGCATCAGGTCCGGTGTTGGCCGGCCATTGTCTTGATCAATGAGTGTCTGAGGGGGCGAGAGCATCCGGCGCAGAAGGGATGCTGTCTGTTGCCTGCAGGGCGCGCTGGCGAGCCTGCTGCAGCATGTGCAGGGTCACCTTGCGTACTTCCGCCTTGCTTGCCTCTATGTGCGCGGTCAGCAGGTGCTGGGCCTGTTGCAGTTCGCCGGCGCGAATGTGCCGCAGGATTTGCCCATGTTCTCCCCAGGTCTTGTCGAGCCGCTCGGCACGCTCGAAATCCAGTTTGCGAACAACGCGTATGCGCTCGCAGATCTCGGCGTGCAG
>CERC01065844.1_pt1 | contig 16086 bp, 10 predicted proteins | sample 530921 | NCBI WGS metagenome assembly CERC01 (sample SAMEA2621099, study PRJEB7988) | marine metagenome | isolation source: saline water (ENVO:00002010), including
CCTGCCGATTTATTGTAATTCGAATCTGGGCGAGCAATATCGATACGCTGATGCGCCACATTTAAATCGCCACACAAGATCACAGGCTTTTCAGCTTCTAACTTCAACAAATGTTGCTTTAATGCTTCATCCCATGTTCCGCGATAATCTAATCGCACCAATTTATTGCCTGAATTCGGCACGTAAGTATTTACCAAATAAAAGTCTTTAAACTCTGCTGTAATTAATCGTCCTTCCTGGTCGTGCTCCTCGATTCCTAAGTCATAACTCACAGAAACAGGTTCTTCTTTCACCAAAATAGCCGTTCCACTGTACCCTTTTCGCTCTGCCGAATTGCTGTAGATTTTGTATCCCTCAAGCGCTTCAAGAGCCTCAGCTACCTGATCATCTTGTGCTTTGGTTTCTTGCAAACACAACACATCAGGATTCATTTTTTCAACGTCAGCAAAAAAATCTTTTTTCGTTACAGCACGAATACCGTTTACATTCCAGGAAATTAATTTCATTCTCAGTTGTTTTTTAAGGTCATTAATCGATCCATAATAGTGACAGCGTGGACACGGGAATTTTCAATGAACCATTTATGCGTTTGTAATCCGCCACAAATCACTCCTGCCAGGTAAATACCTTCAACATTTGTTTCCATCGTGGTTTTGTTGTGTACTGGAGTTTTAAATCCATCATCTTCAAAACCAACTCCCAGCTTTTCCAAAAATGAAAAATTTGGTTCATACCCCGTTAGGGCTAACACAAAATCGTTGGGAATTGAATGTTGTTTCCCTTCTACTTCATACACTACAGCATCAGGTTTTATTTCCACAATGTTAGCATTGTAAATGGCTTTGATGGCTCCTTCTTCGATTCTATTTTCAATATCCGGTTTTACCCAATATTTTACACGCCTTCCAATCCCTTCTCCTCGAATCAATAAGGTTACCTCTGCTCCCTTTCGGTAACACTCTAGCGCTGCATCAACAGAAGAATTGGAAGCTCCTACAACCACTACTTTTTGATTGTAATACGGATGTGGCTCTCGGTAATAATGTTCCACTTTGGGTAAATCTTCTCCTGGAACATTCATCTTGTGTGGCAAATCATAAAACCCTGTAGCAACAATCACCGAATCGGCATGATAATTTGCCTTTGAAGTCGTCACCTTAAATCCATTCTCTTGCTTAATGACTTCTTCAATGGTTTCATACAATCGGGTATCTAATTCCCACGTTTGGGCAACCCTTCTGTAATATTCTAACGCTTCGGAACGCGTAGGTTTATGGCCGTGCGAGACAAACGGAACTCCACCAATTTCCAGTTTTTCAGAAGTGGAAAAGAAGGTCATCCCCAATGGATAATTGTACAATGAGTTGACCAATGCTCCCTTCTCCACAATCACATAGCTCAATCCTCTTTTTTGAGCTTCAATGCCACATGCTAAACCTATTGGCCCGGCTCCTATGATCAAAACATCAACACTTTCCATGCGAACAAAGGTAAACAGCTACTACTTAACGAAAGCTGAATTAACAGTTCGATTACATTTGTAAGCTTTCGATGGAAAATCAACCACTCATATCGATTTTGATGCCCGCGAAAAATGCGGCCCCATGGTTAGAAGAATGTCTAACGTCTATCCTTTCTCAACGTTATACGAATTGGGAATTGTGGGCAGTTAACGATTTCAGTTCAGATCATTCGTTTTCCATTTTAGAAGATTTTTCAAAAAAAGATAAACGCATTCATTGGTTACAGAACAATGCTCAAGGAATCATTCCTGCATTGGAATTGGCCTATCAACATTCAAAAGGAACATTCATTACCCGGATGGATGCTGACGACAAAATGCCTGAAAACAAACTGGAAATTTTGCTCTCCCCATTGTTAGATCATCCAAATGCTATTAGCACAGGAAAAGTTCAATATTTCAGTGAACAAGCAGTTTCTGAAGGTTATCAACTCTATGAAAACTGGTTGAATGAATTGTGTGATGAACAATCTCACTGGAAATGGATTTACCGCGAATGTGTCATTGCCTCTCCCAATTGGATGGTTCACCGATCTACGCTTGAATCTATTGGAGGATTTTCAGCGTTGAATTACCCTGAAGACTACGACTTAGTACTGAAATGGTATGCACACAACCTCCCAATTATATCACAACAAGCTATAACACTCCTGTGGCGAGAACATCCAAAAAGAACTTCTCGAAATTCATCGGTCTACGATCAGGATTCTTTTTTTGAACTGAAATTGAGCTATTGGTGTCGATTGGAATTACAACCAATGGACACAGTTGTGCTCTTTGGTGATGGTGTTAAAGCACAGAAAACAGCCGATTTTCTTCATGCTAGAAACATTGCTTTTGAATGGTTAACGCTTCATCCGAATGCCCATCAAAAATCGTTTCAAACATTAAGTTCAATCACCAACCCAAAGGTACTTTCAGCAGTTTATCCAGAACCTCAACAACGCAAAAACATCATCGATTTTTTCCACTCTTGTGAATTGGAAATGGGAAAAAACTACTGGTTTTTATAACCACAAAAAAAGGGAAGCCAATCTGACCTCCCTTTCAATTCTTTATTCAAAATTCTGATTACATGTTTCTGCGGTACTGGCCTCCAACTTCAAACAATGCAGAAGTAATCTGACCCAGCGAACATACTTTTGTTGCTTCCATCAGCTCTTCAAACATGTTTTTATTTTCAACTGCCGCTTTCTGCAAGTTTTTCAACTGCTCTTCAGTTGTTCCTTCGTAACGGTTATGCAGATTTCCCAACATGTTGATTTGATATTCTTTTTCTTCTTTCGTTGCTCGAATTACTTCTCCGGGAACAACAGTTGGCGAACCTTGAGAACTCAAGAAAGTATTTACCCCAATAATTGGGTAATCGCCATTGTGTTTCAACGTTTCATAGTACAACGATTCTTCCTGAATTTTGCTACGCTGATACATTGTTTCCATTGCACCCAACACGCCTCCGCGTTCAGTAATGCGATCAAATTCTGTCAACACCGCTTCTTCTACTAAATCTGTTAATTCTTCGATGATGAATGCACCTTGAATTGGATTTTCGTTTTTCGCTAATCCTAATTCTTTATTGATGATCAACTGAATGGCCATTGCTCTACGAACACTAGCTTCCGTTGGCGTTGTAATCGCTTCATCATAAGCATTGGTATGCAATGAATTACAGTTATCGTAAATCGCATACAATGCCTGTAGCGTTGTGCGAATGTCATTGAAATCAATTTCCTGTGCGTGCAATGATCTACCACTGGTTTGAATATGGTATTTCAGCATTTGAGCACGAGGATTTGCTCCGTATTTCTTCGCTAGAGCCTTAGCCCAAATTCTACGAGAAACACGTCCGATTACAGCATACTCAGGATCAATTCCGTTCGAAAAGAAGAACGAAAGGTTTGGACCAAACTTGTTGATATCCATTCCTCTGCTCAAGTAATATTCTACGTAGGTAAATCCGTTGGCCAATGTAAAGGCCAATTGCGTAATTGGGTTTGCTCCGGCCTCAGCAATGTGGTAACCAGAAATCGAAACCGAATAGAAGTTTCTTACATTCTTTTCAATGAAATATTCCTGAACATCCCCCATCAAACGAAGGGCAAACTCTGTACTGAAAATACATGTATTTTGAGCTTGGTCTTCTTTCAAAATATCGGCCTGAACCGTACCTCGTACCGAAGACAATGTTTTCGCTTTAATTTCGCTGTATACCTCAGCAGGCAACACCTGATCTCCTGTTACCCCCAAAAGCATTAAACCAAGACCATCATTCCCTTCTGGCAATTCTCCTTGATAAGCCGGTCTTTCCTGACCTTGAGCTTTGAAAATGGCTTCAATCTTTTGGTTCACCTCAGCTTCAAGGCCATTTTCTTTGATGTATTTCTCACATTGTTGATCAATGGCTGCATTCATAAAGAATCCTAACAACATGGGAGCAGGACCATTAATGGTCATCGAAACAGATGTGGTTGGAGCTGCCAGATCAAATCCGGAATACAACTTTTTCGCATCATCCAAGCAGCAAATCGAAACACCTGAGTTTCCGATTTTACCGTAAATATCCGGACGATAATCAGGATCATTTCCGTAAAGTGTTACTGAATCAAATGCCGTTGAAAGACGCGCTGCCGGCATTCCTTGACTCACATAATGAAAACGTCTGTTGGTACGTTCAGGGCCACCTTCCCCAGCAAACATTCTGGTAGGATCTTCACCCTGACGTTTGAATGGATAAATTCCAGCTGTATATGGAAATTCTCCGGGAACATTTTCCTGAGCAGACCATTTTAAAATATCACCCCAACTTTTGTATTTCGGCAGAGAAACTTTTGGAATTTGTGTATGCGAAAGCGACTCTGTATGGGTCTTAATGTTAATTTCTTTATCGCGAACTTTAAACGAATAAACAGGATCTATGTAACGCTGTTTTTTGCTTTCCCAGTTTAAAATTAACTCCCAATTGTGCGGATCAAAATTGAGTTTTTCACTGTCGAATTCAGCTTTCAATAATTTCACAGCGGCAGCTCTGTCTTCACTCAATCCTGCTTCTTCAATGGCGCTGTCCCAATCTGCATTGTGACTTAATGCTAACGTTGTTGAACTCAACGTTTCTAGTGCCTTGTGCAATCCGTAGAGTTTATCTGCAACAGTTACTTGCTTTTCAACCCACTCATCATAACCGCGGTTATTCTCAGAAATTTCGCTTAGGTAACGTGTTCTCGCTGGCGGGATGATGAAAATCTTTTCAGACAATTCATCCGAAGTACCATATTGAGAATTTAATTCAGCTCCGGTTTTCGATGCCACCGTATCCATAATCACACGGTAAAGTGTGTTCATTCCCGGATCGTTGAATTGAGAAGCAATGGTTCCAAATACAGGAAGTTCTTCATCTTTTGCTTCCCATAACCCGTGGTTACGTCTGAATTGTTTCTTTACATCGCGCAAAGCATCTTGTGCTCCTCGCTTATCGAATTTATTGATCGCTACAACATCGGCAAAATCCAACATGTCGATTTTTTCTAGCTGAGTTGCAGCACCAAATTCAGGAGTCATAACGTACAAAGCCGTATCGCTATAATCCATAATTTCAGTATCACTCTGGCCAATCCCTGATGTTTCAAGAATAATCAAATCGTAGTTGGCTGCTTTAAGAATTGCGACAGCATCTTCCACATATTTAGAAAGTGCCAGGTTACTTTGTCGAGTAGCCAATGAACGCATGTAAACACGCTCGTTGCGAATAGCGTTCATGCGAATTCTATCGCCCAGCAATGCTCCACCAGTTTTACGCTTTGAAGGGTCTACCGAAACAATGGCAATGGTTTTATCTTCAAAATCCAATAAAAACCTGCGCACCAATTCATCTACCAAAGAAGATTTACCAGCACCACCGGTTCCTGTAATTCCTAAAACAGGCGTAGTTGACGTTTCAGCCAATTGAGTAATTTCACCCAATAAATCTTGATGAGTATCTCTGAAGTTTTCAGCAGCTGAAATTAAACGCGAAATCGCTTTTACGTCTTTATTCTTCAACGCTTCTAGTTCTCCTTCTAACTCTTCACCTACAGGATAATCTGATTGTTTTACCAAATCGTTGATCATGCCTTGTAGACCTAATTCACGGCCATCATCAGGAGAATAAATACGGGTAATCCCATATCCCATAATGTCTTCAATTTCTTCAGGAAGGATTACTCCTCCTCCACCACCGAAAATCTTAATGTGACCTGCTCCTTTTTCTTTCAGCAAGTCATACATGTATTTAAAATATTCGGTGTGTCCTCCTTGATAAGAAGTCATTGCAATGGCTTGAGCATCTTCTTGAATAGCAGTGTTGACTACTTCTTCAACGCTACGATCGTGACCAAGGTGAATGACCTCACAACCGTTAGCTTGGATAATTCTGCGCATGATATTGATCGCAGCATCATGGCCATCAAAAAGTGAGGCGGCCGTAACAATGCGTACATTATTTTTTGGCCTATATATTTCAATATTTTTCATTAATCTGGAGTATTAATAAGTCCGGCAAAAGTACAGATTTATCAGGTGGAATACAATTTCAAAAAGCGCCCTAAACGTTTGTATATTCGCTGTTTTAATAGCGATGAAAGTAATTTTTCCTAATTTAATTCTGCTTCTACTTCTGCCTCTTTTTTCTGTAGGGCAAGGCTATCTTGACATTGTTAAAACCAACTATGAATTTTCTCCTTCTGTACCTGTTAAAGATACGGATGAAGACATGAGTTTATCCACATACAATGCGCTCATCACCCTTCCCATTGAGCTCAACAATGGAAATATTTTGTTGACGGGTTTGCGTTACAACCAAATGACAATGACTGCTGACATCAATTTTAGAGAGCAGATTGTACTGAAAAGTATGCAGTTCAGGTTGGGATCTATTCTCAAGTTTGAAAACGATTGGGACCTGAACATTACCGGTATGGGGAGTTGGAATTCTGAATGGGATAATTATTATTCTGAGGATCTTGTTTACGGAATTTTTGCATTAACCTCTCATCGTGTAAACAATAAATTGAGGTGGTCTACCGGAGTCTATTTCAGTCAAGAACTTTCAGGGCCATTTATTACGCCCTTAATCGGATTGGATTACCAGCCCAACAGAAAGTGGAACATCTTTGGTACACTGCCCATTGACTTTACAATTGCCAGAAAACTCAGCTCTCGTTTTAACACCGGACTCTATTTCAAGTCTTTGCTAATGACCTATGGAATGGACGATGATTTTTTAGCCGAACGCAGTTATGTAGAGAATTCCCCCAATAATTTGTTTGTCTTTTTAGAATACATCTCTCCTAGCGGAGTTGGCTTTCGCGGAATGATTGGTCACAGTATTTTTCGAAAAATCAGATTTTATGATGCCGAAGAGCAAGTTGATTGGCAACTTTCTGCTGTGCGATTTAACGAACGCAATGTTCCTAACATGCAATTGGGCGATGGCTTAATTATCGACTTTTCATTATTCTTTCGGGTTTCAACTCGATGAGAAATGGATTAATGCCTCACCACAAGCTTTTGTGTTTCCACATTTTCTCCATTGTTAATTTGAAGAAAATAAACACCTGAACTCCAATTTTGGGTAGTGATCACATCATTTACAGATATCTGTTTTTGCAGCACAAATTGCCCGGTAACTGTATACACACTTACCTCAACTGTATTTACTGAAGCAGATGAATTGCCCAACAATTGCACATAACCTTCAGCAGGATTGGGCGCTAATGTATATTCAAAACTGATGGCTTTTTCTTTAACAGCAAGAGGTCCGTTATTGTCGTAAATATTCACATTATCAATAAAGATATTTCCGCCTTTTTGGTTGTACGTTTCAAACTTGATCAAAACTTCTCCTGCATTTACAAAAGCACTCAAATCTACTGTATCTCTTCGCCATTGATCGGTCTGATCAGGAGTCCAATCAACACCTAAATCCAATGGATCTGTTTTTAACTCATTAGGGCCTTTTGCATAGCTTGTCATTTGCCATGTTGCTCCACAATCTGTTGACACCTTTACTAAAAGAGAATCATTAAATCCATCAAAAACAGAACTGTAAGCCACATCGAAAAAGAGCTCAAATCTTCCGGAAGTTGGTGTTGTAATTAACGGAGTGATCAAACCATCACGTTGGCCATCTCTAGTTCCATACCTTCCCAAACGGATGTATGCAGAGTGTGCTGAATTGGACAACCCTCCGGTTGATGACGTATCAAAAGCCATGTCATTTTCATCATCTTGAACATACCATTCAGAGCGGTACAGATTCACACCTTCAAAATCTTCAGCATAAGGCAATGTTACCCCTTCTTGGATATTGAAATAGCTATACCATTTATTGTTGATCGTATCGTCTTCTACAGCACTCCCAGTATACATCAATTGGGCATAAAACGATTTAAATGTCCCTGTTGCAGCCATAATTGAATTCAATGTCAAGGTATCTGAAACTGGGTTAGAGAATGTCATTGTTTGAGGAGTTTCGCCTTCAAATCCATAAACAATTGCTACATCATTCCAATCTAACGAGCTTGGTGTAATCACTTTGATTTTCGGTTCAAATGTTGATGCGCAAGTCATCCCAATGTCATCCATATTCGACCACTCGATAGCAAGGTCAAAACCAGTATTAGAGGGAACCAAAGGCGTATAAAATTGACTCAAATAAGTATAGGCTCCTTCTGCGTTAATCATTCCATTACCATAGGTATTGTCTTCACCAACATCGCCCAAATCATCAGCAGATAAATACATGGCCATTTTAATTTCTTCAGCAGTAGCCTGCGGAAAGGCTTCTCTCAATAACAAAGACATTCCTGCTGCATGAGGTCCTGCCATTGAAGTTCCACTGTAATAACCGTAATCATACGTTCCATCATTCTCACGAATAGCACCCAATACATTTACGCCAGGGGCAACCACTTCAGGTTTTATCAAGGCAGAACCTGTATCTCCACACTGCGAAGGCCCTCTCGATGAAAAAGAAGCTATTGGGAAAGCTGTGTCGTTTCCATTTACAGCACCTACACTAAAATTATTAACCAATGTAGAATTCATGTTGGCAGGCGAACCAACTGTTCCAGATCCGGGACCTTCATTGCCTGCGCTTTGCACACTAACTATTCCTGCTAATTCAACCGCTAGCAAAATGTCTTCATAAAACCCATCACAAACAATAGTATCAAAGGCAGCTTGATGCTCCCGTCCCCACGAGTTATTGATGACATCAGGCATGTCATGAGTTGTTTGAATATTTCCATCAGGATTCATTGCCCATTCGTAACCAATTGCCATCTCGGCATACGACTTAATATCAGCCGTAATGTAAACAATTGGATCGGTTGCCATAAAATAAGCATTGTAGGCGATGCCCATTGTATCATTCAATGAAGTGTCTAACCCCATGCATGTTGAGTTGGTATGGGTTCCATGACTGGTTTTATCTCCGGGACGCTTTTTATCGTAGCCGAACCACGCCTGATCAATTGGTGCTCGTTTTCCCATAAACCGATTGCGAAATGCCGGATGATTTGGCCACAACCCGGTATCAAAGCTAAGTACCTTAGTGCCTTTTCCAGTATAGCCTAAATTCCACAAAAAGCGAGTTCCGATCGCTTCAACTCCGGGTTCTACACCATTATTTACTCTTGAAACAGATGAATTTCCTACAGAAACCGGCTCATGCCATTTTACCAAATTTTCATTTTCTAACTCTATGCGAGCTACATTTCCAGATTGAGCCAATTGCTGCAATGTTGAAGCTGGCGCTTTTACAAGCACCATATTGGTTATCCAATAACTTCTTTCTTTTTCATATGGAAATTGCTGAAGCGCTTGTAGAATTTCCATTTGCTGTTTAGCGGCATCTTGTAAAGATTTCAGCACAATAACTGCGCGTTGATGACGAGGAGTCGCATTATTGTAAAAATGTTGTTTGAGGCTATCTAAATTGGCTTTTTCGGTTCCCAATACAACAACTGTAAACCATTCTTTTTCTCTTTTGTCCTGCTTGATTTTTTGTTGCAATGCTGGTGAAAAAACAGTTTGTCCAGCAACAAAATCAGCTAGTGTTAAACACAAAAAGGCGGTTAGTGCAATATAGAATGTCCATTTTTTCATACGATGCAAGTTACAATTTCTAAAAAGTAGAATCTGAGCGGCAATTCCATTAGTTTTGCGCTGTTGAAGAAAAATCCGCATGTTTTTTATCCTCTCAAAAATATTAGCCTTTCTGATTCACCCGCTCTCTTGGGTTTTTATTCTTTTAATTTTTACGTTTAGGACAAAGAATCCGCGGAAGAAAAAGAAGCGTTTCATTTATACACTTCTGGTACTTTACTTTTTTAGCAACCGCTTTATTCTGGCTGAAGCCAACCGGCTGTGGGAAATACCAACACAAAACGTTAATACACTACAGCACAAATCGATAGCGGTAATTTTAGGAGGATTTACAGAATATGACCCAGAATATGAACGGGTAGAGTTTTACGAATCTTCTGATCGTTTGTTGATTGGCTATCAACTCTACCAAAAGCACATTGTTGACAAATTGGTGATGACGGGAGGTTCTTCAAAAATCACAGGTCCTAAATACCGTGAAGGAGATATGGTTCAACATTACCTATCGAGTATTGGGATGCCCCAAGAAGATTTGTGGATTGAACGCGAGTCGCGCAATACGTATGAGAATGCGCTTTACACTCGAAAACTTTTAGATAAAAAAGGAACTTCATCAGAATCTTTTTACCTCATCACATCCAGTGGACACATGCGCAGATCTTTGGCATGTTTCGAAAAACAAGGGTTACAACCAATTCCACTATCGGTTGACAGAAGAGCCGGACCAAGAAAATTTCAATTGGATCATCTGCTAATTCCTGATGAACAAGCCATGATTGGTTGGTATAAACTGTTCCACGAATGGACGGGATATTTCTCGTATTGGCTGGCAGGGTATGTATAAATCTTTTCTCAACTAAAAAATAGCGGATTTCAGCTATTGTCTTTTATGTTTTTAGTGCTGTAAATTTGACACTGGTCATTTCATAGGCCACAACTCCCCCCTAGGTTATACTTCACACGCATTGACCTGTAATTGACGGATGCCGAAAAGTCATTTTAGAGTAGGCAATTCTTAATTCATTTATTAGTCATGAGAAAATTATTTTCTACAGTCTTTTCACTTTGTATTGTGATTTATTTAACCTCTTGTAAAAAAGAAGATCAATCCGATTCTTCTACAAAACAATCATCTAATAATGCTGAATATGCTTATGGTAAAGTATATGAATTATATCCGTGCTATCCTGAAATAAGCGGTGAACTTTGGTTTGGTTTTTACTGTCATGCAGGGTATTCAGAAGAATGTCCTCAAGAAATTGCCTGTACTCCATTGATGCCATTTAGTAATGGTGACACCCCCACTAATTTTGGCGTTGACTTAGCTGGTATATATGGTTATACCGATGTTGATAATTTTATAAATGATCTGAGTGATGGTATAATTGACATCTCTGATGAACCAGAAGGAGTTGAGCTAGTAATTAATGAACTTGACTTTGAAAATTAATAGTAAGTGACATTCTATGAACATGAAAATCATAAGCCTTTTATTACTATTAATTGGAGTTTTGGGAAGTTGTACTGATGACAATCTAGAGGTAAACAAAAGCTTAACTCTCTTAACTACAGACACTATCAAACTAAAAGTTCCAAGACCTAGTATGGAACAACAAACAATAGCAATCATTAATGAAAATGAGGATTTTTGTTCGTACGCAGAGAGAGATTTTTTTCGGTACTATGAAAATAGCTTTGACAGTAGTTTTAATGTTAGCTATTTAAGTGCTATTAGAAATAGTAAAGCTACTCTTGGAGAGGATGGCACAATTACTTATCATAATTTAAAAGCGCAATTTTCCAATCTAAACCAGTTGATGCTTAGCGACTTGATTCCTATAAATAAAGATTCAAGCATAGTTGTAACTGAAAACGATTTCTTCCATTTACTTGTAGGAGACTCCGTTCTTTTATCAAAACCATTCCATGATGTATTTAACACAGAGCAATATTATTATGTAAGTCATGATCAGGATTTAAAAAACACAACTCCTATAAGATTGGGTAATGATTTACTGATCACCTTCGGTGGAGATTTAATTAATAAAGGTAAACATGATCTAGACTTTAAGATTTTTGGACTTTTGAATATTAAGGATCTTTCTTTTAAAATGCTTGATTTCACCCCTCCTCCTTTAAGTAGTGATGTAGATCGTTTTTTTTCACCCGCTTACCTTAATCTTAGCAAAATTAAAGACGATGTCTACCTTAGGTTTGGCTCTGACACAACTCTTTACTCCATCATAAAAGGGAATTCCAATATTACCTTGAAAGGGCTGTCCAAAGAAGATATTGATCAAGTAGATTCACTTAGGTCAAATTGCAAAATTCCACAATTGGCAAATTTCTTTATCAACCCAAGGTGGTCAAACCTTTTTGCATTAGAGCACCTTCAAATCTATTGTGTTGTAGGTTTTGTTCCCAGTGATTTTAAAGTACAGCAATCTAGAATCAATTTAAGTTTTAAATCATTTATTGATATCTACAATCGTGATTTTCACTTTATAGAACGAATTCTAGTTTCCGATAAAAATGCTGTATTCCCTCCTGTATTTGAAGCCTATGACAGATTATATTTTATGCTTAATAATGACACAGCAACCTCATTAACAAACGATTCCGTTCGACTAAAAACATTTATTCGGTACGAAATTAAAAGTAATTAAAGTAAAATTGGTGGTAGCCGAAAAGCCATACAAGAGAGTAGGCCGATTTTATAGACATTCTTGAATCATGAAAAATTTATTTTATCTATTCGTTTCATTCTCAATTTTATTGATTTCTTGTAAAAAAGAAGATTCATCAGATGTATACACTCACCAACAAACAGGCGATGCAGAATATGCTGTTGGCAGATATTATTCATTAAGTAATTGTACACTAGAGAAAAGTGGAATTATGTACTGGGGAGTAGAATGTATTACTAGTTACATAGATGAGTGTCCTTCCTCTTTAGAATGTAAACCTATTATAGCACTAAGCAACTCAAACGATAGCGAATTTGGAGTTGAATTAGCTAGCATATATGGTTACAATAATGTTGAAACTTTTATATCCGATATTGAAGATGGGACGATCGATATTCACGATAGCCCTGATGGTATTGAATTAATTCTTAACCACCTTGGCTTTGAATAAATAGTAAGCTCGATTTTAAATTAAGGCGGTTACTGAAAAGCAACCGCCTTTTTCACTCGTTTAAATGTGTATGATAAAAAAATTAAAGGTTAAGCTGACCATACTATTTACAATGTATGGAGGACTGTTTTATGCTTGTGAACAACAAGAAAATAAGAGCCCACAACAAGTCTATGGGTTAAAGCAAAATCAAGAAGTAATGTTCTATGCTCACAAAGGAGAACCTACTTTTTTAGCTAATATTTCTTCATATAATCCGAAAACAAAAAACATTAATCTCAAATGGGACAGAACTGAAAGGCGATTAGCTTTAAATTACTTGGATGGCTCCGAAAATTCTTTAAAAAGGATCTATGCATTGGATGATCAGTTACAGCCAAAGAATGATGTTCTCATTAAAAAATTACCCAATAACAGTTTAATTCTAGATGTTATTTTCTTGGGTGACACTATTTTAATTGCTTCAGATACGGCTTATTCTATGTATGACACACATACAGGAGAACTACTTCAATCAAACCTATATGAAGATGTTTTTCAATTAAAAAACTACCATCATGTACCTCTAGAAAAAGCTAGAAATCCTATCCCCTTTCGTAAAGACAACAAACTACTAATCTCGTTTGCTGGCGCGAGTAAAATGGCTATTCATCACCCTAATGACTTTGAAGCTTTTGCTTGGTTAAATCTCAACAATTTAAAAGCTGAAATAATCCCGTTTCAATTCCCTTCTCCAATACTAAAACCTAGTCCTTGGTTAATTAGTGCCTCACTAATTAACAGCGCTCCATATTTCCGCTATCAGTTAGATACATTACTTTACAAAATGGAAAATATTGAAAAAGAGGACAGTGTATTCAATCTTAAAAAGGTCAAAGAGATAAAAATGCAACCTGTAGAAACTTTATTTGACAGTTTAAAATTTCCTCAGCTCTATAGAAATGAATACAAAATTTCGTGGTCTCCATTTTTCAGAATAAATAAAAACAGTCCCATCTATTTTACAGCTGGATTCATTCCTAATTCTTATTCTGGTGGCGGGGCTTCTGGTATGAATTACAATTGCTTTATAGACTTTTACAACTCCAATAATTTCACATTCATTAATCGTTTTTGGATAACAGGTGACAATCTACACCATCCGGTATTTTATCAGAACGGAAAATTATATATCTCTCAGAAAAACACAACTGACTCAACAATGAATGATTCTCTTCAATTGATAAGTACTTTTACGGAATTTCAAATAGTTGAAGAGTAGTTTATTTTTGACATATATAAAAAAGGCCACCTTTTTGGGGTGACCTCTTTTCTTGTTTATTAACGATCAAATACCGATTACAAAGCGCTTAGTTTTTCTTCTAACACTTTGATTTTTTCTTCGGCATCTGCCTTTTTCTTTTGCTCTATTGCGACTACTTGTTCAGGAGCATTGTTCACAAAACGTTCATTCGACAGTTTTTTCATTACTGTGTTTAAGAACCCTTTTGTGTATTCTAATTCTTCCTGAATTTTTTGTTTCTCTGCTTCAACATCAATAGTTCCTTCCAATGGAATAAAATACTCGGTGTTGTTGGCTACAAAAGTGTAAGCCGACTCTGGTTTTTCGTTCGTATATTCCAAAGCCTCTAGGTTACACAACTTCTCCACCACTACATCAAATGCCGTGTTATTTGCTTCAGCTTTAACAATGAGTTTTAAAGCTTCTTTGTTCGGTACATTTTGCTGCTTTCTAAATGTTCTTACTTCTGTAATTACATTCACAGCGGCATTGAAGTCTACCAGCAATTGTGCATCAACAGTTATTTTCTCTGGCCACTGAGCAACGATAATGTCATCGCCTTCCGTTCTGTTGCGCAATGCATGCCAAATTTCTTCCGTAATGAAAGGCATAAACGGATGCAATAACTTGGCTATATTTTCAAAATGCGCTGTTGCTTCTTCAATCGTCTTTGCGTCAATTGGTTTTTGGTATTCTGGCTTAATCATTTCCAAATACCAAGAGCAGAAATCATCCCACACCAATTTATAGGTTGTCATAAGCGCTTCACTCAAGCGGAATTTTGAGAATAAATCTTCAATTTCTGCTAAAGCTTCACTAAAACGATTGGTAAACCATGCGTTGGCTTTGGCTGCAGCCGGAGATTGCTCAATAGAACCATCAACTTCCCAACCTTTGATCAATCGAAGTGCATTCCAGATTTTATTCGAGAACTTGCTTCCTTGTTCACACAATGATTCGTCAAACGGAAGGTCATTTCCTGCCGGAGATGTTAGTAACATTCCCACACGAACACCATCTGCTCCGTATTGCTCAATTAACCCAATCGGATCTGGAGAGTTCCCTAAAGACTTCGACATTTTACGCCCTTGCTTATCGCGAACAATTCCGGTAAGGTAAACAGTATCAAAAGGTTTATCTCCTTTGTATTCATACCCTGCAATGATCATTCTTGCTACCCAAAAGAATAGAATTTCAGGAGCAGTTACCAATACATTTGAAGGGTAATAATAATTCAATTCTTCACTTTCAGGATTTCGAATTCCATCAAAAACACTGATAGGCCACAACCAACTTGAAAACCAAGTATCCAGGGCATCTTCATCTTGATGAATGCCTGCCAATGTTAATGCTGCATTTCCACTTTTTTCTTGTGCTAGTTGCAAGGCTGCATTTTCATTTTCGGCAACAACATAATCTTCCTGGCCATCACCAAAATACCATGCAGGAATACGATGTCCCCAGTACAACTGACGAGAAATACACCAATCGCGAACATTTTCCATCCAGTGGCGATAAGTGTTTTTAAATTTCTCCGGAACTAATTTCACCACATCTTCCATCACCGCTTTTAATGCCGGCTCTGAAATTTCTTTCATCGACAAAAACCACTGTTGCGAAAGTTTAGGTTCGATAACAGCTCCCGTACGCTCACTGGTTCCTACAGAAGTATTGTAGTCTTCTATTTTTACCAAAAAGCCTTTTTCTTCCAGCTCTTTGGCAATGCTTTTACGTACCGCAAAACGATCTTGTCCTTCGTAATGCAATCCGTGAGCATTTAATGTTCCATCATCGTTTAAAACATCAATTACTTCCAATTGATGACGGTCGCCAATTTCTTTATCGTTTACATCATGAGCCGGAGTAATTTTCAAACAACCTGTTCCAAACTCAATGTCAACATAATCGTCTTCAATAATTGGAATCGAGCGGTTAGCAATTGGTACAATTACTTTTTTCCCTTTTAGGTGCGTAAAACGCTCATCATTCGGATTGATACAAA
>CERC01017573.1_pt1 | contig 16071 bp, 7 predicted proteins | sample 530921 | NCBI WGS metagenome assembly CERC01 (sample SAMEA2621099, study PRJEB7988) | marine metagenome | isolation source: saline water (ENVO:00002010), including
GCTCCTAGTGCAGGAAAGATCTTAAAATATGATGGAAGCCAGTGGGTAGTAGGCGATGATCTCTCGGGTGGGGGAGCCGGTTCTGTCTCTTCTACTGAAATAGCTGATGGTTCCATCGTCGATGCTGACGTTTCAGGAAGTGCAGCCATTTCTTGGAGTAAGATCGATAAAACCGGGGCCACTAATTCTGATGTGGGACTTGGTAATGTAGATAATATTCAACAGATGCCTCTAAGTTATCTTGATCAAACGGTGGCACTAGGAACGGATACCAATAAAGTTCCCTCTCAAAATGCAGTGAAAACTTATGTGGATAATGCCACTTCAGGAATGGGAACGGTCACTTCAATTACTGGGGGAGCGGCTCTTAGTGATGGACCCTATACCACAACGGGAACCATCGATGTTCAAGTGGATGATAGCACGATTGAAGTGGCCACGGATGCTCTTCAATTAAAGGATGGCGGAATTACCAATGCTAAGATCAATGCCAGTGCGGCCATTTCCTGGAGTAAGATTGATAAAACAGGCGCCACGAATTCTGATGTGGGACTAGGTAATGTTGATAATATCCAACAAATGCCTCTGAGCTATCTTGATCAAACGGTGGCGTTAGGAACCGATGCCAATAAAGTGCCCTCGCAAAATGCAGTGAAGACTTATGTGGATAACCAAATAGGTGGAGTGAATCAATCTCAATGGACTACCAATGCTTCAGATATTTATTACAACACAGGAAATGTAGGGATTGGAACCAATTCTCCTTATGAAGACTTCGTCGTGACAAGGGCGGATCAAAATACATCGATAAATATAAGTAATAGCAGCTCTACGACGGCGAGAAATCCTAAAGTCATTGTTTCCAATTTTGATGGTGCAGGGCTTGGGGGTTATCCCATGTTGATTGGTTTGAATTATCGTGGAGATAGTTCTTCACCTTCTCCGGTATTGGCCGGAGATATTCTCGCTTCCTTCTCTGGTGCAGGGGCCACAGATACGGCCTATGCAAGTGCACAGGGGGCAGGAATGAATGTCATTGCTCACGAAAATTATTCTTCTACTGTGAATTCAGGACTTCTCTCTTTTTATACAGTTGCCCCTGGAACAAATGGGGGAAGTGAGAAAATGAGACTTACAGCGGATGGCCGGCTCGGTATTGGAACAGCTTCACCAGGTAATGTTCTAGATGTTTATCATGCAACTACAAACTCGGTCGCCAACTTTAGTTCAGGTGACACAGCAGTAAATATAACGTTTGAAGATAATAGTACGACGAATAAACCCTATGTAGGAGCTGGAGCTAATCGTTTGATACTTGGGCATGTTACAGGTGGAGAACAGGTTAGTATACTTGCAAATGGAAATGTAGGGATTGGAACAACGATACCCAGTACGGAGCTTGAAGTCAGTGGAACGATTACGGCCACAGGATTTAACGGTCCTTTAACCAGTACGACGGCAAGTGTGGGGGCAGGTAGTGCGGCCAATCCTTCTTATACTTTTACAAGTGATGGGGATACTGGATTTTATTCGGGAACTGCAGATACAATAGAAGTATCTGTTGGGGGAACGAATATCTTTGATATGACTTCTACTTCAATTACTTCAGCGAGTGCTGGAGGTGGAGTTCTAAGAACCGCCTCTTCTTCTGCAACGACTCCTACATTTTCTTTTAATGGAGACGAAGATACTGGTTGGTTTTCTCCTTCAGCAAATACGCTTGCTGCAAGTACGGGTGGTACAGAGAGAATCAGAATCAATTCGAGTGGTAATATAGGAGTAGGTACTATTTCACCACTTTCTCCTATGCATATTGAAGATGCACAAACTTCGATAACAACAGTTACGACAACCCCGAACTCTTCTCTTTTTTTAACAAGAGATCATTTAGCGGGTGAACCTAATGTAGGAACCTATGGAGCTATCTTAGGATTTGGTAATAATAGAACACACTTAAAACAAACAGCAGCGATTGCTGTTAAACAAACAACTTCAGATCCTGACCATAGTGGACTCGCATTTTTAACAAGCCCAAATTCAAATATCGGAACGGATCTTACAGAACAAATGCTTCTCTTGCATGATGGTAAATTAGGATTAGGAACAGATACACCTTCAGAGCACTTAGAGATTCAAGGTACTGGAGATCAAAAGATTGAAGTCGAAAGTACAGATGCAAATGCATCTTCCATGGTGACTTTCAAAAATAGTACTCAAACTTGGCAATCTGGTCTTACTTTGAAGACGATTTATACGGGTGTGGATACATTAGGATATTCGATTGATTATAATGGGGTTAGTCGAATGTTCATTGATAGTTCTGGAAATGTGGGGATTAACTATGAAAAGCCAACAGCTAATCTTCACTTTGGTTCGGGTTCAAGAGCGGCTTCAGATGTTTTAGATGATGTGAGTGAGTACACAATCAACTTGGCCTGTAAGCTCCAACAAGATGAATGTAAAAGTTTGTCCTTTAGTGCTGGGTTTGCAACGAGAACATCCGTAGGAGATTCTCGTTTTAATAATTTAACATATCATGGTAATGCTCATGAGTTCTTTGCGAACACTTCAGCTTCGAATCCTACTTTAGTTATTGGAAGTGGCCAATACTTTGATACGGATAATACTGCAATTCAAATGAGAGGACATACAGGAAATGCTGATGAATATGTTCTTAAAATTCAGGATAGTGCAAATAATCCCTTGGCCAGTGTAGATAACTCAGGAAGGATGGGAATCGGAACCTATGCAGCGAAAGCTGATTTAGAAGTTATTGGAGATACTCGAACGGCCTTGGCTGGGACGGTCGCCATAACAACAGGGAGTCCTACAGTAACGGGAACAGGTACCAACTTTCCTGCAACTTTAGAAGAGGGAGACACTGTTGAAATAGATAATGTCTTCTATAGAGTTCAGACAATAACGAATGCTACAAGTCTCGAACTTGAAGTCAATGCAGTATCAACAGCATCTGGTACAACCCTCTTTAAAGATAGAAATATTTTAAGTCTCGAAAAAAATGATGGAAGCTCTGCCTTTATCGTTCGTTCTGACGGTAAAGTCGGAGTGGGAACGCTTACGCCGAGTACGGAACTAGAGGTGAATGGAACGATTACAGCCACGGCCTTCAATGGTCCTGTTGCAAGCTCTAATGTGAGTGCGGACGGAGGTACTGCGGCGGCTCCTGGCTATGCTTTCTCTGGAGATGCCCATACCGGTTTCTTTTCTTCGGCTGACGATACTATAGAAGTGACCGTTGGAGGTTCAAATATTTTTGACATGAGTTCAGCTGGGATTGCTTCTTCGACGGCAGGTGGTGCGGTTATCACAACAAGCAATGGTACAGCTTCAACCCCTACCTTCAGTTTTTCTGGAGATGAAGACACGGGGTGGTTTTCACCAACAGCTGATACATTGGCAGCTGCTACAGCTGGTAGTGAGCGAATACGAATTGATTCAACTGGAGATGTGGGTATTGGAACAGCGAATCCAAATGCCGAGCTACACATCAATAAGGCTTCAGACTCCCAAGCTATTTTAAGACTAGAGTCAAATAGGTCAGCTGCTGGAGCTTCTACATCTGTAATTGATTTTCTAGCAAGTTCATCACCAGCTCCTTTAAATAAGAAACATTTTCAAATTATGAATGTAAATGGTTTAACAGAGAATAGATTTACAGTTGGATCTAACTCCGATGATATGAGTGTCTTTACACCGCATATGAGTATCTCGCATTCAGGAAATGTTGGTATTGGAACAAATAGTCCTTCAGAGTTGTTGCATGCGAACAAGACAAATGTTGGTGGAAAGACTGCTATAAAGGTTGAAAACCCAGATGCTACGGCTGGATCAAATGCTGAGTTTAATGCAACAAGCGGCACAACCTATGTGGTGAATCAGGCACATGGGAATGGCTATGGATACACCATTTCAAATGCGGCTAATGGATATACAGTTGGAACCTATGCTAGTGCACCCTTAATTTTTTCTACGAACTCAACAGAAGTGGGTCGCTTTAAGCCTTCAGGTGATTTTATTGTTGGAAGTGGTAGTGTTGGAATTGGAACCTCTACTCCCAGTACAGATTTAGAGATTGAAGGTGCTGCCGCAAAAGCCCTAATTGATTCAACAAGTGGAAACGCTTCATTGGATATAAATTCGATCGTAGGAGAAAGAAGTCTCATCTCTTTTAAGAAAGGAGCGAGTAATCGCTGGTTGATTGAAGCTAATAATAATACAGAATCTGGCTCTGATGCAGGATCAAATTTCGCTATTAATAGTTACTCAGATGCAGGAGCATTTACAGGTACACCACTCTTTATCAAAAGGGATACAGGTAATGTAGGGATAGGAATTACGGCTCCAACAGAAGCTCTACATGTTAGTGGTAATGCTTTGGCTGCGGCATACTTGTATACTTCAGATAGAAGATTTAAAAGAAATATTCAGCGTATTCCCGCTTCTTTGGATAAAGTAGATAAGCTTAGAGGGGTAACGTTTGACTGGAGAACAGAAGAATTTCCAGAGCGTAGATTTCCACAGGAAAGAACTATGGGCTTTATCGCTCAGGAAGTTGAAGAGGTCGCTCCAGAGTTAGTGAAAACTTCAAATGACGGATACAAGTCAGTACAATACGGAAATATAACGGCTCTTCTTGTTGAGGCGATAAAAGAAGTTCGAAATAAGTTAGGTGAGCTTTTTTCAAATGATGAAGAATTAGAGAGGAAGGTCGCCTCTCTTGAAGAAGAAAACGAAAAACTAAGATCTGACATGGAAGAATTGAAAAAGACAATGTTAGAGATTCAGAGAAATCAAGAAAAACAAAGAAAGAGAGATGTACGTTAAAGCTCTTTTTATAGCCGCTACTTTATTTGCTTCTACAAAAAACTATGCATTAGGAACAGTTTCCACTGGCTTTAAAGTGGACCAAGGAAACCTCCAAACAATCGTAGCCCATGGGATTTGTAAGAAAGTATGGAATAATTCTTCTACCGATCATTTTATATCTACAAAGAGTTTCTTAGAGTGGTCGAGTTTCTATTCGAATACACCTTCAAATATCGTAGTAAGAGACTGTAATCCTAGTTGTTCGAATTTGAAGAAGATGGGCTTAACGACAAGTGGGGTTTACTCTCTCGATATAGATGGCTCAGGCCCTCTTTCTAGTCAGAATATTTACTGTGATCTGACAAATGATGGTGGGGGCTGGACTAGGGTGCTTAGGCATAACACGGCCTCCGGGTATTTTGCTGATGCAGACGCTGCCAAGAATTCTAATAATACAGATCCCACCCATAATTTATATTCCATTCTTTATCTGCTCGATAATTTCATGAGCATCAATCGTTATACCTTTAAGTTAGATTGGCCAACGGAAGGGATAAAGAATATCTGGTCCCAACAATCAAGCCCCATGTATTCGGGGGGAGTGTGGGGATACCGAGGAATTAATATTGCCGTAGCCTCAAATTATTGGGGAGGCCTAGAAAAAGGATCAAGCTCATCGTCTTTGCTTGATGGTTCAGTGGACCACTCTAATTGGTATTATGCTGTAGGTTCTACGACTACTTGGAACGGAGGAATACCTATTGCTACGGAGCATTCTACTACCGGAACCGATGAAGTTCAGCTCTATGTCCATGACGGAGGTCTTTATCCTATGAGCTGTCAGCATATAATCGAATTAGGAGAAAGCAAGGGAAGTGGTGTTTACACGATTTATCCAGATCAAAAAACACCTACTGACGTCTATTGTGAGATGGATTTGGATAATGGGGGATGGACTTTATTTTATGCAAATGCTGCAGATGCAAGTATGTCAGTTAAGAAAAGTTTTTCAGAACTTAGAGAAGAAAGAGCGGGAATTTCTATTACAAGCTCAAACTTTAACGATATCAACACAGTTGGCTTTTTAGATTATAAGAAGTTTTCAGCTACTCAAATGTTTGCAAGAGATATAGCTAATTGGGGGGGGGCAGAGTTTTCTCGAGTTGATCTATACAATCCCAGAGATTTTGAAAGCATTGTTGATCACGAATTCTCTAAACCGAATACAACGACTGATGACTGTGACGATCTGCAAAGTGGAACTATTTTTAGATTTTCCAATAGTAATGGTCAAAATTATTATATGGATCGAGCTCAAAATTTTGGTGGGTTCGGATGGGGAGACTGTGGGTCTCGAGATCAAACCGATGCAACAGACGTAGAAAATTATCCGAGACACTATATATATAATGTTAACGCCAGTGCTGACTCGGGAAGAGTGAGAGGTGTTGGAGGCTTTAATAATGGAGACCTTACTGTTAAAGCTCGTTATTTCTTAAGAGAAAAATATGATCAACCTAAAAACTGTACAGATATACTCTTGTCGGGAAGATCAAAAGGAAATGGAACTTATACGATCTATCCCTCAGGAACAGCGGTAAGTGTTGAGTGTGATATGGAAACTAACGGAGGAGGCTGGACCAAAATATGGCATGGCTTTCCAACTCATGCTGCTACTGGAAATACCAGCTCAGAAGTATATTCCGTATCCAATTCAATTTCTTTTAACCAAATCCGTATGCAAGGGGTAAATCATGGAGCTGAGATAGTCGATAGTACTTGGAAGACTGCTTATATGGATAAAACAATTCCTCAATACTTCGCTCAGGTCATTGCCCAAGCCGATGGGGCAAATGCTCAGGTACAATTTGCGGATTATTCGGGGACAGAGAACGTTGGACTTGTTGGTAAGTACTTTTTCAGAGGCTATGGAAATAACTGGAGGCTCTTTTATCCTTGTATCAATGTAGACCCAACCACAGCTGATCGCATATTTATTAGCGGGTCTTATCATCCTCGCTGTCCATCTATTGATGATTTTGCACAAGCTTCGATTACTACGTGTACAGGCTCAGGAAATCACTACTGTACAAATGCATATAATAGTACAGAAACGGATACGACTTTAGGTCTGACTTTAAAAGATTATCAAGAAACCGCTGTTTGGGTGCGCTCTCTTCCCTCTATGCGATCATGTAGAGAAATATTAGATCAAGGTTACTCAACGGGCTCAGGTATTTATCTTATCGATGCTGATGGGCCACTTGGTTCAGAAGACCCCTTTGTTACTTACTGTGATATGGAAACTCAAGGTGGCGGTTGGACGCTAGTGTGGTCAAACACTAAAGATGGTACAAATAAACCAACGACTAATTTAAACTATGTCGATTCAATCGATACCTCCCCACGTTGTTCAATTGCCAATACATCATCAAACGACTTTACGGGTTCTTGTACATCCTTTATGAGAAATATTGACGATTCAAATGAGAATACATGGCTTGAACAATTTAATTATTATGTTGGATTGAAACATTGGAATAATGTTGCTGATGGAGAAGATTATCAACTCTATTATAAGTGGGCTGCAGACTATGGAAGAGATAGTGATTATGCCGCCATTATGAATATTAAGCATCTCGATTCTGCAGATAATTATCGCTTCGAAATTGATAATTATGTAAATGTCGTTGGAGCAGTAGATGCGGGACTTTATGTAGGATCTAATAGTGCAGACAACGCACAATGGTCTGCCTTTGATGTGGATAATGATACCAGTGGGGGGAGTGCATGTGGAACAGTTTATAGTAATACTCCTTATTGGTATAAAGGATGTTGGAGTGGAAGTATAAATGGTGGTGGAGAACTTTCAGGAAGTGGCTATTACAATGGAGCCTATTGGGTAGGTTCAGCCAAGCAATATGGAGATCCTGCTACTGGTGCAGGAGCTGGAAACGGATGGATCTTTATAAGGGAATATTCACGAAAGGGAAGATTGAAATCTTCTTGTAAGGAAATCCTTGAAGAAAATCCAAATGCCCCATCAGGCGTATATTCTATCGATTTTACTCCAGGAAATACTCAAAACCAAAAGTCAGTTTACTGTGATATGACGACAGATGGTGGAGGATGGACTTTGGTTGCTTTTTCCAATGGTACGGTGACGGCCACAACTCCTGATGACTTCATGGTTACAGAAGTGAATACGGGAAGGCTATTTGATAAAGATGAGGCCAATATTCAAGCTTCTCTTAACTCTGAGGCATTCTCCCTTGCTGTTGGCACAACTGATGCTATGTTTGTATCACCCTCTTATAATGGAGGTGTGCCCTATATCGATAATGGTTTTGGTCTTTGGCATTATAATGATGTGAAATGTACAGGACCCCTATTTCATACGAGTAGAACAGCGGGCTGCTCAGGCCAGAATGCGAATGATAATTTCAGTGGAGCTGATCAATTTAATATCGCAGTCAATTCAGGTAATGAGGGGATTGTTCCTGGCTATAAAGCGACGGAAGTGTGCTACAACGGCAAGGGCAGTTGTAGCTTTCAATTTTTCCTAAGATAAATTTTATTTTTTATCCACAATGGCCATCGTAAGCGAGCTCTTACAGACAAGCTTATTTTGGTCATTAGTGATTTCAATTTCCCATATTTGAGATCGCTTACCTAAATGTATGGGATAAGCTTTTCCTGTAACTGTTGTACCTTCAATTCCTGGGCGAATATGAGATGCCGTTATTGACTGACCAACGGCCATTTGCTTAGAGGTATCAATAACCATATTCCCAGCAATAGAGCCTAAGCTTTCTGCTAAGACACAACTACTTCCCCCGTGAAGGATATGGGCCGGCTGAATCGTTTTTTCATTAACAGGCATAGTGCCTTTGAGAAAATTATCACCACACTCTGTAATAACAATGTCGATATAAGAAACGATTGTGCCTTGACCTCTTTTATTTATATCTTCAATTGTAACGTCTTTATTAAACCAAATACTTTCTGAATTCATAATGAGTCCTGTTTTGTAAATAAAATATATTATTTTGCCCATGTGTTTAGGCAATTTTATATTCTGCTGAGAATTAGATTAAGGTCAAGAGCCTTCAAAGTAATTGAAATTTGAAGTATTTACAGTTTTAGCTAATATGGGATGCTTAAAAGTGTAAAATCTGTTAGATAGAAGGACTTAAAAATTTGACGGCAAAGGAAAAAAGTACCACTGTGCTGGAATAGATAACATATTAGTTTATACTGTTATTGTGTGTTGCCAAAATTAAGAATAACCTTATAGTAGTACTAACTATTCGGAAATATTAAGGCGCGAATTGATGTTTTACCAAAGAACCATTGCAAAGAAAGTTGACGTAACGGGAATAGGGATCCACTCCGGTAAGAAGGTGACAATGACATTGCACCCGGCCGAAGCTGATTACGGTATTCAGTTCAAAAGAACTGATATTCCTAACGCGGAAGTTCTCAAAGCTACTGCTCAAACAGTTGGTGCTACAGAGAATAATACAACGATAGGATCAGGGATGAATGCTGTGCATACAGTAGAGCATCTTCTATCTGTTCTTTATGGACTTGGTATCAATAATGTATTTATCGAAATCGATGGACCAGAAGTTCCTATTATGGATGGTTCTGGAGCCTCTTTTGTGTTTCTTTTAAAAGAGACAGGAATAGCCACATTAAATAAATCCAAAGAATTTCTAGTTGTTCTAGAGCCAGTTAAGGTTGAAGTTGGTGATAAGTGGGCAATGATTGAACCAAGCTCTAGGCTTGTGATTGATTCGACTATTGTTTTCCAACATCCGATTATTAAAACTCAAAGAAAAGTTTTTGAATTTACATGTGAAAACTATATTTCAGAAATCTCAAGAGCTCGTACTTTTGGAATGCTTAGAGATGTAGACATGTTAAAGAGAAAAGGCCTTGCAAAAGGTGGTTCACTTGATAACGCTGTTGTATTAGATGACTTTAAAGTTATGAATCAAGATGGACTACGTTTTAATGATGAGTTCATCCGTCATAAGATCTTAGATACAGTAGGTGATATTAGTCTCCTTGGTTATGAGATTGCTGGAAAAATCACTACATTTAAATCTGGTCACAACTTACATAATCTTCTTTGTCGTAAATTACTTGAAACAGAAGGGGCATACCAAGTCGTCTCTGCAAGTGCATTAGAGAAAGAAGCAATTCAAGCATTTGAGCTCCCACGTGCTCTTTCATCTTCATTTCATTAAAAGCTTAGACTTCTCTGAAAGAATGAGCTGAAAAAATTACAAGACTAAGAAATTAGACTTCTTAATTCATTTCTTTTCATGAATGATGGCCTCAAACAAAAGGTTGTCTATGAAATTGAAAATTATGATTATTTGGATGTGCTCAGCGCACATCGCATGGGGATTTGTACCCTCTGTCGAAACATCAGTTAGGCCAAGACCTAGACCTGATCATCTCAATACAGCTCGCACTGTTAAGGATGGAGAGTTCTATGAAGGAAAACTTAGGCTTTCTATAAATCTCTATGACGCTCTATTTTATCAAAGAGGCGAAAGAGAATATATTCTCCCAATTATGGAATATTTAAAAAACGAATATCCCAAGATTGATTTTTCTAAAATTAAATTAAATTCACTAAATATTAATGCAAAGACATTGAGTGATTATTCTTATACTCGTTTCTATGATGAAGAAGGATTACTATTAAAAGAAGTTTTTGTTCCTCAAGTTGAAAATCCAAATGTGGTTTTTGGTGACTACATCAACGCTACCTTGAATGAGTATGAAGTTCAAAATGTACTCTATGTAGGTGTTAGTGGTGTACTCAATATTAATAATATAACCGCAGAATTCCAGGTTGGTAGACCGAACTTCTCCACAAATTCAATGAGACTCCCTCTACAAGGAGCGTATGTTGGATCAACTGAGGGTTATCAAAATGGTGATTTCAACGAAGAGCTCTTTAGAGAAATTATGAATGAAGTTTATAAAATGACTGAAGTTCAATATCCTGAACCTGAGCCAACAAATCAGTGGGACAACAATAGTTGGAATAACAACTGGGATGACAACTACAATGATTGGAACGATGATGATTGGTTTCAACCGACACAGCCAGAATATAGAGAGCCCACTCCAGAAGTTGTTCCTTACCGACCAAGTTATGGAACACCTATCTATTACAACCGAAGAATGACAGTAGCGCTTGGATCAATTGGTCTTTTTGGTAAAAAGATAACCTTGCAAATGCTGGCCGGGACTGCTGATCTCGTTGGTTATGAAGTTATAAAAGAGAACGGAAAGAGAAAATATAGAGAGCTAGGTAAGAGACTCGATTCTATTTATTCAAATCAAGTGGACATTACATTAAGTACTTTTGACTCTAATGGAACCGTAACCTTTATTTTTTCAAATGCTTCAAAAGATGCCACAGCTTATGTTTTAGGAGGGTTTAACTAATGAAAAAGTTAATCATAGTAATCGCAATATTAGTTTTTCCTCTTACTCACGCTGCTGTATGGAAAGCAAAACCAGGTTTGAACTGGGACGCATATTGGGACAAGAAATTTGAATCATGGATTAAGAATGAAGTAGAAGGTGACTTTTTCAAAAAGCTTGGCGATAGATATAAGTCATTACCTCTAGACTGTGCTGATGCCTACTACGGCCTAAGAGTGTACTTTTCCTACCTAAAAAAACTTCCATGGAATTCCAATGCTCAGAAGTGGAATCGTCACGATAATTATTCAACAGGCTATTCCAATGAAATGACAAAATGGGACCACTTATCAAGTGAAAGTGATAGAGTTGCTGAACTCATTAGGTTCCTACTGGATCGAGTCGGAACAGAATCATTGGCCAATCTAGATTCTTATCCCGTATCTCTAATGGATGTGAGAGCGGGTGATATTTATATGTATAAGTATGGCTCTGATGGAAGTTATACTCGTCATGCTTATATTATTAAAGAAGTTAATAGTGATGGAACCTTTGATGTTTTATACGGAACTCAACTTCGAGCAAAAAAACTTTGGCCTCTTGGGAAAACGGGTAACGAATATCTTCAACATAAACCGGATCTGAAAAGCTGGGGATTCAAGAGATACAAGAGTAACTTAGATATTAAAACAGATGAAACAAGAATTCCTTTGGCCAATTTTGAGCAGTATGAAGTAGCTAAGAGAGTCACAGAAGAACAGTTTTTTGATTACGTAAATGTCGCTTTAAGAGTCTTTGAAGAATCTCCCACACGTAAAACAAAAAGGTTACTTAATGGACTATGTCGCTCTCTTCAGGCTAGAGAGATCGTGGTTGATGACGCTATTGAGTGGCAAGACGAAAATAGAAATAGATGTATGAATGAAGCCCAGTACGATGCTTACTCTACTCCGAGCCGTGACCTTGGTATCAAGAAGAAGTATCAACAATTGAAGTCTTATTTTGAAAAATTAAGAATGGAAGGAAGAGAAGAAAAGGTTTCTTCCTATTATAGAAACATAGTGAATAAAATTTTAGATCCTTATCAGAGTAGATATGGAAATAATGATGTTACTAAGTTTTGTTCAATTGATGTTGGCTCTCCATCAACGGGTTACCGCTCTGTTGATCTGGGAACATTCTATACGGCCTTGAATAATAGAGAAGTTTCTTATCACCCGAATGATAATATTCTTAGGCGTTGGGGTTTTCGTCATAGATCTCAAACAAGATGTCGTGAATATTATGGGTACAGTGAGTAAATATAATCTGATCCCTATTAAATAGGTGAATAACCATTTTCTAGGCGTTGATTTACGGCTATAATCCATGTGATTGCTTAGATTTAAAGCATAATTAGGTAGGTCGTAATGAAATTAACTAGAAGTATTTGGCAAACATATAAGGAAGTTCCTGCTGAGGCAGAGATCCCTAGTCACCAATTAATGATTCGCGCTGGATTAATCCACAAAACGGGATCAGGTCTATTTACCTATATGCCATTTGGCTACAAAGTAATCCGAAAAGTAGAGTCGATTGTCCGTGAGGAAATGAATAAAATTGACTCTCAAGAGATCCAGATGAGTGTCGTAACCCCTGGTGAGTTGTGGCAAGAATCTGGACGATGGGAAAAAATGGGCGACCTTATGCTTAAGTTCAAGGATAAGGGAGAGCGTGACCTTTGTATCAGCCCAACAAATGAAGAAGCTGTTACAGACGTTTTTCGTAAAACTGTAAAATCGTACAAGCAGCTACCCCAAAGTGTGTACCAAATTAATACTAAATTTAGAGATGAAATTAGACCTCGCTTTGGTTTGATGCGTGCCCGCGAATTCATCATGAAAGATGCTTATACTTTTCACCTAGATAAGCCTTGTCTCGATAAAGGCTATAAGGAAATGTATGAAGCTTATGAGAAAGCATTCAAGCGCATGGGAATAGAATTTGTTGCTGTAGAAGCTGATGCAGGGGATATGGGAGATACAGACTCTCAAACTCATGAGTTTCAGGCGATCGCAGATACAGGCGAAGACACAATCATCTACTGCCAAAAAACAGGATATGCGGCGAATATCGAAAAAGCCGATACATTGAGAGAAGAAATTACTTTTGATCACGATTCTAAAGAGTTAGAAGAGATTGAAACTCCAAATATGGGTACCATTGCAGATGTTTGCAACTTCTTAAAAGTCCCTCAGCACCATTCAATAAAATCTCTCGTCTATTCTGCGATCTTTGGTGAAGACGGAGAAGATGAAGAGATTGTATTGATTCAGCTCTTAGGTGACGATGAACTAAATGAATTAAAACTTAAGAATTTTCTTGGAGCCAATGAAGTTCGTCCTACAGAGGAAATGAAACTCAAAAAACTTGGAATGGTTAAAGGTTTCATTGGTGCCATTAATCTACCAGAAAAAATGAGAGTTCTCGTCGATAAAGCTATTGATGAAAATGCCTTTTATACCACCGGTGCAATGAAAAAAGACTTTCATGCGAAAGGATTTAATTTCAAAAGAGATCTTGAAGAATATGAAAAAGTAGATCTTCGTTTAGCACGAAAGGGTGACCGCACTCCTGATGGACAGGGAGTTGTTGATGAAAAGAAGGGAATTGAGCTAGGTCATATTTTTCAATTAGGTGATAAATATACAAAAGCACTCGATGTGAAGATTCTCGATCAAAACGGCAAGTCCATGGCTCCTCTTATGGGTTGTTACGGTATTGGAATTTCCAGAATTGTCGCAGCAGCTATCGAACAAAGCCATGATGAGAATGGAATTATCTGGCCAAAAGAGATAGCCCCTTTTGATATCTATTTTGCCACAATTGCCAAATCAGAAGAATATAAACAAATCGGAGAAGAGATCTATAAAGAGCTCAGAGATGCTGGTTTCGATACATTATACGATGATCGAAAGGCTGGTCCAGGCTTCAAATTTAAAGATTCTGACCTCTTGGGATTACCTATTAGAGTTGTTATGGGCGAAAGAGACTTTAAAGAAAAAGGTGAGCTAGAAATAGTTATTCGTAAAACAAATGAGAAAAGATTTATCAAAAGAGATGAACTCATTTCTACACTAAAAGAAATTTTAAAAGAGATATAAATGGAAGCGACTTTAACTGAAACAGATCTCATTTTTGGACTTCACTCAATTGCAGAAGCTCTAAAAAACCCGAAGCGAGGAGAGTGGCATATATATGCGACGGACGAGTCATTAAAAGAGTTAAGAAAGCTTCATTTTGATAATAAAAAACTCGCTGAAGATATAGAAACCTCTATTTTGAGTTCCCATAAATTACAAGAAGAAGGAAAGTTTCAACTAAGAGAAAGAGGCTTTAAAGAACAAAGAGTTCCCTCTCAGATCTTTCTTGTGACAAAAAAATTAGAAGAAAAAAGTATTGCAGCTATTTATGAATCTGCTGATAAGAATGAAAACTTAAAAATTATGGCCCTAGATCAAGTGACCGATATTCATAATCTTGCAGCCATTTTAAGAACAGCAGCGTTTTATAACTTAGATTATGTGCTTATTTCTAAAAAAGGTCCTATGAACTTTCCACCGAGCTATTATCGAATTGCTAGTGGAGCAGCGGAATATGTAAATTTAATTAATTGCTCAGGCTTACCCAAAGCATTAAATAAATTAAAGGACAAGAAGGTAACTTGTTTAGGTTTAGCTGAAGAGGCAACAACGACTGCTGAAGAAGTTCAGGGGAGTGCCAAAACCTGTTTAGTAATGGGCTCAGAGGACACTGGCCTTTCAAATGCAACAAGAAGAATCTTGGAAACATTTGTCGCCCTTCCCGCAAAAGGCTCAATAAAAAGTTTAAATGTTTCGGTGGCAGCAGCAATTGCTATGGAAAAGTTTCTTTAAAAAAAAGTAGGAAAGTTTAAGAAAAAGCTTGATTTTAAATCCAGTTTCTATTAAAACTTCTCCCTACATAGATTGCGTGCTGGTGTAGCTCAGTTGGTAGAGCATCGGTTTTGTAAACCGGTGGTCGTAGGTTCAAATCCTATCACCAGCTCCATCTACTGGCGAGGTTGCCGAGTGGCCAAAGGCATCAGACTGTAAATCTGACGGGGTATCCCTTCGATGGTTCGAATCCATCTCTCGCCACCATCGATGATACACATAATCTATGCGGGTGTAACTCAGTTGGTAGAGTGCCAGCCTTCCAAGCTGGATGTCGCGCGTTCGAATCGCGTCGCCCGCTCCATTAAAAACCTCACTTTTTAGTGAGGTTTTTTTTTGCCTAAAATCCTAAGAAAAACTTAAAAAATGAAATTAAATCACCGATTGGGGTCTTTTTGTATTTACATAGAGTGCCAAGTTCATTAAATAATGAAAAAATTATATGCAATAAGATATTTAAGTTTAACGAGAACAATGTTCACGTCCTTTATTATCGAAGTTGTTTATAGGGACTATTGGCTTGCGTAGCTCAGGGGTAGAGCGTTCCCTTGGTAAGGGAGAGGCCGCGGGTTCAATTCCCGCCGCAAGCTCCAGGACTGGCCTTCTGGAGCTGGGCATACTCGCTAAATCGAATAAGTTGGGAAGAAGAACCTTCCTCCTTGAGTTTTGGCTTGCCTTGATAGGACAAATAAAGGATACTTTGGGCTTTATAAGAAGCTATAAGAGTAGATAAATATACAATGCCAAGATAGTTTTGGTTATTTATTAGTTTAAGGAGTCGAATAATGGCTAAGGAAAAATTTGACAGAAGTAAACCTCACGTAAACATCGGTACGAT
>CERC01066788.1_pt1 | contig 16000 bp, 16 predicted proteins | sample 530921 | NCBI WGS metagenome assembly CERC01 (sample SAMEA2621099, study PRJEB7988) | marine metagenome | isolation source: saline water (ENVO:00002010), including
GTTAATAAGCGACTCGCCAATGAGCAAAAAACACAAAAGAAAGATCCTTTCACACTAGGACCAGAAGCAGTATACAAAGCATTAAAGCACGCCTTAGAAAGCACAAATCCAAAAGCTCGATATTATGTAACTCTCCCCACTTGGCTTTTTTCTATTCTTAGGAGAGTACTCCCCACTCAGGCTCTCGATTGGGTGCTTAAGAAGATTTCTAATACTGAAAACAAATAAAAAAGGGCGATCCTAAGATCGCCCACCAACAGCTAAGGGTAAATCGTTTTATTATCTTATTCTGCAATCAAGCCATGACGCGTCATAACTTCTTCCATCACTGACAAGCTTGCAGGATCATCTATAGTTGACGGCACTGAATAATCTTGGCCATCTGCGATCTGACGCATCAATTTACGAAGGATTTTACCTGAACGAGTTTTAGGTAAACGATCAACAACAACAGCTCTTTTAAAACAAGCTACTGCGCCAATGTCTTTACGGACCATCGCTACTAGCTCAGACTCTAGCTGTTTCTCTTCGATATCAACGCCGTTTTTTAACAACACAAAGCCAATTGGCTGCTGACCTTTCAATGGATCATCCACACCAATAACTGCACACTCTGCAACAGCTGGGTGATCGGCTACGATCTCTTCCATCTCACCAGTAGATAGACGGTGACCTGCAACGTTTATCACATCATCAGTGCGCCCCATGATGAAGACATAACCATCTTCATCTTTATAACCACCATCACCAGAGCAATAGTAACCAGGGAAATCTGAAAGATAACCTGTACGGAAACGCTCGTGATCACCCCATACAGTAGGCAAACAACTAGGCGGCATTGGTAATTTAATACCTATAGCACCCTGCTCGCCCGGCGGAAGCTGATTACCTTCAGGATCAAGAATCTGAACGTCAAATCCAGAAATTGGCACTGTAGCTGAGCCAGCCTTAGGCTCTAAGGTTTCGATACCCGTCATATTACCGCAGATAGCCCAGCCGGTTTCGGTTTGCCACCAGTGATCAATAACTGGTTTACCCGTAACTTCCATTGTCCAATGATAAGTAGGAGGGTCTAAGCGCTCACCCGCCATAAACACAGATTTAAGATTCGAAAGATCATAGTTAGCAAGCAACTTACCTTCAGGATCTTCTTTCTTAATAGCGCGGAAAGCCGTAGGAGCAGAGAAAAGAACCTTAGCCTTATACTCCTCACATACACGCCAGAAAGCGCCCGCATCCGGTGTACGAACAGGCTTACCCTCATAAACAATGGTTGTACAACCCGCCAGCAGTGGCCCATAAACAATATATGAATGCCCAACGACCCAACCAACATCAGAAGCCGCCCAAAAAACATCGCCCGCTTCAACATTGTAAACAGACTTCATTGAGTACTTCATGGCGACCGCATGACCACCGTTATCACGTACAACACCTTTAGGCTTCCCTGTTGTGCCTGAGGTATAAAGAATATATAGCGGATCTGTTCCCTTAACAGGAACACAATCAGCGGGCTCAGCAGCTGCAACTGCTTCATTCCAATCCAAGTCTCTTCCTTCTATCAAAGAAGCCTGAGCTTCTGGGCGCTGCAATACGATACAAGCAGAAGGCTTATGAGCTGACTTTTCTATTGCCTGATCCAGCATAGGCTTATATTCAATTACTTTTGAGATCTCTATGCCGCAAGAAGCTGTGACCATAACTTTAGGCTCAGCATCATCGATACGAACAGCAAGCTCTTGAGGCGCAAATCCACCAAACACAACCGAGTGAATAGCACCTAAACGTGCAACAGCAAGCATTGCCACAAGTGCCTCAGGAATCATCGGCATATAAACAACAACACGATCCCCTTTCTCAACACCTTGCGATTTTAAGACACCTGCAAATTTTGCAACATCATCACGCAACTCTCTAAAAGAAATTTTACGCTTCTGACCCGTAACCGGTGAGTCATAAATGATTGCCGTATTATCAGCACGACCATTTTCGACATGGTAATCAAGCGCAAGATAGGACGTATTTAACTCCCCATCAGCAAACCAACGATCAATGCCATTTTCATCTTTTGAAAGAATTTTTTCTGGCTGTTTAAACCATGCTAGATCTTGCGCTTTCTCACCCCAGAACTCTTCAGGTGAATTGATAGATTTTGAGTACTCTGCCTGGTAGGACATGTGCTAAGGCCCTTTTTCATAAGTTAACGATGTTTTATTCCCGATTGAAGTTATTATTATTGTAGACACTTCAACCAAACTGTAGACACACTCTAACCGAGTTATTTAAAGATTAATCTACTACATAAGGTTTATACGCACACGCAGCAAGGCATAAATACCCAAAAGAAATACCCTCAAACGCCTATTTCCACAGTAAAAATGGCAGGATTGTCGACAATATTGATATTTTTACGATAAAAGCCAATTTCACAATAAAGTGACCTGTATCAGCATTACGCTGAACTAATAAGAGATCATTAATTGAAACCAATAACATATAGACATAAAAAAACACCGCTAAAAAGCAGTGTTTTTTTGAAACAAAAAATAAGACTAAGGGTATACTCTGGGCTCAATCTTTAACTTAACGCCAAAAGCTGACTCTACAGAGTCTGAGATCTTAGACGCTAACGCTAGCAAAGCGACCGAATCCCCACCACCCTTGTTAATTAATACCAGCGCTTGTTGATCATATACACCCACAGAACCTGCAATATGACCTTTCCAGCCAGCCTGATCAATCAACCACCCCGCAGCTAACTTGTAAAAACCTGCCCTATCTTTGAAGGCAACAATATTTTGATACCGCAGCTTTAAGCTCAGGAAATCTGCTTCAGAAACAACAGGATTTTCAAAGAAGCTTCCAGCATTACCTATGATAGCTGGAGATGGCAGCTTACTCATGCGGATATCACACACCGCTTTGTATACTTGATGAGATGATGGCTGATTAATGCCCTGCTCTGCCAGATAATCGACCAACCCTCGATAAGTTAAGACTGGTTTAAAAATAGAGCTTAAGCAAAACCTAACACTCCAGATGATATAGCGACCTTTCTCTATCGATTTAAACAAGCTATCCCTATAACCAAACCGACATTCCTCAGCACTTAGTTGAACCAGCCCTTTTGTTTGCATATCGTATGCCGTCAAACTATGAAAACAGTCTGACATCTCAACACCATACGCACCTATATTTTGAACTGGAGCAGCACCAACATTACCCGGTATCAATGCGAGATTCTCAAGCCCATGCAAACCCATTTGCAGCAGCTGACCAACAAGGTCATGCCAATTTTCACCGGCACCCACCTCAACTATCGCACTGTCCTCATCATCAACAAGAACATTGACCCCTTGCGTCATAACTGAGATTACCGCACCCGGGATCTTTTCACTTAGTACAAGGTTACTTCCACCACCAAGCACCAATAAAGGCCAACCATGCTCTTCAACATCTTTAAGAGCATCTTCAAGCTGATCTATTTGATCTACTTTACAATAGTGCTCAGCAGTCACTGAAAAACCGAAGCTATTTTGAGCTGTTAAATCAGCATTATTTTGCCACTGCATAGTTATACTGCCTTCATCATATGGCGCAATAATCCTTCCGAAGCCGATTCCACAAGATCCAATACAATCTCAAACCCTTTACCCTCTCCGTAATATGGATCGGGTACTTCACACTCAGGCAGCTCAGAGAAATCTAGAAACAATTGCAATAACGCCTTTGAATCTTCCGGCTGCATCTGCTCCAAATTGCTCAAATTCTGATTATCCATCGCTAGAATGTAATCAAACTCATAAAAATCTGCTTCAACAACTTGCCGAGCTTTCAGAGTGGATAGATCATAACCTCGATCTTTAGCAGCTAAAGAAGATCGCGAATCTGGCGAATTCCCTACATGATAAGCAGCCGTTCCGGCAGAATCCACAATGATACTGCCTTCCAACTTATGCTCTTTAACTAATGCACGAAAAACACCATCCGCAGTAGGTGAACGACAAATGTTACCGAGACAAACAAATAAAACTTTCTTCATTCACGTGTAGCCCTATGGCTTTAACTCTTTGATAATAGTTCTCGAAGACGCTCAAGGTCCTCAGGTGTATCAACACCCGCCGGTGGTTGCTCATCAGCCTCTGCTACGTGAATTCGTGCACCGTTCCACATCGCTCTTAACTGCTCCAAACACTCCGTCTCTTCTATAGGCGCAGGCGCCCATTTGACAAAGTCATTTAGCAGTTTCACTCTGTAGGCATAAATTCCAATATGGCGCTGCCATGAAATATTTGAAGGCATCGCCGCCTTAGACAGGTCAGTGCCAAATGAATCACGAGACCAAGGAATAGCGGCACGACTAAAATACAACGCCATACCGCCTATATCGCTTACAACCTTAACCACATTTGGATTAAGCAAGGTTTCAATATCTAAAATAGGCTCACTTAAAGTAGATATGCTTGCAGTTGTTTCCGCTTTTAAATTATGTGCAACCTGATTGATAATTCTTGCGGGCACAAGCGGCTCATCGCCTTGCACATTAACAACGATATCGTCCGCATAAAACTCCAGGTCTGATACAACCTGCTGCAGGCGGTCAGTCCCAGAGACATGCGTATCGGAGGTCATACAAACCTCAGCACCAAATCCCTTAGCGACATCAGCAATGCGCTGATCATCTGTAGCAATCAACACCCTACTCGCCTCACTTTCACAAGCGCGTTCATATACATGTTGCACCATAGGCTTGCCGTGTAAATCAGCTAAAGGCTTACCAGGAAAACGGCTAGAGGCATATCGTGCTGGAATAATAACTGAGAAGCTCATAAGTACCTTTACTTGCTTTCACGTTCTTCTAAAGTTAATTCACGTGCTTCTGTTTCAAGTAACACAGGAATATCATCTCGCACAGGATAGGCAAGTCCACTTGCCTTTGAAATTAGTTCCTGTGTCTCTTCACAATACTCTAAGGGGGTTTTGGCTACAGGGCACACTAATATATCTAACAACTTTTTATCCATTACTTTATTTACCCTTAACTTTTTTGATTTGTTCAAGCTGTGTAATTATCGCAGAAATAAAATCATTTGGGAGTTGAGCGCCAACCTCCAAATACCATGCATCGTTTAACTCAAAATCTTCTACCTTAACCGCATCTTTTTCTGTCATCACCGTGACCCCTAATTCAGAGAAAAGGAAATCACTTTCTGAGAAATCATGATGATCAGGCTTAGGATAACAATGAATCTTAGTTGTATCAGTTTCATGGTTAAAAATAAGATTCAAAGTATCAAAGAAGCGCTGCGGATTACCAATACCTGCTACAGCATTTATGCTGGAAGCAGTAAATTGATCTGCAGCAACCGACTGAGCACTACCACATGATTTAAAATGCGTAGGCTGTAATTTCATCACATAAGTATTGTCAATTTCACCCAGTGATGCACAATCGCTCCCATTGCATACAACATAATCCACAGAACTTAAGCGACTAGCCTTTTCACGAAGAGGCCCTGCAGGTAAGCAATGCCCATTACCAAGCCCCCTAGCACCATCAACAACGGCAATCTCAATATCACGCCCTAATCGATAATGCTGTAAGCCATCATCACTAATAACCACATCGCAATCGTAGTTTTTCAACAAGAATTGGGTGGCAGCACAACGGTCCGGATCAATAATAACTGGACAACCACTACGCCTATACAACATGTAGGGTTCATCACCTGACTGAACAGGAGAATCAGCCAAAGAAACATCGAATGGATATTGAGGTGCTTGGCTCTTATACCCTCGACTGACTACACCGGGTTTATAACCCTGCTTTCTCAACTCTTCAATCAGATAAACAGCTAATGGGGTTTTGCCCGTACCCCCAGCACTGATATTACCAACAATAATGAGCGGTACTGGCGGTTCCCACTGTTCTTCTATATCACGCTGATGTTTTTTGCGAGCCAAGGCGCAATATAGCCATTCCAAAGGCCTTAAATATAGCGGCGCAGCCTGATCGTTATACCAGCACGTCTCCAGCCACTTCATTCCCCAGCAAAATCTTTAGTAGTGATGCTTAATTTATCGAAACCTAACTGCCCAGAAATATCCATTGCCGTAACAACAGATTGATGCGGTGTTTTAGCATCTGCAGTGATAATGAGGGGAAGATCGCGCTTACCTTCTGATAGCTCTTTAAGCGCTCTTTTTAATGTCTCGCCTTGTGTATTTACAAGAGGCTTACCATTAACACTGTAATGACCCTCATCAGTAATCAGGATCTCTAACACTAGATCATCACTAACCGTTACATCACCTGCCGCTTCAGGCAGATCGACCTCCAAGTGCGTTTCTTTGGTAAACGTTGTAGAAACCATGAAGAAAATGAGTAACAGGAAAACCACGTCAATAAGCGGAGTTAGGTTAACATTAACCTCCTCCCTGCTTTGTCTAGGAAATTTCACAATCTTAATCCTTACTCAACATCGATATCACGCTCACCATGCATCACTTCGATAAGCTTTATAGTCTCTTCTTCCATTGTGATGACTAAGGTATCAATGCGACGCTGAAAATAGCGATGAAATATCAAAGCTGGAATAGCAATAGTCAAACCAGCCGCGGTTGTGATTAGTGCCTCTGAGATACCACCAGCTAAGATACTCGCATTACCTGTACCCTGGATCATGATTTCATTAAACACTTTAATCATACCTATCACTGTGCCTAACAGCCCGAGAAGAGGTGTTATCGCTGCAACAGTACCCAATGGATTCAGAAAACGCTCAAGATCATGCACAACTTGACCAGCAGCTTCTTGGATGCTTTCTTTCATGATCTCACGACCATGAGAAGCATTATTTAAACCGGCAACCAAAATCACACCCAAAGGACTGCTTTGCTTGATATCCTTTAAACGTTCAGCCGTGATATTACGTTGTTTAATTAACGCCCATACCTCTGCCAACAAGCCAGGTGGTGAAACCCTACTAGGCCTTAAAGTCCAAAGACGTTCTAAACAAATAGCCAACGCAATAACAGAACTAATTACGATTGGGATCATCAACCAACCGCCTGATTGTAAAAGCTCAAACACAATAAATTCTCCTTTAACTGCGCGTACTCTAACACAGATTTAAACTATCTCCAGAAACGAATTTCTTCGTGACGCATACTTTCTGCTATACACCTATTTTCTTTGCGTGATTTGAGAAAAACAGCCCCATCTGTTGCTGTGAAGTATGCCTGCGCACCACTTTTATACACTCGCTTTACCACCTCTGGATGAGGATGATTAAATGAATTCCCATACCCAGCACTAAAAATCACATGCTTAGGCCGGAAGCCTTTTAAAATAGCATCGGACGTAGAGGTACGACTGCCATGATGCGAAGCCACCAGCCAGTCTATATTAAGATTTTGATCTATTGAAATCCTCTTTTCTACTCGCTTACTAATATCACCTGGTAATAAAACCGCACACTGCTTATTCGATACTAGTAATACACAGGAACGATCATTATCTTCAATACCTTCACTACCTGCGAGGAATTCGAAACGAGTAGATCCGACATGCCATATATCTCCTCGCCTACAATACTTATTAGACTCGTCCACCCTACCAAAAGAACGATAGACCTCTTTAACAGCAGTGTTTTTTGTTAAAACTGAATAACCCCCAACATGATCGTTGTCATCATGGCTAAGTATCAAATGATCAAGTTGTTTGATCCCCTTAGACTGAAAATAAGGCAACAATGAACGTTCGAATGCAGAAGAACCACTTTTATATGACGCCCCCGTATCATAAAGAAGGCGATACTCCCCTACCTCCACCAATACGGCTAACCCTTGGCCGACATCAAAGACAATGACATCAAACTCTTGATCCAACCTTGAATTTTCAAACTTGTTAAAAACTAACGGTAACAAAAAGATAAATGCCAGTGGTTTAGGTATCCACCCTTTAGGAGAGATTAAAATCACGCATGCAACAACCACCAAACATAAACTTAAAATGGTCTGATATTGTATGTCTATAAAAGCCCATTCCCAGCTAGCTGCATTCTCCACCATCCACCAAAACAACCTAACGATCGTTTGCTCTATATAAGCCAACCAATAGAGATCGATACTCGTTAAGATCAAGTTAATAAATGAGACAACAACTAAAACAGAAACTAAGGGGATAGCTATAAGGTTTATCACAGGTCCTACCGTTGATGCGCCCGAGAAAAAAAACAAATACAACGGCAACATTCCAGCTAGCAAAGCCAATTGAAGTTTAAACACTGAATACCATGTTATAGAGAGCTGACTAAACCAAATCAGCAATGCCACGGCTCCAAACGAAAGCCACAACCCTACTTCAAACGCAGCCAAAGGAGACAGTGCCAATACACATACCAACGCAACCCACCAACGTGTCCAGTGATCTACAAACCACCTCATCATTGCAGACGACACAAACACAGCAATCATAATGAACGCTCGCTGAGTAGGAATTTCAGCACCCGCAAGTAACATATAAAACCCAGCCAACATCATTGAAAGCACGTAAGGAAGATAGGCAACTGTCCGAGGTAGTAGAAAACTAATTATTCGCCCAATCCACCAGCCCAAGACAGCCATAAAACCTATATGTAAACCACTAATGACAGCCAAATGAACCGTGCCAGATCTTCTAAGAATCTCCCAACTTTCATCTGAAAGGTTCTTTTTATAACCCGTAATTAATGCTTGCAGCAAAGCATAGGCCTTAGGATTTTCATATCGGCTTTCAATATTGAGATTGATTAAATCACGCAGATTATCAATAACACTAAAAGAACTAACCCCCGTAATTTCTAGTGAACGAACATAGCCTGTTGCATCAAAGCCCCTAACCAACAACCAGCGCTCATAATCAAAACCATTTGGATTTACTAATCCATGGGGAGGCTTTAGTCGCACATCAATCCGAAGTTTATGCCCAGGCTTGAGTATCTGAGAGGGTTTGTACCATGAAAGCTTTAATTTTCGGACACTTAAATCGGAGATTTCAATATCAGAGAGAGCCTCGATTGAAGCCACTTCAAAGTTGAAATGGGTCACGCCCTTTTCAGTTCTTGGGAGCCCAGTGATAACACCAGTAACGCGCCAATCAGTTCGCACAAACTCATCAGAGAGCTTATGGGAAACTTGCCAATGCCCCCATAAGGTCGCATAGATAAATCCACCCACAAAACAAAGCATTAAGCCTTTGTAGTGCCAAGAAATGAATTTAAAACATAACAAGGTTATGCATGCTAAACAGGCGCAAACAACGAGCGATATTAAATGCGGTTGCCACCCAGCTAAAACAAAACCTATGGCAATAGCGATCATCCTTGATCTCATGCGTAAGTTTCCTTGGCTTAGTCCTAAGCAGCGGGCATAATGGAACAAATCCCGTTTGCTAGCCAATAATAAGTAAAGAAGAAAATGCCACGCAAACTACTAAAAAAATACATGCCAAATGAAGAGAAACTCAAACAGCATAAACATTTGAGTTGGCTGGGTCATTATATTCATGAACCTAATCTCTGGCACCTAAACAGAAAGTCTGTAGCAAGAGCATTCTTTGTCGGTCTGTTCTGCGCCTTCCTGCCTATCCCAATGCAAATGCTTGTGGCTGCACTCTTTGCTATTGGCCTTAAAAGCAACCTCCCTATATCTATCGGACTCGTTTGGATTACTAATCCCATTACGATGCCGCCAATTTTCTACTGCGCTTATCGAGTAGGAGACTTCTTGATTGGAGATCCAAATAATACAGTTGCTTTTGAGATGAGCATGGAGTTTTTACAAAACAGCATTTCTGTTATTTGGTGGCCATTGTTATTCGGCTCAATTATCTGCGGCCTTTTCTTTGGTACTGTAGCCTACTTTGCTATACAAGGATTTTGGGCATGGCATGTGAATCGAAGCTGGAAAAAGCGTAGCGACAAGCAATAAATAGTTACCGCCTGCTTTAAAAAACGAACAGAATTTCAACGTTTCAGCCAGATAATAAAAATGCGCTAATTCACATCAATCATTATGATTAACGCTCTACTAGTTTTCCATCAATCAGCTCTAATACTCGACCGGTACGCTTTGCCAGTTCTGGGTCGTGTGTGACCAAAACAAAAGCAATACCATATTCCTGATTTAGGCTATCTATTAGCACCTGGACACTTTCAGCTGTACCTCTATCCAAGTTACCAGTGGGCTCGTCCATCAAAACAACAGCGGGCTTGCCAATCAAGGCGCGAGCTATAGCCACCCTTTGGCGCTCACCACCACTGAGTTGCGCTGGTTTATGAGACAAGCGATGAGACAGACCTACAGAGACAAGTACCTCTTCAGCAAGAGATTTCACTTCATCTAACGGCATATCACGCATTAACAGAGGCATCGCGGCATTCTCTAATGCTGTAAACTCTGGTAGCAGATGATGAAACTGATAAACAAAGCCTAAAGAGGCATTTCTCACTTTCGCTCGCTGAGCTTCATTTCCATCATGTAGATCCTGCCCTGAAACCAGCACATCACCAGAAGAAGGCTCATCAAGGCCTCCAAGAATATTGAGCAGTGTACTCTTGCCTGAACCAGAGGATCCAATAATAGCCAGCTGCTCCCCCTGATGAAGTTTGAAATCTAAATCAGATAACACTTTAACTTCATGGTCAGCGTCATTGTAGACTTTAGAGACCAACCTAGCCTCTAAAACCACTTCTTTGGTAACTCCTGCGGAAGGTGATAATTGATCTGTATTACTCATAACGCAAAGCCTCAGCAGGATGTGTTTTTGCAGCACGCCAAGCAGGATAGATTGTTGCGAGGAAACTGATTAATAAAGCCGAACAAGTAATGACACCAACATCGCCCCACTGCAGGTCTGATGGCAGGTAACTGATAAAGTACACATCAGCATTTAAAAATTGCAGACTAAATGTACGCTCAACCCAAGCGATCAGATCAGAGATAGTCAACGCCAACGTGACACCAAGTGCCGTCCCTAATAGCGTTCCCATAGAACCTATCACCGCACCCTGAATCATGAAGATTCTCATTATTCTTCCAGGTGTCGCCCCTAAAGTTCTTAAAATAGCCACATCTGCCTTTTTATCAGTCACTACCATGACCAGTGTAGAAACAATATTAAAAGCCGCCACAAGAACAATTAAGAACAATAACAAGCCAATCATCTTCTTCTCTAACTGAATAGCCTGAAATAGATTGCCGTGAGTCCTAGTCCAATCACTCGAACCGTAATAACCATCGAGACTTGTTGAAATTTCTCTAATCTTAGCGGGCGCATCGAAAAGGTCATGAAATTTAAGGCGTATACCTTCAACTCCATCACCTAAACGCTTTATTTTTGCAGCATCATTGAGGCTAATATAAGCAAGATTAGCATCCAGTTCAGCCCCTACAGAGAAAGTACCAACAACCGTGAATCGCTTTAATCGAGGAACGACACCCGCAACACTGACTGAAGCCTCAGGCAATACCAGCGTCACTTTGTCCCCAACTCTGGCACCTAAATAACGTGCTAACAGATCCCCTAGGACAATACCAAATCGCTGCTGATTCAATGCCTCAAGCGAACCGGTCTTAATGTGATTCCCAAGTATGGAGACACTTTTTTCAATGCTTGGATCAATACCATTAACTAAGGCTCCGCGCACAACCCCTTTGCTCGTAAGCATGCCTTGTGCTTGTATGAAGGGCGCAGCAGAGACAACATCGGGATACTCAGACAAGCGAGCAACCAGAGCAGGCCAATCTTCTATTGGCTTTCCATATGCATTAATAGAACCGTGAGGAACCATGCCAAGAATACGCTGCTTAAGCTCACGATCAAAACCGTTCATAACGGAAAGGACTACAATCAACGCAGCGACGCCAAGCATTAAACCCAGCATAGAAGCCAAAGAGATGAAAGAGATGAAATGATTGCTTCGCTTTGCAGCGGTGTAACGCAATCCAATAAACAAAGATAAAGGTTTAAACATGGCGCGATTAAACCATAGAAACCCTGCTGTGTAAAAAGCAGACAGCCTTAAAGAGCATAAAAGAATATTAGCGTAACCAATTGTTAAATAATGAATAGTTAAAGAATGAACTATCAAAAAATAATTGACTCTAACAACGAATAAAATCAACAGTCTGATGCTTTTCTTATAATTTCTACTTATACTCGGAAAAGAACTATCTATCACCATCGAGGGTTAGTAATGCAGGAACAAGATCGCCGTCAATACTTCCGAATTGATCAACGCGTTTCATTGGAACTTAAGATCATTTCAGAATCAGAAATTGATGCTCATCCTAAGCCTACTCAATTTGATGTATCCCCTAACTTTACGCTACTTAGTGAACTCCAAGAGATGGATTCACAAAGCAGTCAGCTACTGCGTAAAGTCTCAGAGAAAGACAGTAACGTTGCGTCATTACTTAAAGTAATGCATGACAAAATTGAGCGAATTGCACAAGCGGTTGCTTCAACAGAGATGACTGTTAGCAACGCAGCGATACAAGAGGTCAATTTATCTGAAGGCGGCGTTCAGTTCAGACATAATGAAGCATTTGAAATCGATTCATATCTATCTGTAAAATTGGTATTTCCCGAATCATGCCTCGGCTTACTTATCTATGCCCAATGCTGTCGTAGTGAAGCAATGGCCGACGGCAGTTATCTAACTGGCGTTGAATTCATTAAAATGCCTGAAAGCTGCCGCATGATACTTGCCAGAGAAATATTCGATAGCCAAGCACGCCAAAGAAAAAAATCCGCTGACTAAGCATCTACCTAGGCCAATTAAATGAGCGAGCGTGAAACTGAAATCTTAATTCGAAGCTTTGACCAGCTTCACGCTCTACTTAAGCAGTTTCGCTCTCGCCTACTACTTGATTTAAAAAAACACACAGCTCCACACCGGATATTTTCTGATTCATCTGAACCAACATCTATCAATAAGATCGCAGATACACTCACAAATATTTGGTTTTTAAAAAAAGGAGATGGCCGCTGTACTGAAAACCTCTATGGGTTAATTGGTGTTTCACCAGAACTTATCCCTATTCTGCACCAACTTAATAGTGCTAAAAGCCATTTTCAGCAGTCAGTAAAAAAGTACCGGGATCAATATGGAAACCCTTTATCGGTTTTGCATAAGCGCGCAGAGAACTTAAATGAGGACTTACAAGCAGCGGGGCTAGCGCGTTTACACCTTAAACAATGCTATCGGCAGCTCCCTGTTTTAGATTCGACACCGGATAAGATCCAGTTTAGCTGGTATACAAGTGGTCGAAGTATCAAAAAGCTATCGATTAAAGAAGCTGAATCAAGACTCCTGAAGATGGATATTTCTCAGCTCCATATACAACTACAACTCGAAGCACTTTCTAAGATTCCGAGTTCTGAGTCTCTCGCTCAGATTCAAACGCAAGTACCTGTCATGCGGGCTAATATTATGTGGAAACGGAATGATGAGATAACACGCAAGGCAAGAAATGCACCACTGCCTATTTTCTTTCCACTAGATGATAAACAATCATTTCCAGAATATAATACGCCTAGTGTAACCCCCCCTGAAACCCGTCAACGACAGCAACGCAGTGATCAACGTATTGATCCAGAGCCATATCTGCCTAGTTTACACATGCATCGTTACAGAGAAAATGACTGAAAAAAAATCTAACAACTATTTACATCACATTGCTGTGGGAATTGGCTTTGCCGGTCTCATCATCTGGTATTACATTGGCAAAGAGCTTGGATTCCTCGACTGGATGATTCAACTAATGCCTGTGAAATATGCGGGTTCTGGAATGATGCTTGGCATTATGATTATGATGACGCCAGGCTTTTTTATCTGGTCACGCTATAACCGCTGGATAGAGAAGAAGCTTAAAGTTAAAGGTATGTACTACGAAGATGAATACTATAAAGAACAGGATGCTCTAAAAGAAAAAAAGAAAAAAACGAATCAATAGCACCATTCCCCTTGGATGCCCTGCTGTGAATTCCACTCCTAAACAGCAAGGGCATATATTACTCTCCCGCTTCATCTTAAATTCATCTTGCAACGACTACTATTTTTTTATGCACCCATATTCTCAAAATTAAGACGGTGAAAACTATTCACGTCATCTTACTTGAACATTTGTGAAATCAGTTCTGTACTTAATAAACCCATTTAAAAGATAGAAATACAGATATTAATCCAGAAGCCAAGGCATAGAAGTAGTTAAGGCCCATAAGACGACTGGTTACTATGGATGGACAACTTATGCGGTATTTTTTAAATTTCATCACATTTATTAGCTTTTTAGCATTATCAATGACATCCATAGCCGTTGAGACTCCAGCTCAAACCGCCCGAATGCAAACACCGACTGAAGACTCAACCATTTATCATTCTACTCAAGATAATAATCCTCTGACACATTCCACAATAGAAACAACTTTGATTCACACAGACACAACTAGCGACATTAAAAAGCCCCCCCTTACATTACAACTAGCTAAACTCCAGTCAGCCCTAGATTTCTATGAAAACATAGCAAAGACAAAAAAATGGCAAACAACTCCTAAAGGAAAATTACTCAGTTTTGGTGAAATACATCCACATGTCCGTTTACTAAGAAATAAGTTAGTACTTTTAGGAGATCACCCGCCTCTTGAGTGCGCCCAAGTAAAAGATGAACTCTTCGATATAGAACTGCACGAAGCGCTTATCCGCTTTCAAACCCGACACGGAGGAAAAGCTGACGGTATTTTAGGGCCTAACACGCGATTCCATCTTAATGTGACACCTTATCAACGCGTCAATCAACTCAAGGTTAACATTGCACGTATAACAGATTTCTCACCTAACACAGACAGATTTATTCAAGTTAATATCCCTGAATATAGACTGTACTTATATGAGCACAACCAGCAAATTCTTTCGATGAAAACTATTGTTGGCAAAAAGAAACGAAAAACTCCTGTTTTCAATAGCCTAGTAGATCGAATTGTCGTAAATCCGTCATGGCATGTACCGAAGAGTATTGCTTACAAAGATATCATCCCCGCATTAAAAGAGGATCCTAACCACTTAACTAAAATGAACCTAAAAGTTGTCACAGGATGGGGCGATAGTAAAAAATTTATAGCCGCTGAAGATATTGATTATGAAAAGCTATACACCGGAAAAAACTATCAACGCTTTTGGGAGGCTCCAAGCAATAAGAATACATTAGGAAGCGTCAAATTTCTTACAAATGGCCCCTACTCAGTTTACCTACACGATACATCCGCTAAACGGTTGTTTAACGAATCTAATCGCGCATATAGCTCAGGCTGCATTCGCCTTGAACAACCGAGGAAATTAGCGGATGAACTGATGAGGATGACTCACGGGTGGACTAGCTCAGAGCTGGATGCTGTATTCAAACAAGCAAAAACAAAACAATATCGTTTAAACGACCCAATTCCACTGCACGTAACATACTGGACAGCGTGGGTTGATTCAAAAGGCCTAACCCACTTCAGATCAGATATATATAAGCGTGATAAGTATCAATTATCAATCGCTCAATCATCAGATTGAATATTTTCCAGTGCTGTATCAAAATTTCTCATGTTAATTAGCTGTACAAATTATGTACTACCTGCTTCGAGTTCGGCATAATGCACGCACACTTAAAAAGCCAATGAGAAAGAATGTTAGATCATAAATCCCCCACTCCCCATATGCCTTGCACTTCACGTCGTAAATTTCTAAAAATACTCGGAGGCGTATCTGCGCTAAGCACAATTCCTTCTCAAAGCTTTGCTAATATTCAGCAACCACGAGAACTTGGTCTTTCCCTTTTAAATTTACATACAGGCGAATCCTTAAAAAGCACCTTCTTCTCTGAGGGTAGCTACTTAAATGAAAGTTTGAATGATCTCAATTTCCTACTCCGCGATCATCGAAATAACCAAGTTCATCAGATGGATAGGCAA
>CERC01134307.1_pt1 | contig 15981 bp, 15 predicted proteins | sample 530921 | NCBI WGS metagenome assembly CERC01 (sample SAMEA2621099, study PRJEB7988) | marine metagenome | isolation source: saline water (ENVO:00002010), including
ATTATGTGCCAACATCCCCCGCTTACGCACCAACATCACCTGATTATATGCCAACATCCCCAGCTAACACACCAAAATCCCCCAATTCTATAAAAATAGGTGGTAAAAAACTTAATTTATTAGACACAATTAAGATAGATACAGAGGTTATTGATAATAAACAAAATAATGATGAAAATAATAAGATAAATAATGAGGAAGTTAATATCAACGATAAAAAGGCGATTACTATTAAATAAAAATTGAATATTAAATAATATAGAAATATGTATATAAACTATATTATTATGGCAACATCTAACGTATCTACAACAATCATCTCAAAATTGTATAAATCAAGAAAAATTCTACTTGAACAACTCACAGAATTAGGATATAATACAAATAATTATGAAGGATTTAGTATTAATGAAGTAAATATCATGTTTAATAAGAAACAACTTGATATGCTTATTGATAGTGAAGATGTGGGGCGTGTATATATTAAATATGGTATTTATAAAAAACTAAGTGAAAATAGTATCTATGAAACAATTACCGATCTATTTGAAATGGGTAATATTCTAAATAAAGAAACAGACCGAATTATATTTATTATTAAAGGTGAACCAAATGATACAATGATGAATATTCAAGAGCAAATTTGGCATGCAGATAAATATTATATTTCTGTTATTAATCTGGATAGACTACAATATAACTTATTGGAACATTCTCTCGTTCCAAAACATATAATTTTAAACGATGGACAAACAAAAGAATTTCTTGAAAAATATAATATTATAAATCCAGAAAAACAATTACCAACTATTTCAAGATTTGATCCTGTAGCCCAGGCTATTGGACTTAAACCTGGTAAAATTTGTGAGATTATTAGAAATTCAGAAACCTCTATTTTAACAGAGTATTACAGGATATGTGTATAAATAAATTCTATTATTATGTATAATGGACAAAAAAATTAAAATACTTTTGGATAATTTAGATAAGGAAAAAAACAATTTTTTAATATTATCGAATAGAATACCAGAAACTTATACACAATATAGGATTAATCCAATTGATGAATATAAACAACAATTTAGAAGTCTTCAAGATCAGATTAATAAATCATTTTCTCAGTTGTTTATTCTTAAAAATCAAATACTTAATTTAAGTGAGGAGATGTCATTTGATATGTATGAAAAAGATCAATATATATCATACGCAGAAGAGGCTACAAAAGAAAAAAATAATTTCTTAAAACACATTAAAGGAAAAGAATCAGCATCTATTCCAAGAGAGAATGATATAGAAAAAACATATAATGTGGAATTAACCCTTCTTGGAATACAAACAGTTTTTTTTATTGGATATGGATATCTAATATATCACTTAATAAAGAATTAAGATAATAATTTATAATTTCTTATTATAATCTATATAAATGTCATCTATAAATTATAAAATCGAAGAACATTCATTACAACAAGGAATGAACTTTAATAGAATAAATGATACCTATATAGATATTATAGGTAAAAAACGTCTTAATTTAATTGAACAAACCACAATGGATAATATGGAATCTCTCTATGAAAATATGGAAAATATGAATGAAACATTAACAAAAAAAGAAGATAATGAATTAACAAAGTTGAGAAATTTAGAAAACGAATTTAATCTAACATTACAAGAATATAAAAAAACATATAAACAATATTTAGAACAATATGTATCAAATAATTCAAATACTAAAAAGACACAAGTTAATGTATTTGATGGTAATAATAAAAGATATTTCGTAAATAAATATGGTTATACTCGTGGATTTAAAGATGATAATCATTGGAATAACAAACATTCTTCTTGTCTCTCTACACAACCTACAAATGATTCAGTTAATATTTATAACGAATCTAAACACGGCATTGATTATAAACTAGGACAACCATGTGACCTTGATGGAAAAAATATAAGAAATATGAAAACAAATGAGGTATCATGGATTGATCCGCTTGGAGGAAGACATCCATATGTTAATGGACAAATATCAGGAAAAAATGGCTGTCCAACTGATGAAATAAAAGTTGAAGATGAAATTTATAATATGTTTCCACAAGATACACCTATGGATGATTCTTCTAATTGTTTTGCAATTGAACAACCTGAATTTTTATCTAATAAAATAATTCAATTAAATTCTAGATTAATGGCTATAGCAAATGAAATGAATTCATTAATTGATACTTTATCAAACAAAGATATAATTGTTGATAATAATGTTACACAACAAAAAGATAAATTAATGAGAGAAATCCAAAATTTAGAAAAAGAAAATTCCCAATTAACCAAAACACAAAATGTTTTAAATACATTAGACGGAGAATTAAAAGAAACTACATTAATGACCAATTCTGAATATATTCAATATATTATTTGGATTATAGGTGCTATTTCTATTGGAATAATGACTATTAAACATATGACATAAATTTTTTTGTATTTATAAAGTATATGCAAAACGATAATCAAGGAAAACGATTATTATCATTTAGAAAAACTCTTATCTCTGATATTTCTGATATTGAGGGATTTCAAAACACTCTTGATGAGGTTACAGAGAGAGAATTAGATGAATTAAAATCTCTAGAACAAACTTTTATGAAAACATTAGGCGAATATACAACAGCATATAAGGTATATATGACGGATATTAGTAATTTAATAAATTCAGAAAAAAGTGGTTATATAGGAAAAAATATTAAAACTAATGATGGAATCATCTCATACATAAGCAATATGGGCATTGCAAGAAGTTACACAAATGATACTTTTTCAAAAAGACATGAAACTTGTGGTGATAACGAACCATTAACTGTAAATGCTGATAATGTTTCAAAATTGGGTTTTAACAAAGGAACGCCAATGAGAGAAAATGAACCTTGTGGTTTTTCTGGTAAAAATGTATATGTTGGAGATGAACAACCAAAGTATATGGGTTGTTTTAAAGATATGCCATCAAGGGCATTACCAAAACAAATAGGTGTTATGACATTTAATGAAGCGTTAAATGCTGCTAAAAATGGGGGATATAAATATTTTTCATTACAAGATGCTGGACCATATGGAAACAAAAAAGCACAAATATTTGTTTCAAATGATGATAATTATGGTAAATATGGTCCTGTTAATTGTAATTCAAAACTGAATACTGGTGAAATAACAGGTGGTTCTTGGACAAATGCTGTATATAAAACACCTAATTCTCACTCACAAGTTGGATATATTGATAAAGACAATGTTTTTCACCTATATAATGGTAATACAAATATTCAAGGTTGTCCAACCGACAAAACATCTGTTACACAAGATGTGTTTTCAGCATTTAAGCATGGAGACAGCATGACACCAGAAACCGTTTGTGAAAAACCAGAATATGATTTAGGGTTAAAATCAGAGATTGAACAATTAAATAACAGATTAATGCAAATTTCAACCACAATTGATAATAAGATTACGTCAATTAAAGAGAGAATACATAAATTAGATACGTTAAATGAACAACAACAAGAAGAGATATTAAATGATTTAAATGAATACAAGGGATTATATAGTAAATATGATAATTTAGATAAAAAAGGTTATGCGTCATTAGATGCTATGATGGAAGATACACAATTAATTGAAACATCAAATCTATATAGTTATATAATATGGACAATATTAACATTATGTGTTATTTATTTCACATTTAGACATATTAAATAGATATTTTATATTATTTTATTATATATATAAAATGTCAATGACAAACAGTGAGTTTAATAAAAATCATGAGATGTTATTAAATGAAAAACATCAAGACCTTGTTAAAAACATTAAAGAACTTCAAGAAATTGAGAAATATATGTTTCAAAATCTAGAGAGATTACAAGGTAATAATGAATCTGGTGAACAAGATGAGATTGTCAATAAAATTAATGAATTATCTGATATGAGAATTGGTCTTTTTAATCAATTAAAAGGTATGTATCAAGAAAACCAAGGAGATTTAGATGCGTCAAGACGTCAGTTAGCAAGTGAAATGTCTCTAGTTGGGGTTGTTGAAAGTGAACTCAATAGATTAAAGGAAAATATATCTTCTCTCGAAAGTGAAAAAAATAATAGAATACGAATGGTTGAAATTGGAAATTATGAGAGTGATAGATATAGAGCACACATTAGTGTTATGAAAACTATTGTTACATCTGCATTATTAATATTTCTCTCTTCAGTCTTATTGCAAAATGGATTTATTTCTCCAAATATATCTGTATCAATCATTTTATTAGTTGCTTTATATACTATTATAAAACTAGCATATACTATTTATGATATGTATAGAAGAAATAGTTTTGATTATAATAAATACGATTTTCCAATGGATAAAGAACAATTACAACCTGGTTATGAAACAGTATTTGAACATGATAAAAAGTTTTTTAGAAAATTAACATCAGATATAACAGGAAAAATAGATAAAACAGAAGAAGAAATTAAGAAGATGAACGAGGGATTACATAAAACAGCACATAATTTAACTTCTGATACATCAGGATTAACAGCAAATAGCATGAATAAACCGAATGATGTTGTAAATTCACAAGGAAACAATAAAGTAACAGGAAATACTGATAAATTTGTGGAAAATTTCGCACAATATAGATAATATAATAATATATATATAATTTATTATGGAAGAAAATAATGAATTTGTTAATTTAGTTAATAAATATATTACAAATAGTGGTGCTGATAAACCAATTAAATGTGATGAAGAATGTGAGAATAATAAACGAGAGAAGGAATTATATCAAAAATATATTAAAGCAAAAAAAAATAAAGAAAATGCACCAGAATTATTTGAGGAAGCGGAACAAAAATATTATATATATAAAGATGGTGATTATGAATATAACATTATGATGAAAGATAAATATTCTGACTTAGGATGGAAAATGAAAAATAAAATAGAAAATAAGTATTTGAATTCTTATGAAGATATAGAGAGAATTGCAAATATAGTAAATCAACAAAGTTCTTATAGTAGAAATATTGATTCATTAGCAAAAAAATATAGAAAAGACGTTAATGAATTAGATAATACAATCGATAAAACTGAGACTAAAACAAATATTGCAAATAGAAATACATATTATTTTAATCAATATAATGTGTTATTTGAGAGAATCCATTATATTTTTTATTGGATAAACATAATTTCAACTATTGTTTTGGGATATTTATTTTATTATTATAATAAATTATCTATAAATAAATATAGATACATATTAATTGCATTGGTAATTAACATATTTATTCCATATAAAACAATTGTGGAATATTTTATAAAATAAATTCAAATACTTATATTAAAACTATATGATATAATATAAGCATACTATGGATATAGATACAAATATTCAAAATTATTCAATAAATGATATTATAGATATTTTTGGCCTTGGAAATACATATACAGAAAATGATATAATTCAAAATTATTCTATTTTAAAGTATAAAACTAGAAATAAACCGAATCTTGCTGAGTTTTTTGATACATGTAAATGTTTATTATTAAGTGATGTAGAGAGAAAGAATAAAAACGAAATGTATAATAGTGATAAATCTGATGATTTCAATGATAATTTATCAACTGATAGTAATATAAATGATAGTGTATTAGAAGATAATTTGTCAAATGATAGTTTATCTAATACATATAATAATAAAAATATTAACAACAATATTATAAACCAATTATATAAAGAAAATAATATTCTTCATAATGAAACAACAGATTATCATAATTTAACAATTGATAAGGAAATTGTTGATAAATATAAATATGGAACTGCATTTCAATATAATTTTAGTGATAAATTATTAGTTATAAACTCCAAATTTAGAGAGAATATTAAAATAACACAATCAAATGATTTTGTAATTAACTTACCATATATTCTAGAAAATGTTATCTCTCTTCAACTTAAATCTATTGATAATATTAATTCTGTTTATTTAATTAATGAAGATAAACAAAATAATTATCTAATAATTAATAATACAAAAATCACTATACCTGATGGACAATATAATGAAAATGAATTAATTTCTAAAATTAACAATGAAATATCTAACCAATCTATAACTGATATTTCACTTACACAATTACCATTAACATCTAAAATTTCAATAAAACATTCTTCACCAACCACAACATTTGGTTTAAGCTTTGAAGAAATTGATAATGATGAATTCTATAATTCTCTCGGATATATATTAGGTTTTCGAAAAGATCCAATGAGAGATGGTTCATTAAATGAATATATTTCTGACTCCATAATTGATGTTTCAGGTCCTAAATATTTTTATGTATGTGTTGATGATTATATTAGCAATTCAGTATGTGATAATATTATATGCTTTGGAAAAAATGATTTCTTTCAAAAAAATATTATTGGAAGAATTGAAATGAATTCAGATTATTCACAATCACAATTTATTGATAATAGAGATAGGGTTGAGAAAGCACGGTATTATAACGGAACTGTTAATATAAATAAATTAGGAATTAAATTATTAGATGAACAAGGAAACTTATTACAGAATAATAATACAGATTATTCTATAACTCTTGAAATAAAACAAAAAATAAACAAATAAATATAATTTTTAACAATAATTGTTTTTAACATTCATCAGTTTGCAATATTGCTGTTGCTGCTTGATCAACATCATATTTAATCTTATAACCCTTCCATCCATTTGGTGTGCATTTACCCAATTCTTTATTAAGGAAATCATACAATTCTTTCCCCTTTGGAACGTTCTTTCCAAAATTTTCTTGGAACCAACTTTTAAACTCACTATAAACTTCTGTTTTCTTAATTCTGGAAGTAGGATCATCTGAGCTAATAACTTTTTCTTTGATAAATTCCATAAGATAATCTTGTCCTTGCCTATATTCATTTGATGCATTCATTACCAATTCGCAATCATTTACAATTCCATTCTTTTCTACTGCAATTTGGACCAACATATCCATAAATACATATTTCCATTCTTCAAATTTATTCCCAATATCTTGATCTATTTCAAATTCATATGGACTTTTTTCAGTTGGTTTTGGTTCCTTAACGAATTTAGACATAAATTCACACAATCTAATGCGTCTCCATGTGCCATCATCATTGCTTTTGATATCAAACAATGTATTTGTACAAACAACCAATTTAAATTGTGGCACAAATGTTACTGTATCTTTATATAGACCTCTACCTTGAATTTCATCTTCACCAGTGAGTTCTTTCATAACACCGTCATTAATCTTATCATTTTTGCTTGGTTCTTGCATTACAGCATATCTAATTCCTTTAAGAGCAGCAATTTCAGGTGATAATGAACCAATATTATTTCTCTTCTGTGTTACAAGTGTAATAGGGACAACACCTTTATAATCCCCCAAAACAAGAGACATTAATTCAACCAATTTGGATTTACCATTTCTACCAGAACCATTATAAATATTAAATGTTTGACTCTTATTTTTTCCAATTAATGTTGATGCCAAATGTTCCCACATATATCTTCTCAATTCATCATTTGGGAATAGTTTATACATAAAATCATTAATTTCATTATAAATTTGGACTTCACGTTCATTATTCTTATTATATTTTTTATAACTAATCCCTGTCGTCAATGTTACATAATCATCTGGCCTCCCATCTCTGAATTCTTTTGTTTCGAAATCCCAAACACCATTATTAAAACACAATAGATGACGTTTAATATCGAGATTTTCCATAAAATCAGGGTCAGATTGAAAGAAAATTTCGGCAGCTTCTTTCATAATATTCTGTTTAAATGTCGTTCTTTTTAGATTAGAACCAATCTCTGTATATTTAGCAGCTCTTTTTCTATAAGATTCTTGTTTTTCTTGGTCTGATTCACTTGATAATTCAGCGAGAGCCATAAATTCACCAGATTTTTTAATATAAATTCGAGACAAGGTTTTTGAAATATTAAATCTCAATGTTGTTCCGCTATCAATTTCTCGCCATCTATGTGATTTGAATTGATACCACATATTTTTACGCAAACTAGCACATCTATATTCATCTTTATATAATTGATATAGAACATTTGCAATATCCCATTCGGTTGCTTTTTCTTCTGTTAATTGGATGTAATAATCAATTGTTTCTTCGCGAATTCTTTTATATTCAATTGGATTTTCCTCTCTAGCCCAATACATAATAGACCTCTCTGTTAATCCATCATCTTTCATATCTTTCCACATTTCATAATATTTCGGGATATCATCAAAATTAAATTTATCTGAGTTACTACTAAAATACATCCAAGTAATGAACAATTTAAAATGTGTATTATGTAGAGCCCAACCACATTTAATCCAGTATTCGTATTCATCATAATATTTTGATGGCAATGACATAACAAATTCATGTGTTTCTTTAATATTTCTCTCTTCAATTGGTAGATCAGTTAACATTTTATCAACCAATTTTTCAAGAATGTCGATATTTGTGATTTCTGAGACATTAAAATTAAATCCTTCAACTGTAAATTTACTAACCTTTTTTCTTTTAATCATTTTCTTTTTTTCTCCTGCCAATTTCATTTGCTTGTATTCTTCAATAATATCTTCATTCATTTCAAATGTCGGATTTAAATTATTTCTAGCACTAATTTTTGATAGGATTTCTAGATTGTTAATTTCTGTTATGTCTTCCTCATCCATAATAATGTCGCAATCTTCATTAAATCCACAATTATATATATAGGTAATTCTATATGGCTCATTATCAGGTTTTTGTGAACCAAATAATTGCCAATTTGTGTGACCTTTTGTAATGCCATCATCAAGAATATTATCTGGATCGTTAATTAGTCCAAGATCGTCAAATACATCCATAATATCTCTTTTTGCATATTCTCTAATCATTTTTTGTGTTGTAGTATCACATGATATTCCAAATACCATATGAATACCATCTTTTGTTACATCTTCCTTACAATTTACATTGTCTTTTTCTAGAACATAAACTGTAATTGTATCAATAATTTTGAAAATCTTATTTATATTATCAATATACATCATAATAATGTCTTCAATATGATTTTTATCATGTTTTCTAGAAGTTACATCAGTGTTATATCTAAAATCGAAATCAACAAGAAGTGGTCTATGATCGTTTTTCAATTGAACTTCAGTAAGATATTCTTTTTTCTTATTAATAAACACATCTCGATGATATAATTTATAAAATAAATTTAATTTCTCATCTGGAATCGAATATTTACCTCCATAAATATCTTTTCCATTTCCAATTCTAGTGTGTGTAATAGGGTTATCGTCTCCTGCTTTGAAATGTCTAAGAAAGTCATTCAAATCTCTAAATGAAGCCATTTTTATTTGTGATACATAATAATAATACTATATTTTTAGGTCAATTTTTTTAAATATAACGGAATGTATTTTTGAAACGCAACCATATATATGCCATTTTATCTTTATATTGATTAGTATATAAAGATAAAACATGAATTTAATGTAAATATGGCAAATAAAACCGAATATATTGATAGTCAAACCCAAAAACGTTTAATTCGTGATATTTCTGATATTTTCAAAAATCCTCTTACTGAACATTGTATTTATTACCAACATGACGATACTAATATGCTAAAAGGATATGCTATGATCATTGGACCACCTGATTCTCTCTATCAACACGGATTTTATTTTTTTGAATTCCATTTTCCAACAAATTATCCACAATCACCACCAACTGTTAAAACTATAACAAATGATGGATATACCAGATTTCATCCTAATCTATATAAAAACGGTAAAGTATGTCTCTCTATCTTAAATACTTGGAAAGGTGAAGGTTGGACTTCTTGTCAAACTATTAAAACTATTCTATTAACGCTTGTTAGTATATTAGATGATAAACCATTACTCCATGAACCAGGAATTAGAGAGAATAACATAGATTTTGAAAAATATAATAAAATAATTGAATATAAGAATATCACACATTCATTTTTAGATTATGTATCAATGCACCTATTGCCCATCCAATTTTTGTCATTTTCTTCAATTATGAAAGAATATGCAGTTAAAAATAAAGAAAGTATTTTAAATTTCGCAAAGGAAAAATCCGAAAAATATGATACACCAATTATGACAATCATAAATATATATAGGATGAAAACAATTATTGACTGGCATAAGACTTATAAAAATCTACAATTACTATATTCACAATTAAAATAAAATTGAATATTTAAATATAGAAAGAAATATATATAATATATAAGACCAACCATGCATTTCTGTTCAAAGTGTAACAACATGTATTATGTCAAACTATTTGGTGATGATCAATCACAATTGTCATATTATTGTAAAAAATGTGGCAATGAAGATACTGATACTACAAATGTAATCGTATCAAAAGTTGATGTAAAGAAAAAAGGCACAAAAAATTATAATTATTTAGTGAATAAATATACAAAATTGGACCCAACACTTCCTAGAAAAAATAATGTTAAATGTCCTAATGTCAAATGCAGTTCAAATACTAATCCTGAAACTGTTAAAAACGAGGTATTATTCATTAGATACGATGATATTAATATGAAATATATCTATATGTGTTGCAATTGTGATAATGTTTGGAATAACTCATAATTTAAAATTGAAAAACATTTAAATAATATTATAGATACATAATATAACATAAATATGAGTGATAACGAAACAACACCCAAAGAATCTTTAAGTGATACTGATAGCATCTCTTCCGAACTTAAAGAACAAGAGCTTGAAACCGATTATGCTCTAAATATCGAGGATGATGATAGTGATGGTGAATCAGAAATTGATGATGTAGATGAAGATGAAGATGTAGATGAGGATAAAGAAACAGATGTTGCTACAACAGATAAAGAAAAAAATAAAAAAGTAATCAAAAGCGATGCTGACATATTAATCCAAAAATTTATGGAAGGAAATGAAGAACTTAATGATGGTGAAGTGAGTATTGATAGTGATAGTTCAGATGACGAATATGTAAAATTTGATGATGATGTGAGAACAAACCATATCTTAAATCATCATAATGAATTAATTCAAAGCAATTTTGATGAAATCAAAGCCTTAACAAAAGTTGTTAGAGATAATGATGGAAATATTGTCGATCCACTACATAAAACAATCCCAATTTTGACAAAATTTGAGAGAGCTCGCATTCTAGGGCTTCGCTCAAAACAATTAAGTAGTGGTGCTGACCCTTTTGTTAAAATTCCTCATAATATTATACAAAGTCATGCAATTGCGGAAATTGAACTTGAAAAAAATGTTCTTCCTTTCATTATTACCCGTCCTCTTCCTAATGGAAAAAAAGAATATTGGAAATTACAAGATTTAGAACAAATTGATTATTAACATTTCCAATTATTTCCACAATTCAAACATGACACAAATGTTGTCATTGGTTCATCCGCTGACCTTGTTTGTAATTGATAATAACTACATTCTCTCTGTTTACATTTTTTACATTTAAATTCACTTGTTGCCAACCTTTTATCAATCTCATATTTATGTGAATCACGGTCGATTTTTTCTTTTATCAACTTATTCCAAATATCTGGCCTAATTTGATGATGATCTATAAATCCTACATTAGACGATTTAATAATTCCTTTATTAATATCATCTTTGAACTCTGTATGTTCCTTATTAGAGAGATTAAACAATACAGATTTCAATTTATCTCTGTAGATTATAACAAAATATTTATTGTTCCATTTTTTTACAATCTTTTTACGATTACATTCCACAATTGTATAATTATAAATCGATTTTTCAATATTTAAACATCTTTTTTTATTAATAATATATTTATTAATTTGTTTTCTTACGTTCTCTCTAAATTTGGATGGTTCGACAATCATAATTCTAATCTTATTATTTAATAATGATTTTATCTTTAAATCAATTTTTTATCTGTCAATTCCTTTATTCGTTTAATTCGCATATCGATATTTTTTCTAATCCTATCCTCCAATAAAGCCTCATATATATTTAATATATTCATAAAATCTCTCTCACATTTTACATATAATTTACCTATCTCACGTCTTGTTAATGACACTAATTTATCTAACTTCTCCATTGTTAAATTTGGATGAATAATAACCTCTTTATTTTTTGTAACATTGTCAACTTGTTCTATAAATATTTCATCTAATATTGATATAAATGAATCACGAATTTTATTTGTCTCTCTAACACTCTTATTTAAAGCATTTCCCAATAAAATGAAATACTTATTATCATTCTTTACCTTTATTTTTTCATTCATTATACTATTATCATTACATGATTTATGCTTATGAAATCCTTTTAATGTTATATCAGAAAATGATTTCAAATTTGATGGAACGTCCTTGTTTCCAGTAAATGTTTTATAAAATATTTTAAGGCTCTCTCTATATTCTTTCTTGGATTCATCACTCATGTCATTATATATTCCTTTATCATAATCAAAAACATCATAATACAATCTATTTAATTCTGATAACCCTATTTCATCTATTAATTTACGAGTTTCTCCATTGTTTTTAGAATTCAATCCAGGCTCTCTATTTAAATAACATATATCATTAGAAATATTAGTATATCCAGTCTCAATCATATTTCCACATATATCTCTTGTTTTTTCAGGCTCAAATAAAATGGAATTTATTCTTCTTGAACACAAATTTACCTTTTTTAATTTCATATTAGACCTCAAATTAGATGGTATAAATTTCTTATTCATAAATGGAACACTTCTTAAAGCCCCATTTGAATCCCTATATTGATATGTTGGATTTAATGTCATTATTAATGATGCATATAAATGTGCAATTTTTATATAAAACTTTGATATTCCAATACACATCCTATTCTTGACAATCTTATTCTGCACATCTAATTTATTCATTGTGTCTTTATTCATAAAGGCAATTTCACTACTTGTGAGAGAATTAACAGTTATCCCTTCTTTTGTTCGTTGATCTAAATATACAATGTCATTTTGTGTAAAATTTTTTCTAAATATGTCAGATGTTAATATTAATAATTTATCACAATATTCCTTTTTAGATAGATTCACCAAATCTTGGAAATCTTGATTTAATATGTATTTTGTCGCAATTGAATCCATTATTCCTAGAAATTTACTTTTTTTACCTTGTTTAGGAATTGTATTTGTATTACCCATTATTATATTACAACAATAAAATTGAATGCGTTTTTAAATTTATATATTATTATTACTAAGTTATAACATGGAACATCTTAAACGGAAAAAGTATACAAAAAAAAATAAAGTTAAAAAAAACCATTCTGATTTATGGAACAAATTTAATGAAGATATTTTTCAAGATAAACCGGTTGAACTTGTGTATGATAATACAAGCCAGCAAAGAGAGATTTGTGACACCTGTAATAGTGAAGTTAAAACTGGAGATGAAGGTTATCTTCAATGCACTAATGTGAAATGTGGAATTCTATATAAAGATAGACTTGACCAAACAGCAGAATGGAGATATTATGGGGCGAATGATAATCAAAATAGTGACCCAACACGTTGTGGCATGCCAATTAACCCTTTATTAAAAGAATCGTCTTATGGTTGTAAACTTATGTGTAGCAATAGGTCTAGTTATGAAATGAAAAAAATTAGACGTTATACTGAATGGCAATCAATGCCATATAAAGAGAAATCCCAATATAATGAATTTGAAAGGATTAAAACAATGGCAAATAATTCTGGTATTCCAAAGTATATTATTGATGATGCTCTCTATTACCATAAAAAAATATCAGAAGAGAAAACATTTAGAGCATTAAATAGGGATGGAATTATTGCAGCATCAATCTATTTATCATGTAGAATTAACAATTTTCCTAGAACAGCTAAAGAGATTGCAGCAATATTTAATCTTGATAACACAAGTGCTACAAAAGGATGCAAGAATGCAATTACTATTCTTAATAAATTAGAAAAAAATGTAGTTGGAAATGAAAAGACTGTATTGTGTGAAACCCGTCCTATTTCATTTATTGAGAGATATTGTAGTAAATTAAATATTAATATTGAACTAACAAAACTATGTAAGTTTATTTCTATTTGTATTGAGAAAAAAAATCTTATTCCGGAAAATACACCACATTCTGTTGCTGCTGGAATAATTTATTTTGTTTGTCAAATTTGTAATTTGAATATTAGCAAGGGTGATGTGAAAAATGTAAGTGAAATTAGTGAAGTCACCATTAATAAATGCTTTAAAAAACTCGAGAAAATGAAAGATAATATTATTCCCGCTAAAATTCTCCAAAAATATGTTTAAATAAATAATATTTAGTATTATTTAAAGATATAATGGATTCAAGCAGAATAATTCTGGAATATAATAATTTTTTATCAGACGATGATGGAAATTCACAAGAATCATTTAGTGAAGGAGAGCCAGAAACACCTATTTATGATGTAGATAATATGGATGAAAATACAGATAGTGTAGAAAAACCCGTTACTATTGATGAAGTTCCAATTAAAGCACATCCAGATGTTATATTTATTGTTCCTTTTAGAGATAGAGAAAATCATTTGTTTTGCTTTAATAAAATTATGAGAGAACTTCTTGAAAAGAAGAAAAATAATTATACATATGAAGTAATTGTTTCTGAACAAGATGATACGAGAGAATTCAATAGAGGGGCTATTAAAAATTTAGGGTTTTTATATGCCAAATATAAGTATCCTAATTTTTATAAAGACATTACATTTGTATTTAATGATGTAGACAATATGCCTGGTGCTGAAAATATTGTTGAAAATTATATTTTAGATGAAAATACACATGTTAAACATCATTATGGATTTAAATTTGCTTTAGGTGGTGTTTTTTCAATAAAGGGTTGGTTATTTGAAAAGGTAAATGGATTTCCTAATTATTGGGGTTGGGGATTTGAAGACAATTGTATTCAAGAGAGAATCAAAAAATTTAATATCGAAATTGATAGAAATGATTTTGCAACGATTGATAATAAAAACTGGTTAATGTTTTATCATGGATATACCCGTAAATTGGATAACCAAGTTGTTAATAAATTTTTAGCAGATAACCCCGAACAAAATGGGCTTAGAACAATTAAGTATTCAGAAAATTCATTTTTAAAAGAGGAATTTGATGATTTTATGTATAAGGTTAAGATACATAACTGGGATATACCCGAAAAAGAAAAAAAGGTTATATTTGAGCAGAGGAAAAATCCATCTAAAGTTTTCCAAAACAAGGTTCAAATGGGAAATATTATGAGATTTAGGTAAATATATTTAGTTAAAATATGTAATATAATTATATGAGTGGATATAATACATATCTTAAAAATAAGTATCAAGGCCTTTTAAATAAAAAAAAGGATAATAACATAACATTAGAGATAGTTGGTCCTGTAGATGAAAATGGAAATCCTATTGTTATCCAACCAACTGGACCATCTTTAGGATATACACCTAGCTCTCCTTGTGATTTTTGTATTGATGATACTATAGAAACTAATATAGATATTGACAATTTGTTAACTACGAAATTAGATATATCAGGTGGGATTATAACTGGTGACTTGTCATTTACAAATGGTGCTATATTAGATATGTGTTTAAATAGAATTATTAATATTCCAGATGCATCAGACCCTTTTGATCCTATTAATAAAAAACAGTTTGATGCGTCTTTAAGTAATATTATTGGTGTTGGTATGGATAATAAGTTAGACATTTCAGGCGGAATTATGTATGGTGATCTCTCATTTAACACAGGTGCAAATATTGATATGAGTGGAAACAGAATTATTCAGTTGGCGGACGC
>CERC01023006.1_pt1 | contig 15771 bp, 11 predicted proteins | sample 530921 | NCBI WGS metagenome assembly CERC01 (sample SAMEA2621099, study PRJEB7988) | marine metagenome | isolation source: saline water (ENVO:00002010), including
AGCGGGGGTGGTTCCGTCGTTAGGGTATACGGCGATGCCTATGCTCATAGTGAGTAAGATCTCACGACCATCTACAGAGAGAGATGAGCGGAACTTTTCAAGTAATTTTAAAGCGATCGGTAAGGCTTGAGATGGATCGTCCAAATCTTTTAATAAAACAATAAACTCATCGCCACCTAATCGCCCCACCGTATCGCTAATACGGATGCAGTCTTTAAGGCGATTAGCCGCTTCTACTAAGATTTTATCGCCTGTATCGTGTCCTAATGTATCGTTAACTTTCTTGAAGTCATCCATATCAAGAAACAAAACCGCCACTTGTTTCTTTGTTCTTTCTGCTTCCAGTAACATACTATCAAGACGGTTCATGGCTAGAAAACGGTTTGGAAGATCGGTCAGACTGTCAAAGTGAGCTTGATGTAGGATCTTTTCTTCTTGAGCTTTTTGCTGGGTAATATCTTGTTTTACAGCTAAGAAATGTTTTATGTTGTTTGAAGAATCAATGACGGGGGCAATGTGAGCTTCTTCCCAGAAAATTTCGCCATTTTTACGTTGATTTTGGAACTCACCACGCCAAGCGTTTCCTGCATTAAGTTGCTCCCATAGTTCATTGAAACGGCTATGGGGTGTTTTGCCCGATTTTAATATCCGAGAATTTTGACCGATAACTTCGTCTTTACTATAACCTGTAATAGTTTCGAATGAGCTATTCACATATTCAATATCGCCATTCGTTGCTGTTATCACAACAGATACAGGACTTTGTTCAATAGCTTGAGAAAGGGTGAGAATATGTTCTTCCGCTTTTCTCTTTTCTGTGATGTCTCTACTTATAGATACCAAGCCTTGAGTGTTACCGTCCATATCGTGAAAGTGTGTTTTCAGTGTTTCTAACAGCATTGCTTCATTTTTGCTGTTTGTGACCCATGTTTCATAGCTCTCTTTAGGAGATGGGCTTGCGTTTATAGTTTCATTTATCGATTGAAAAACAGGGTATTGAAGGCTGAGTTCTTGATCGGTTTTCCCTATTATCGATTGTTCTTGTAGTGAGGCATAATCTTGGAATGCTTTATTACACCCTAAGTAACGTCCTGTTTTGTCTTTAATGGTTATGTGATCAGGCAGTGCATCAATAAGCCCCCTAAGCATTCCTCGTTCTCGGTTAAGGGTCTGTCTGCTCTCATAGAGTTCATTTTCAGCTTGGCGTCTGTCTTCTTGGCGACGCAAAATTAACCCAAGTAGCATTGTGCCAATTGGATAGAAAATTAATATGGTGGGGGCGATAGCCGAAATGATTTTAAAGCGTAAATGCTCTGGCATGAATAACATCAGGCTTAGGACAATAACTTGAATCAGAAAACCTAGGGCATAAAGGCTAAACCAGTTAAGTGGTTTGTGGTATTTATCGCTGAAATGGCGCCATAGTAGTCCTGTAATCGCAGGTAGAATAATGACCGCTGAGCCGACATAGATACCTGCGCCTCCTTGATACAATCGTAGAGAGACCGCCATAACAACGGCAATGGCTGTGGGAATAACGCCAAAGAAGAGACCGCATAAACTGATTAAGACCCAGCGGGCATCAAAGAAAACTCCTGGCATGAGTTCCCAAGGAGTTAACATAACGGCAAACGCTAGAAAGCCAATCAAAATCCCAGTAATCGCATCCTTGACATACCGTGATTTGAGTTTATGTAGCCCTAGTGAGTCGTAGACAATACCCATGCCTAGAAGAAAGGCTAGGTTATTAATTAATCCAATAAAACTGGAATTTTCCATTATATCCCTATGATTTTGTGATCATAAATATGTTAATTAAATGTCCAGGCGAAATTTTAATAATGTTTAATTATTAATGCCTTATCTGTTAAAAGTAGTACAAAATGACAGTGAATCCTAATAAAAAAGACTACATCTAAAACTACGCTTCCGGCTTGCTAATTTCTAGCTAGCAGATCATGAGGTTCATGATGTGTTGCCAGTAACGGAATAATGCTAAGTCTATTAGTAATTAAATACGGCGTTAATTGATAACTTGAGCGATTTGTTTAAGTCTACTAAATATTGGTTTTCTATAAGCCGCGCTTTATAACCAGTGTGGTTGAGCTGATCTCACTTGGGAAAAATTTGGCCTGTTTTAGCGATAATCTCCCGGAAACATCACGCTGCTCAAAAATGGAATTTTCTCCTAATCTAAGCATAGGGCATTCAATTGTAGAAAAACTAAGGCAGAGTATATTCCATGTAAGTAATGTTAAATATAGTGGACTGGGGGCGCTTGAAGGAATATCTGAAGAAAGGTCATTGAAACTTGGTGGTCAGAGGGAAAGCCGGGTTTATCTGACCTGTGAATAACTTATCTTATTCACAGGCGTGTTTAGGTTTCTTGGGGCGTTTGTAACTTATTAGTTAAAGCTAGAGCCGAACATCTCACCAATGGCTTGGGTGAGTGCTTCACTGCGATCTTCGTTTCTGAACTGCATCAAAATTAGTGCACGCAGCGCGGGCATAAACATGAGATCAGACAAAATACGAGAGAAGCCAGACTGGCCGGCTTTGCCGATGGCTAACTTTTCAAGGAAAAGATTTAAAGTAGAAATTTCTTGTAGGCTTTCGTGGCAACGTGTTGCGATTGATATGATAACTTCCGGTTCAAGTGCGTAGTCACTTTCTAGAATAGAATGAATCAGCGCTTGTTTACGAGGACTGTTTTTACCATTAGAGAGTCCACGGGTGAGGGCCGCAATATGATTCGCGCTTGCAGTACCACGTTCTAGGCTTTGTTCTGCTCGTAGGCAAAGCGCGTCATAGAGTTTGTGGTCCGGTTGAATGCTTTCTAGGCATGTACAAAGCACTTCAAAAGGAACATCCGGTAGTAGTGGAATTGCAGTGGTGAGTATCTTATTGTTGTTCCCTTTCTCATGGCGAACCGTTAAATCTGCAATGCCTTGAAAGCCAAGCGATTGCCAATCATCCCAGCTGCCTTGTCCGGAAAAGTATTGCTGAGCATGTTCGAAATACTGAGAAGCGGGCTCGTTTGATGTAAGCGTTGAATAGGCATGAAACAACGCCATTTTCTCTTGATCTGGTTTAAAAGAGAATGGGTTATCTTTCAGCGCATCTTCTGGAATCTCGCCGCTTTGTTCATGCTTTAATACACCGCCGGCATTCTTTAGTAAACGTGAGAGTAGATCATCACGCACTGCCTGTATCAGAAAGCCTTGCTCATCTAATGGAAGCTTTAGAAACCAAGCTGCGCCTTGTTCTTTGTTTTTAGGGTTCCATACCATAAGCGCAACCCATGCATGCTGTAGGTACGGGTATGGATAAGGTGTTTGCTGATTCTCGATCTTCTCAAATTGTTCAACAGAGAATTTTTGTACACGTCGGCCCATATCAAAAAAGCGAAATTGGCCACCACTTTGACGTAGAAGTTCGGTAAGAGAAGATATTTCAGACATGATTTACACCTTAATAAACAGGAGCGCAATTTTACCAGTTTTGAGGTGAGTAACAATAATACCTGAGGACCAATCATGAAGTTTTGGGTTAATCAGCAAGAAACGGGTGGTGTTAGCTTAGGACAGTTCTTAAACTACTATTTTACGCTATCAGACTTATATGACCGCAGATAGGTTAATTTATGACGCAATGTGATTATTCAGAGCAGCATGTTCACTATCAGCTTATTGAGAGGGCAATTCACTATCTGTGTGAGCACGTATCAGAGCAGCCTGAATTATCAGTATTGTCTGATTATTTGGGCGTAAGTGAGCATCATCTACAGCGAATATTCAGTCGTTGGGTCGGCGTTTCTCCTAAACGTTTTACTCAGTTTTTAACTAAGGAGTATGCGAAGCAGGCACTTGCCCGGTCTCGCAGCAATTTAGATACTGCTCTTGAGATAGGCTTATCGGGTCCAGGCCGTTTACATGACCTTATGGTGAGTTGTGAGGCGATGACACCCGGTGAACTCAAATCGTTAGATTTGGTTATCTCATTTGGGTATGGACACTCACCTTTTGGTTGTACTTATATTGCTTGGACTGAGCGTGGAATTTGCCATCTTATTTTTTGCGATCAGCCTAACCATGACGATGAACAAGAACTATTTGATAGATGGAAAGGCGCGTCATTTGAGCAAAACAATCTATCTGCACAGGACTATATTGATCGAGTGTTTGTGAATAGTTCTTCTGAGAAGCCTTTTTCTGAGAAACCCATACATCTGTTGTTACAAGGAACGAACTTCCAACTGAAAGTATGGGAGGCTTTATTGGCGGTAGGTGAAGGTGAGCTAACCTCTTATTCACAGCTTGCTGAGCGTGTGGGATCTCCAAAAGCCTCAAGAGCTGTCGGCACTGCAGTCGCTTCAAATAAGATAGGCTTTTTGATCCCCTGTCACCGAGTGATACGTGAAACCGGTGAGATTGGAAACTATCGCTGGGGAGCTAAACGTAAAGCGGCGATCCAAGGCTGGGAAGCCGCACGTTTGAACAAGGCCAGAGGCTAGAGTGCTAATGTTTAGCGGCCTGGCAGTTAGTCAGTACACTCGCCTTCAATAACCCACTGTACATTTGGGTTACTGCATGCAGTACACGCGTTAGAGTAAGTTTTTTCCTGAGCTGAGGAAAGGGTGCCACAAGCCGGGCGGTAATCTCTTGTACACATCTCCGGACGTGGCTCTTCACACTTTAAGGCTGAATCAGGCAGTACGCTTTCCTGTTTACATCCCAATAGGGAAGTAGCAACTAAACTTAAAAGTATCAATTTACGTGCTTTCATACTTGAGTCTCCTCTTTGCCTGTTTGATCTATATTCGCTTTAGGTGTTCCTTTAATTTTCTCCCTTAAGGTTTGCATAGCTACGAAAAGTGCAGGGATGAAGAAAATACCAATAACGGTTGCAAATAACATCCCACCTAGCACTACAAAGCCTATTGATATTCGGCTTGATGCACCAGCGCCGCTTGCAGTGACAAGAGGAATAACACCTAGAATAAAGGAAAAAGCGGTCATTAATACCGCACGATAACGTAGATTCGCAGCTTCATTGGCGGCTTCTACAATGCTCTTACCTTGTTCACGCAGTTGTTTCGCAAACTCTACAATGAGGATTGCCGATTTACTGGCTAGGCCTATGAGCATCACCACACCTATCTGTGCATATAAGTTATTGGTGAGGCCGGGGATAAGCCAAAGCGGTAAAATTGCACCCAAAAGCGCCACGGTAATCGAGAGCATAACCGCTACAGGTATTGACCAGCTTTCATACTGGGCTACTAAAAATAGGTATGCAAAAAGAATAGCCAAAGACATGATGATAATGACGTAACCACCCGCCTCTTGTTCCTGCTGTGTACTACCTGTCCACTCCAATATATAGCCATCAGGCAATGTTTCTTTTGCTAGTTTTTCTAGCAACTTAATGCCTTCACCACTGGCAACACTTTCATTAAGCATGGCGGTCACTGCAGCGGAGCGTGCTTGATTGTAGCGTGTGAGTGTTTGTGGTCCTAAAACAGGCTTTACTTCAACCAGCGCACTGATCGGAATAAGATAACCCTGGCTACTTTTTACATTAAGGCTATTAAGATCCTCAACATTGTCTCTAAACTCTGAATCGGCCTGAAGCATCACTCGATAGTTACGCCCAAAAATGTTGAAGTCATTAACATATTGAGTACCCAGCTGTGCTTGCAGTGTACTGAATAGCTCGCTCATTGAGACTCCTAGAGAAAGGGCCTTTTCACGATCAACGACCAGTTCAAGTTGCGGCACATTGGCGGAAAAAGTCGAATAAACGCGGCTAAATTCAGGTTGTTGATTGGCTGCGAAAATAAGCGCATTTACCGCTTGTGCTAACTCTTGTGGTGTACCATTTTTGATATCTAATAGGTTAGCTTCTAAGCCCGCGGCGTTACCCAATCCAGGAATGGGTGGAGTGGGGAACGCCATAATGTTTGCCCCCGGTATCGACGCTAGCTTTTGGTTTAACTGTCGCAGAATTTTATACCACGCAAGCTCGGGGTCTTTTCGTTCATCCCAATGAGTGAGAACCGGAATAGCGAGGGCCGCGTTTGGTGCCGCACCACCTAAGATACTGAAACCTTTAATACCTATACGGTTTTCAATACCCGGTTGTTCAGCAAGAATTTGGTCGATTTGGGCGACAATTTCATCCGTACGGTTAAGTGATGCGCCATCAGGTAGCTGTACATTGATAAAAAAGGCACCGTTATCTTCATAGGGTAAAAAGCCCGTGGGTGTTGTACTAAACATATGGTACACACCACCGCCCATCGCTGCTAAAAGGCCCATGCTTAATAACAATCGGCGATTTAAAAAGGAAACTTTTGAGACGTAGCCTTTTCGTGTCCAATTAACGAGCTGGTCAAACTTTTTGAAAACACCTGTAGGTTCAGAACTTGGTTTGAGTAAAAGCGCACACAGGGCCGGGGATAGAGTTAATGCATTTAAAGAGGAGAAACATACTGCGATAGAAATGGTTACAGCAAACTCAGTGTAGAGCTTTCCTGTGATACCGGGCATAAAGGCAACAGGAACAAATACAGCGAGTAATACCAGTGTAGTGGCTATGACGGGGCCGATTACTTCTTTCATGGATAGGGCTGTTGCATCTTTTGCCGAGAGCCCTTCTTGCATATGGCGCTTTACGTTCTCGACCACCACAATTGCGTCATCAACCACAATTCCGATAGCCAATATAAGGGCGAAAAGTGAGATGGTATTGATGCTAAACCCTAATAAGGATAATACGGCAAAGGTTGCAATCAAGGAGACTGGAATTGTCGCAGACGGAATCAGGGTAGCGCGCCAATCAGCCAAGAATAAAAAGGTCACAAATACCACAAGCCCGAAAGTAATGAAGAGGGTCTCAATCACTTCCTGTAATGACGCCTTAACGGCTAATGTCGTGTCGTAAAGAACTGCATACTCTAGATCGTCAGGAAAACGATGGCTAAGGCGTTCTAATTCGGCATAAACCTGATCGGCCACATCAAGCGCGTTAGCGCCTGGGCTTTGATAGATCGCAATCGTTGCAGCAGGTTTTCCATTCATAACCGCAGAAGCACTGTAGCTTTGAGAGCCTAACTCTATGCGAGCAACATCTTTTAATCTGACGGCTGCGCCATTTCCGCCGGTGCGTAAAATTATATTTTCAAACTCTTCAACGCTCTCTAACCGGCCCTTAGCGCGCAAGTTATATTGAAACTGTTGAGTTTGCGTTAACGGTGGTTGACCAATAATGCCAACGGATGCCTGAATATTTTGCTGTTTAATTGCATTACTTACATCTGAAGGGGCAAGTTCAAGGGCTTTGAGCCGGTCTGGATCAAGCCAAACACGCATGCCGTAATTCATAGGACTAAATTGGGATGCTGAACCTACACCATTTATACGTGCGAGGGCGTCTTGTACATAGAGTGAAGCGTAGTTACTGAGAAACAGTTCATCGTATGTCCCTTCAGGTGAAAAAAGGTTAATAACCAGCAGCATATTGGTCGCTTGCTTCTTGGTGGTCACACCTTGACGAACAACTTCTTGAGGTAAGGATGATTCCGCTAAAGCAACACGGTTTTGTACGTTGATCGCTGCTTGGTCAGGATCCGTTCCTACTGCGAAGGTGATATCAAGAGTGTATCCACCATCGTTCGATGCGGAGGATGACATGTAGAGCATGTTATCCACACCATTTACTTGCGCTTCTATAGGGGTGGCGACCGCTTGTTCGACGACCTCCGCATTAGCCCCAGGATAGCTGGCTTTTACCTGCACTTTAGGTGGGGTTATATCTGGAAACTGAGCGACAGGAAGGCTGAGAATGGCGAGCCCGCCCGCAATCATCAACACAATTGAAATAACTAAGGCAAACTTAGGCCTGTTGATAAAGAAGATAGAGAACATGGGTTACTCCTCTACCGCATTAACCGGAATACCTGGTTTTACTTTTTGAAGACCTTCAGTAATAACTCGGTCTCCAACATTTAAACCCTTAAGCACTTGCCACTTACCTTCAACTTGAGGTCCCATCTCTACACGCGTTAGGTCGACACTTTGTTTGTTATTTACGACTAATACAAAATAACCGTCCCGGTCGCGCTGGACAGCGGATTGAGGAATTTGAATCCCTGTTTCAGACTGTTTACGTTTGATATCTACGTGAACAAACTCACCGGGTAGGAGAATGTAGTTGGGGTTGGGAAAGCTCGCACGTAAGGTAATTGTATCGGTATTACGGTCAACTTCAGGGGAGATAAAGTCAAAGCTGCCCGCTTGTTCATAAACGCTACCATCGGAAAGAATGAGTCGCGGCGCTACAGGTGGATTATCTAAATCAATACCTTTACGGCGTGCATCAAGCATGAGCTTTTCACTCACCGCCATTTCTACATAGATTTCATCGATTTTAACAACGGTGGCAAGTTTGCCACTTTCAGGACTGATTAAATCACCAACAGAAAATTCAGCTTTACCTATACGGCCACTAAAAGGAGAACGGATTTCAGTGTAGCTTAAGTTTAATTTTGCTTTACTTAGACCCGCATCCGCTTTTAATACCTGAGCTTTAGCTTGGTCCCGATCAGCAACAGCTTGATCAACTTGGGATTGTGAAATCGCTTTTTTCTTACGTAGCTGTACCGTGCGATTCAGGTTGGTTTGTGCATTCTTTAATCCAGCATTTGCTGATGCTAGATCCGCTTCTGCTTGTTTTAAGGCGATCTCATAATTTGCTTTTTCAATTCTAAACAGCGTTTGCCCAGCTTCTATATCACGCCCTTCAGTGAAGAGGCGCTCTTCAAGAAATCCTGATACACGAGCAAGTAAATTTACACGCTCCGTCGCTTCAATTCGCCCCACCAGTTTAAACGTAGGAGTCAGATCTGTTGTTATAACAGTGTGGACAATTACAGCCGGTAAGGGCTTATCTTCTGCCTGAACTAGGGTCGTTGTAAAAGAGAGTGTGGCGATGAGCGTTGCGATGATTAGCTGTTTCAAAATGAGCTCCTTTCGGATAACGCTCCCTGTATAAGCAAAGCTTAAAGTAGAAGAAAAGCTTTAAGTATAATGAGCAGTGATAACAAAGTTATGAACAGTTTAGCTGGGGTTCTTGAATAAGATAATAAGGGATTACCCCTAGCGCGTAATAAAAAGATTATAGATAAAAAGGGGGAGCCCCCTTTTTATCTATAGCGCGGGGCTGTTTAGGGTAAACATCCCTATGTTTATTGTTGAACCCAACTATCTAGTTCATTGATATCTTCAGGGTTTAACGTACCTAATTGTTGCTTAAATGTGATTAGGTTTTGTACAAAATTAAAGCGTGCGGTTGCGTAATCACGCTGAGATGCGTAAAGCTGTTGTTCCGCTTGGAGTACATCTACAACGTTTCGTGTCCCGACGTTATAGCCTTCTTCTGTTGCTTGAAGGGCAATCTCGCTGGATTTAGTGCTTTGTTTCAACGCATCCACACTTAAAGCGCCGGTACGAAGATCTCTAAGCAGGCTACGGGTAGATTGAGTAACCTCGCGGCGCAGATCTTCATGGTTAAACTGGCTTTGGATAAGTTTTTGTTCAAACTCGCGTGATTTTGAACTGGTTGCGCCACCGGAGAAAAGAGGCACAGATAACGTCAGCCCAATAGCGGATGTATCGGCGCCTTGGTTGCTGATTGCTGTACCGTTATCGTAATCATAGTTGGCCGTTAAGCTTAGAGTAGGATAATGGCCTGCTCTAGCAACTTGTGCCCCACGGCGTGCAGATTCTGAATTGAGATCAGAAATCTTTAGATTTAGATTCCCATTGAGTGCTTTGTCGACCCATGGTTTTGTTTGAGTGGGAACGGGCTCTTCAATTGGATAATCAGAAGAAAGTTGTCCAACAAGGTTAAAGCTTTTACCTGTGAGCCTTTCTAAGGCTTCGTAACTGTTGTCTAAATCACCTTCAGCAGAGATGCGAGCTACCCGTGCATTATCATAGGATGCTTGAGCTTCTTGTACGTCGGTGTTTGCGATAAGGCCGACATCATACTGTGCATTGACCTGATCTAGACGGCGTTTGATGGCGCGCTCTTGAGCTTCAGATGTTTGTAGGTCGCTTTTAGCCCGCAGGACACCTAGGTAGGCTTCAACTGTCCGACTAATTAACTTCTGCTGTTCTAAATCAAATTGAAGCGCTGCTTGCTGAGATAAGAGTTTGCCTTGTTTAAAGGTAAACCATGAAGCCGCATTAAACACAGGCTGCGATAAGGCCAGTGTATAGCCATGGTTATTATAATCAGCGCTATCAGTGTCGATGGCAGTTGTATTAGCGCTTAAGCTTAAATTGGGTAAGAGGGCTGCTTTACTTTGAGTTTCAATCTCTTTACCCGCATTGTATGACGCTTGAGCTGCTTTGAGTTGTGGGTCATTTGCTAATGCAAGTTGGTATATATCAGCAAGTTGTCCAGCATAGACGGTATTAAGTGCTGAAGTCGTTACGGCTAATGCTAAGCTTGAAACCTGAAATAACTGTTTGATATTCATCAAATTGCGTCCTTAACCTGTTCTGGCTGAACTTCCTTGAAAGTTCGTTTACCTAAATAACTGTACACGGTTGGAATAACGAATAATGTTAATAGTGTACCAAATGTCATTCCGCCAACAATGACCCAACCAATTTGTTGTCGTGATTCGGCCCCTGCGCCTAGAGCGATTGCTAAAGGGATTGCACCTAATACCGTAGCCCCTGTTGTCATTAGAATCGGACGTAAACGTAATGATGCTGCTTCAATAATAGCTTCTCTTAAATCTCGCCCTTGGTCTTGTAGTTGGTTCGCGAACTCTACAATCAGAATACCATGTTTAGTCACAAGTCCAACAAGGGTTATTAAGCCAATCTGGCTGTAAATACTCAAAGAACCGCCACTGTAATTTAAGGCAAACAGCGCACCAAAGATAGCAGGGGGTACCGAAAGCATAATAATCAGTGGGTTTTTAAAGCTTTCAAATTGCGCTGCAAGCACTAAAAAGACAATGACTAGCGCCAGAATGAACGTGACCTGCATGCTGCTGCTTGAAGTTTTAAATTCACGCGATGCACCGGTGTAATCGTGTGACGCTTGAGGATCAATTTCAGCTAGGCTGTTCTCAAGAAAGATCAGTGCTTCTCCTAAGCTATACCCTGGAGCTAACTGGGTTTGTATTTTTACGGCTTTCACTTTGTCGAAGTGATTGAGCTCTCTAGGGGCTACGGTCTCATTGATCTCAACTAGGTTAGATAGCTGGACCATTGAACCGTTGTCGGTGCGCATATACAGGTCAGTCAGATCACTAGGGTCTCTGCGCTGTTGCTCATCAACTTTGACGATTACATCATATTGCTCACCTTGGCGTTTGAAGCGGGTCACTTCTCGGCCGGCCATATAAGTCTCAACTGTACGCCCTAAATCAGAGACGTCCACAGCCATTTCAGAGAGTTTGTCTCTTTTGACCTCTATCTGAAATTCAGGTTTATTGAGTTTTAAGTCGGAATCGGGTTGTGCGAAGCCCTTATTGGCGTGGATCTTCGCCATTAATTGGCCTGTGACTTCTTTCAGGTCGTCATAAGTTCCATTGGTTTTCACGATAAACTCAACCGGGCGGGATATGAAGCTTTGCCCGAGAGAGGGGAGGTTGAGTGAAAAACTCATAATGCCAGGAATACCGCCGTAAAGCTTAGGCGTTTGCTCAGCTGAAATGACTTGTTGTTTCCGGTTTCGTTCCTCCCAACGATCTAAGCCCTGAAAGACCATCGCATTGGTTTCTGATGGGAATCCTACTACCGCAAAATAACGATCTGTTTCAGGAGTTTTGCTAATCGTACTTTCTATTTGGCGAGTATATCGGTCAATATAGTTTACCGTAGAACCATCGGGGGCTAAGGCAAAGTTTAATATTGTTCCACGATCCTCATACGGTGCGAGCTCTTGGGGGAGTTGTGCATAATAGAATGAGGCACCAGCGAAACTGCCCAACATGATTACAATCGCTAACATCCGTGATGATAGAAGCTTATCAAGCAGGCGTGTGTAGCCTTGAGTCATAGATTGAAGTAAGTTCTCGATAAGATTGAAAAGGGCGCTATGACGTTTTTCATGTTTCAGAAGGCGAGAAGCCATCATTGGAGAGAGTGTTAAGGCGATAAATGTAGAAACAACAACTGCACCGGCTAACGTTAGTGCAAATTCAGTAAATAGCTTGCCGGTGCGTCCCTCTGAAAATGCTACTGGCGCAAATACTGCGACAAGTACTACGGTTGTTGCTAATACGGCAAAGCCTATCTCTTTAGCGCCTTTAAACGCCGCTTGAATAGGGTTGAGTCCTGCTTCAACGTGTCTATAGATATTTTCTAACATCACTATTGCATCATCAACAACTAACCCTATTGCTAGCACAAGTGCTAATAGCGTGAGTGTATTGATGCTGAAATCCATCCAATACATCATGGCAAAGGCGCCTACCAGCGATAGAGGGATGGTTACGACTGGAATTAGAGTTGCGCGTATATTTCGCAGAAAGAAAAGCAATACTAGGGTCACAAGTATGCCAGCTTGTATCAACGTTTGATAAACTGACTTGATCGATTCATCGATAAACACTGATGAGTCGTAGGCGACTTCAACCTTCATGCCTTCGGGCAGGGTCGGTCTTACTTTTTCAAGAGTCTCGCGAATCCCGTTTGACACATCTAATGGGTTTGCTGTTGACTGTTTAACCACACCTAAGGCAACCGCACTTTCCCCTTTATATCGAGTGATTCGGCGGGAGTTTTCAGGGGCTATTTCTACTCTAGCAACATCCTGAATACGTACAGGGTAGCCTTTCTCATTTCGAATGATAAGTTGTTTAAACGCTTCTATATCATTGACATCTGTTTTTGCGAGTAGAGTAAATTCGCGCTCTTTACTCTCGATGCGTCCTGCTGGAATTTCGACATTTTGCGAGCTTAATGCAAGTTCAATATCTTTAGGAATAACTTTATATGCGGCCATGCGCGCTGGATCGAGCCATATACGCATAGAGTATTTACGCTCACCAAAAATACGCACATTTGCTACGCCTGAAACTGTTTGTAGCTGATCTTTTACCCGTAGATCTGCTATTTCAGTTACTTCCATCATGTTGTGACGATCGGAGTTAAAGGCAAGCCAAATTATAGGTTGAGCATCAGCTTCGGTTTTAGCAACAACAGGTGGGTCGATGTCATCAGGTAGTTGTCCACTTACTCGGCTGACTCTATCGCGTACATCAGCAGCTGCTGAATCGGGATCCCTATCAATCTTAAATGTGATACTTATTTGAGACTTTTCGGTACGGCTGATCGAATTCATAAAATCGATCCCCTCAATACCTGAGAGGGAGTCTTCAATAACTTGGGTGACTTGGGTTTCTATTATCGAAGAGCTGGCGCCTGGATAGGTTGTTTCTACAGTGACAACAGGAAGGTCTATTTTTGGGTATTCACGGACAGTTAACCGATCATAAGCTATGAAACCAATGAGCATGACCATAATGCTCATTACTGTCGCTAATACGGGGCGCTTGATGCTGATTTCAGAAAGAATCATTGATTACTGTTCCTTTGCATCTGCTGATTCTTTTTGTTGAGAACCGTCAACAAAAATAGGTGTCACAGGCATACCGGGAAACAGCTTTATCTGTCCGGCGGTGATAAGAATATCGTTTTCTTGTAATCCATCGGTTATCTGCACAACCCCAGGGCGTCTTTGTCCCATCGTTACAGGGACCATGACTACAGTGTTTTCTTTGGACACGGTCATGACAAAGAAGCCGCCGTCTTGAGGAATAATCGCTTGCTCAGGGATGACAACGGTTGTTTGTTGATCAACGAGTAGGGATACTTTTGCAAAGAGTCCTGGGCGAAGTGTACCAGAAGAGTTAGGGATTGAAGCGCGTACTTCTATGTTATGGGCATTACTATCGGCACTTGGGGCGATAGCGGTGACTTCGCCTTTAATAATCGAGCCGGGTAATGCGTCTACATTGATCTCAAGTTCTCTACCGATTTTGAGTTCTGATAGGTAAATTTCGGGTACTTTGAAATCTAACTTAAGAATGCTGATATCTGTAAGTTCAGCTAAGTTCTCACCTTGGCTAATATAATCGCCGGGGCTCACTAGGCGTAGACCGGTATAGCCTGTAAATGGCGCTTTGATCGTCATTTTGTCTAGTTTTGCTTGTGCTAAGGCTTCTTGTGCTTGATCCACGCGTAGCTGAGCAAGGGTGCTATCTTTTTCTTGTGCAGACCCTACTTTTTTTCGGAGTAGGCTCTTAGCTCGATCATAATCAACGCGGCTTAGTTGAACTCTTGCTTGGGCCGCTTTGAGTTCAGCGAGGTATATTGAGTTGTCCAGAACAAATAATGGGGTGCCTTTTTGAACTTTATTTCCTTCATCAAATAATATCTTATCAAGTCGCCCGCTTTGTTCTGGACGTAGCATGATCGATTCATTTGCACGTAGGTTACCAACAGCAGATATTCTTTTGTCTAAGGTTTGAGTTGATACAGTAATGACTTCTGCAGGCAAACCTTGAGCTAATGCTGGAAGAGCTATAAATGAAATGTTTAAAACCAAGACAGAAATTAGCTTACTAATGTTCATCTTGTACATGTTTTTGATCCTATCAGGAAACTTAGAGGCGAATATTGTAGTCTTATTAAGCGAAGGCTCAACAGCTTATTATGTAAAGATTTGCAACAATCTGTTCTTAAATCTTTTTTTGTTGAGTGCTTAACAGGTATTGGAGTTAAGCGTTGTACTGTTACATTGGCTGTTTGATGTGATGGAAGGAAGGGGCGTGAATGATGCTTCGATAACTTTTTCGTTACCGAAGCTTATCAATAAGCGTTTAGCTGATCGCTTTTCCTGAGAATTTAATACCTGCCCAGCCTGATTTCATAAAGTTACGAATGTTTCCGTGATCATTACCTTCAGGTGTGTTCAATACATCCTGAAAGAAACGGCCAAAACATTTTAACGTGGTTTCTTTATCTAAGTTATTTACTTGAGCAAATGCAAAAATTTTGCAGCTCCCTTCATTCTGTCCCGCATCATTATGTATATCCCCATTACTAAAGGCTGTAGGGGTATAGCTATAATTTGCTTCGATGATTTTCATCGTATCTTCGAAATCTAATGTAGTGCTTGTTGAAATTTGCTGGATGAAATCGTTCAAATTCATGGTGGATTACCTTATATAAATGCAGGTAGTGATCTTAGTGGCCTATATAAAATATGCAAGAGTTTGATTAGGGTCAGTTAAGGTTGTTATTTGCCTCAATAATAACGCCGGTTAAACGAAAAAATAGGTTCTTCGGTCTAGAATTAAAGCATAGGAAGTTGGATTTTTTTAAAGATAAAAGTGGGGATAGAAGCATGTTAACTTATAGCGAATGCTTAGAGATGAGTGGCCTAGATAGTGGTGAAGTTAATGCGATTGCTGAGCATGAACATGTTGATCCTATTATTGCGATGGCGATGGGGAAATACCTAGTAGAGCATGAAGGAAAGGATCTGATTAGAAAGATTATCTTTGATGATATAGCTAAGGCTGAACGTAATAATGACCATGCTCATGCCGATGTATTAAGGCGTGTCATGGCGCATTTCATTGCAACTCAAGATGCGCGTTAGCTTGTCTTATTTAAAAAGGGCCTAAGGGCCACTGCTGTCCCATAGTTTGAGGCAGTAAATGAAAAAGCCTGAGAT